>Ga0214163_1000673_pt1 | contig 15477 bp, 11 predicted proteins | sample LakMenepilimnion_2_FD_153001 | JGI IMG/M metagenome (GOLD analysis project Ga0214163, IMG submission 153001) | Freshwater microbial communities from Lake Mendota, WI - Practice 15JUN2010 epilimnion v4 | ecosystem: Environmental > Aquatic > Freshwater > Lake > Epilimnion/Euphotic zone | place... | reverse complement strand
TGTTCATTCGTGTAATAACTTCGCTGATCGGAATGTAGATCAGGTTCGCTCCACCTTTATTCAACTTGCGCACCATCTCTGGTGGGAAAGATTCTGCTAACTGTTGGTAGATCTCGCTCATGTTATTTTTCCTTCCGCACAATGATGCTTGTTTTTAGTTCTCCGACTTCGCAGTATTGATCTGCGTTGATGCCGAGTTTGGACAGTTCTTTCACTCTCCAATACGATGGCTGTACATATTCCAAGAGTTTCAATGCTATTTCTTCTGAGGTCATGATCACTTCACCAGTGTCCATGTCAACGGAAAGATCTCCTAGCCTGCGCAATACTTCTGACGCAATGTCTTCATGTTTCCAACCCTTGCGGTCAAACGCTGACTTCTTTTCAATGACCTGACCGTTGGATGCGGAGTGTTCTGAAGCATCAATCTTGTCAGAGAAAAGGTTGGAATACTGTGTAAACATTGACGAAATGTCACCTTTAATTGCGTGCAACAAAACCAATGTGTCACACCAAAGTTGTTCATCGTCTTGTTCTAGGTTCCCTAAAGCCATATCGCTAATAGCAATTAGTGACTTACGGAATTCTGTTAGCGCGACTAGACGCTCTGACTTATCCCATGAATTTTCGCTCATACGAGGGACGGAATTTTTGAGTCAAGCGACAGGGAAATGCGAACTAGTGTTTCAATACTTGGGGAGAAGTGACCGTTCTCAATTCGGTTGATTGTTTTGCGATCAACACCAGCAATTTCTGCTAGTCCTTCTTGGCTCAGGTTTTGTTTAGTTCTAGTTTCACGGATCCATTCAGAGAGCAATTCTCTGCTTTGGTTTGTTGCAGTTCGTAACTGCGTTTTGGTTGGCGTTTTAAAAGCCTTTTTCATTTTGTCCCCTCTCGGGAAATAGTGGTATAGGTTTATTTCACACAATGATACTGGCTCTCTTGCGTTGAGGCAACCCCAAACCAGTTAAAAAAGTAAAAGCACCAACTGCCGAGTCCACTTGGTCATCATGGGTGCAAGCCTCTGGAAACGAAGATATTTCGTCCAACCAGTCTGTGATCCACTTGCCTCTCACGAGCCGAACATTGCCGTTTGCGACAGCGGCGGCGAAAGGTCTTGCCCTTGTCTCCTTGTCGCCCGATGAGCGGATTCCTTGCAAATCCCAACCCGGAACCACATAGCGTGCATATTGGTCAATTAGCGCCTTACCCGAGGAGCCCGGTTCCTGCTCCATCCTTATGGCTACTGATTTCCCATCCTCTTGGGCGGTCTGTGAAATCAGCGTTTCTACCTTGTCCGATTTAGCCCTAACTTTACGAACATCCATAATGTAGGAGATGCCTTGGTCAAATAACATAAGGGTTCCAACCGTCCAGTCGGGGTCAGTATTGCCTGAATGGGGTTCAGTCGCCGCTAAGTCCCAGTACCTGACAGCACGGGCTTGGGAGGTGATTTCGGGGACATCGGAGCCATCAATAATCGGGAAATCCGTTCTGTCAAATAATGTTCCAAGAGTGGTTGCCCACCAGTCGCCCATCTCAAGTCGTCGCCTCTCAACAGGGTCAAGGACGGATAGCGCCTGACGGTATGACTCAGCGTCAATACCCGGGTTATCTGTTAAAAATGATGGAACAAAAAATCTCTGCTCATTTTTACCCTCAACGATAAATCGTTGCCTAACCCAATTAGGGGCTGGGTTGGATGCCGACCTCATTCTGAGCGGAACCTTGGAAAGCGGACCCGAAGCAGGACGGCGCAAACGGGAGAACATATATCTGTAGTCACTTTCACGGATTTCGGTAACCTCATCCATGCCAATGAACTGAAACTCAGAACCTTTGTAACGAAGGTAGTCGTTGGTGTTATTGAGATAGCCAAAGGAAACACGGGCGCCAGAAGGGAAAGTAGCCACATAACTGTTCGCATTCCAGTGGACATCCTCGTAGGACATAACCCAGTTTCGGAAACGATCCATCAAAGCACCCGGCAACGCCAAGTCGGCGTAGGTGCGACGAAAGAGGATCGCAGAGTAATTTGGGACATCTACATACTGCAAAGCCGCCATAAGCAAGGCGCTACTTTTACCCCCACCAGCAGCCCCACCGAACAGACCCTCCAACGCATAACTACGCAAAAAAACTTTTTGAGTCAGAGAAGCCTCTTCAGGACAGAACAAAGATTCCTTCGGTTGGAGATACTCGTAAATTTTATTCCAGTCAGCCATTAGTCCTCGTAAAAATAGTTAGATACATACTGTAGTATTGCATAGGTCTTTCATTTGCTAAGGTGACGGTCTAAATGAACATTTTACGAAAATTACAATCTTTCTTCACGCGCCGCAACCTTGCAAACTGTTTGATGGTTTTATTCGTCGCAGGAATTTCAATAGGTACGGGTCTCATTTTCCTACCAGCGGGCTTGATCGCCCTTGGAGTAACCTGCGGAATCTATGGTTACTTGTTGGGATCTGAATAATGGCGTGGAATAGCGAAAATAATAAAGATCTCAGAAACAGCGCCGAAAAGGCAATGTCCAATCCCGGTGCGCCCATTGCTTTTGACATGGGACGAGTTGGGAAACCGTATAAAGATGGTTGGGATATTGACCGTGCATACCGCGAGGGAATGCAAAAAGTTACTTGGGTGTTTCGTTGCATAGATGCAATCGCAGGAAACCAAGCAAGACTCCCCGTAATTCTTCGTAAAGGCAACGATCAGCGAGGCGAGCAAACAAAAGACAACAAGCCCCTACTAGAGATTTTTAACTCCAAGTCAAACGAAGGCGAAAACTCTTTTGCTTTCAGATACCGCGTTTCTGCTCAACTCTTGATGAGCACAAGAGGCGTATTCATTGAGAAGGTTCGTTCGCGAGACGGAAAAATTATCGCCCTTCAACTTCTCCCGCCACAGTACACAGCACCGATTCCTGATGCAAAGAAGTTCGTGCAAGGTTTTGAAGTTGATATGCGTAACGGAACAAAGTTTGTTCTAAAGCCTGAAGATGTGTGTTGGATTCGCAGACCACACCCGCTTGATCCATATCTTTCAATGACCCCAATGGAGTCTGCTGGTATCGCTATTGAGTTAGAGAACCTGTCAAAACTTTATAACCGCAACTATCTCATCAACGACGGACGCCCGGGCGGTCTTCTCGTTGTTAGAGGCGACATGGAAGACGATGACAAGCAAGAGTTGAAGAACAGGTTCCGTGGAAACATTTCACGAACAGGATCAACAACAGTGATCGCTTCAGAGTCTGGTGTTGATTATGTGGACACTTCTGCTTCACCACGAGATGCGGCTTACACGCAGATGCGAGAAATACAGAAGAACGAAATCTTCGCCGCCTTTGGTGTTCCTGAATCTGTAATCGGTAACGCCTCGGGGAGAACTTTCTCTAATGCTTCTGAAGAACTCCGTGTATTTTGGATGGAGACAATGGCTCCACACCTTCACACGTTGGCGCGAGCACTTGATGAACTTGACGATAAATACTATGTTGACTTTGACACCGAAGACATTCCAATTCTGATTCTCGCAAAACAAGAACGCGAACGATATGTGATGGACGAGTTCCAACAGGGTCTCATCAGTTTGAATGAATACCGTACTGCTACTGGTCGTAAAAAAGTTGATTCTGAACTTGCTGACAGTTTGCTTTCCAACCCGAACCTTACGCCAATTGCGAACACAGAGAAGCCGTTTAAGCCTGAAGAACAACAGCCAGTTGACATGGCGGGTGTTGATCCAAACGCCGCGCCTCCGGGTCTGCCTCCACAGGAAGGCGCGATGGAGATGCCTGTTCCTGCACCACCAACACCAGTTCCAGCGCCTGATATGCCTGCTCAACCTACGGATACGGCGGCACTAACACCAGATCAGCAACTTTCTGAGTTTGAAAAAATTCAGCATGAAATGCAACTGAAGTTTGTACAAGAACTAGAAACAAAAGCCGACACAGATACAGACAGATGGACGGAAATACTTGACCGTGCTCTTGAGCGCATCTTTGAAAGACAGCAACGAGTTGTTTTGGAGAAGGCTTTTGGCAAACGAGGAGTGAAGTCAATATCTAGCGGTGTGCTAACAGTTGACATGATTTTTGATCGCGAGATTTGGGACAAGCAACTAGCAGAAGATCTAGAGCCAATCATTTTGGCTATCTACACTGATGCCAAAGAGTATGTCGCCTCCCGCACTAGTAGCAATGTAGTGATGGAGCCACAAGAGGTTGAGAAACTTGCTCAGCAACAAATAGAGCGTATACAACAGGCGAACACCACAACGGCAGAAGAAATTGCAGCGGCTATAGCCATTGCGCTGATGGAAGAAGACGAAGAAGAGCGTTCGGTGCTTTTGCGCTTGGCTTTGATCGCCATTTTCTTGAAACTAATTTCCAAGCGTCGCAGGGATATTGCCGAACATGAGGCTCAGGCTTCATACAACGGCGGTGTCTTCTTGGCTGGCAAGGAAAACAATGTTGGTATGACAAAAACTTGGATTACTCGCAAAGATTCGCGTGTGCGTAATGCTCACAAATTCCTTGAAGGCAAAACGGTTGAGTTCGGTGACGGGTTCATCGTTGATGGTCTTGCATTGCGCTTTCCCGGTGATCCAGTTGCTCCGCCTGCATTGACTTTCAATTGTCGTTGCCGTTTGCGTTTTGGTTTCACTGAATAGTATTTTCAGTAAAATACAGGGGTTATACTTAAAGTGTTCCCGTTTTGGGACTCCAAATAGTTTATTGTTTAATAAACAACTTTTAATTGGAGAACCATGTCTACGACGATGACCGAAACACAGCAATACAAGGCGCTACAAGGTCAGTTCAACATTGACGAAGCGCAAGGCGTAGTTGAATGTTTCGTTGCGGGAATTGGCAACAAGGACAGTGTCGGCGACATCATCGTTCCGGGCGCTTTCACAGACAGCCTCAAGAGGCGCAAACCCCGTGTTGTTTGGGGTCACAACTGGAATGAGCCAATCGGCAAAGTTCTTGAAATGTACGAAGTTCCACCATCGGATCCACGACTTCCAATGAAGATGCGTGCCGCTGGTATTGGCGGTCTATATGCCAAAGTTCAGTTCAATCTGAAATCAGAACGCGGTCGTCAGGCTTTTGCTGATGTTGCTTTCTTCGGCGAAGAGCAAGAGTGGTCAATCGGCTACAAAACCCTTGATGCTGATTTTGACCCACAGCGCCAAGCAAACGTATTGAAGAAGGTTGAACTGTACGAAGCAAGCCCTGTTCTTCACGGCGCAAACCAACTTACGGGAACAATCTCAATCAAGTCATTTGAAGGCAATGACCAAAAAGGTTACATGCGTGAAGAAAATGGCAACATTACTGAAGCGGGTCGTTCGCTTCTTGCACGCTTCATGGCGAGCAACATGCAACGCAATAAGCCACAGGCAGAAGCGAAGCCAGAACAAGACGATGACGCAATTGATGCACCTATGCCAAACCGCAGTCGTGAAGAAAACCTTCCCCTTGCCTTGGCAAAGAAGTTTGGTGGCGCGGTAAGGATTCGTGAATCAGATGCAAATAGCGCAATTTTTGACCACCGTGTAGAAGGTCAAGGCATCATGACGATGCGCGTTTCATACCATTACGAAGATGGACAATTCATGATTGGCGAAGCCACAAGGGTAAAGCCACAGGTTGTTTACATCAATGTTGATGGAGATAAGCCAAGCGGTTCTGACGCTGAACGCAGGTACGAAGACCGATACAACCTTGACGCGGATCCTCAAGTACCAGCAGGCGTGAAACCAAAGTCACCTGAAAAGGCTGACCCACTTGGTGGCATCATTCCACAAGAAATTGTTACCGCCCGTACCCGTGGATACGGTCCGCGTCGTGGAAACCTTGAAAAACTGCTCCGCTACTGGCGCCCAATTATGAAAAAGCCGGGTGGATTCCGTCGTTGTCGCGTAATTCTCGCCAACCACCCTGAACTTTACCCGTTGAGCAATATTTGCGCTTGGCTTCACCATGAAACAACTGGTCTCTGGCCGAACGAAGGATGTCATCATCCGGGCATGAAGAACTGTCGTGGCAAACTACGCAAGTTGAACTGGGACGACAACGAATTCAATAACCGTCTTAGGGGAGTACTCAAGCCCGGCAAATCGCTTGAAACCATGACCGAAGAAGAAATTAAGTCAATATTTGACTTCCTTGACTCTGAGGAAAAGGGTTACGAAATGATGGAGGCTATGGCTGACCGTTTGGCAGAATCAGATGAAACAGAAGAAACCATGAAAATGGAAGATGTTGAGTTTGAGAACGAAGACGAAGGCAACGAAAAGGCTTATGAGGCTCTGAAACAATTCATGAATGATGAGCCCGATTTCATCAACTACATGGCAGATAAGAAAAACTGGGTCATGGAAGGCGATGATGATAACGGCGGAGTTATGGAAATGCCTTACTACAAAGACTCTGACGACGATGATGACTGTGGTTGCGGTGGCGGAGGCAAAGACCCTAAGCAGATGATGGGCATGCTGATGGCGGCTATTGCTGAACTCATGGGCAAAGACGCCGATGAAGACATTGAAGTCAAAGCAGGACGGGTTATCAGTTCACGGAATATGACAAAACTACAGAACGCTTTCAACCTTCTCAAGGAAGTGTTGAGTTCGGGTGGTGTGGCTTCAGAGATTGAGGCTAAGTCATTGTCGTTGGATGAGAAAGAAACTCTCATGGTTTCTTCTGCTGAACGGTCACTGTACGAAGTCAAAGAACTTTTGGATCCAATTCTGGATTATTATCAAATCAAATCAGAAGTCACCGAGGACGGAGTGATCGTTGAGATTGATGGTGTAGAGGACGAAGCATTTGATGCGTTGCTCAACATCATGGACTCAATGTAAATAAAAAAACGGTTTTTAAGACTGTTCCATTTGTAACAAAAACAAAACACTAATATGGGTTATACTTCAATAACAGGTTTACCACAAAAAACAGCAAAATATCAGTGTCTGATGTCAGGCGATAAACGCTTGACGCCATGCTCTGTTTGCTCTAATCCAACAAAGTGTATTGCAAAAACAATGCACTACAAGGAGTCCACGAACATGGCTAGCGAAACACCAACAGTAAAACTTCTTGCAGACGGCGGAATTGAATGCGCCAAAGGTTTGGAGTTAGCAGAATGTGGCTACAAGCCGGGAGCAAAAGTTTGTGGCAAGTGTGGAGCAAAGGCTGTCACGCAAACGGAAGAAGCCGTACCTGCTGACGCAGCACCAGAAGTAGCAACCGAAAAATCTGAGTGGGTTTCCGCTTCAGACGAAAAGGGAGCAAAGATGGAAGAAGATCTCGCAATGATGGAAGAGGGAATGACCCCTGCTCCTGCAAAAAAGAAAAAGAAGCCTACTGAAGTCGTAGATATGGAAGAAGAAGACGACGAAGAAGACATGCCCGAAGATCTTGATGATGAAGAAGAGAAGATGTACAGCGAGATTGAAAAGATGATGGAGCAACGCAAGAAGGCTCGCGCTAAGCGCATGGAAACAATGGGCGTCAAGTCTGCCGACTATGACGATCTTGCTTTTGTTTGCGCCATTGAGCGTCGCGTCTATGCGGGCGGTTCAGAAATCTGTGCATCATGCCCAGGTGGATGTGAACAACAAGACACAATGCCAAGCCTGCTTGAAATTGAAGGCATGGCAGAAAGCATGTTCGCAGGAAAAGTTCTTGACTCTGGCTACGCAGACGAAGTTGATGTTTTTGTTGTTGATGTTCAACGCAAAGATGGAAAGCCAGTTGAGGCTTACTTTGATGGTTCGTCAGGCGAGTGCATGGGCTGGCACCTTTTGAATGAAGATTTGATTGGTGAAGTAGCAACCGTACCCGGACAAAAAGTAATCTCGTTCAGCGAGGCTTCAGATATTGCAACCAAGTCAATTGAAGGCGAAGTTGTTTCTGTTGATGCCGACATGTTTGACGGTTACGACGCTTACGCTGTAGAAATTGAAGGCGTAGACGGAAAGTCATACGATGTTTATGTTGGTGTTGACGGTGAGATCCTCGGATTTGATGAATACGATCCCGAAGAAGCCGCAGACATTGATGCAGAAGTAGCCGACGTTGCCCTTAAGGCAATGTACAGCGAAGATGAGCGTGACGAAATGGCTAAGGGCGGAATGGCTTTGCCAGACGGCTCATACCCAATCAAGGATGAAGAAGACTTGAAGAACGCAATCATGTCTTACGGTCGCGCAAAAGATAAAGAAAAAGCAAAAGCACATATCAAGAAGCGTGCAATGGAACTTGACAAAGAAGACATGATTCCTGCCGAATGGTCGGAAGAAAAGACTCTTTTGGATGACGAAGCGAAAGAGTTCCTAAGCAGTTTGATGGAACTTGAAATGCTTGAAATTGAAACAGGTCTTGGCGACATTTAATGAAAAAAGAAAACCAACCTTTTGACTCAGTGAACACTTCTGGTCTTGCTTTTGACACAAAACAAGAACAAGTGCCCGTAGTTGAGACGCCTGAAGTTCAGATTTCTGTTGTTGAGGTTGAAGTCAAAGAGGAAGTAGTTGTCGTTGAAGAAGCAGTGTTGGAAGTTGAAACACCTGCATCAGTAGAGATCAGCGTTGATGAACCTGTTGAGGATGCACAAGAAACCAAAGTGGAAACGAAAAAGCCTTCTAAGAAAAAAGATGCAGAGGATGATGATGTTGTTCCACTTTCTTTCTTTAACAAAGCGTCAGAATCTAGCGACAAATAGTTGGTTGAGGCGATGATCAAATCGTCTCGCGCTTTTGACGCAAACGAGAGAGTTGCAGAATACCGCAAATCTGTTGCTGCTGTTCAAGAGAATGTTTTGCTGTTCAAAGGTTTCCTTGGACCTACTGTAAAAGACCGACCAGAGTTAACCTCCGTCGGTCATAGAGCGGCGCGCGCTGCGGGGGTGATAGTTGATTCTTTGGGTAAGTTGCGATGCCCACCCGGTACACCTAACGCAAATCAGTTCACCGACATGCAGATGTCCAACTGCCTCACCCCTTCTGCTGAATCAGCAGCACGCGGGGCGGCTTCCATGGCTGGGAAATTGATTGATGGCGCTCGGGTAATTTTCAAATCTGAAAAAGTAAAAAATGGTTCAAAAGCAGCGGCGATGATTGCCCTGCAAACAATGGATTACATGTACGCAGATGGTTCAGATTCAATGACACAATCTACGCTTTTCGGTATGGTTTTATTGAAGTCTGGCGGTGCGCAACTATTGGACTTTGCTACTGACTCGCTTCATAGGCGCGGGAAAATATCTGACAAGAAAAAAGAACAGTTGGAAGCAGTAGCGGGGAAGATTAAACGAGACGCCACCGTTGATGCAAAGAATTTCCTCCTAGCGACATTAAAGCGTCGCAAAGATAAAAAAGAGGATCCGAAGGCTGATCCACCCGTGGTCAAATCGCCTAGCGGTTTCAAGAAAGGCAATAGCACTATTGCGAAGGCAAAAGATTTTGATCCTGTTATAGGTATTGCTGATGCAAACGGAAGAAATATTTCAAGAGATCTCCCTACTGTCAAAAAAGACATTGACACAGTTGAGAAGGCTTCACAGCATATTGCCAATGGCGGAAAACTAAATGAAATAAGTGATGCTTTGGTACTTGACGCGATTCTAGAAAATATTGATGTTTACGACTCTGAAGGCAATGTTTCAGAAATAAAGCGATTTGAGTTACTTGGCACTGGTGGCGGTGTCGTAGGGATGAATCGCTTCCGAGATAGGTCAACAGGTCAAATGTTTGGTGTCAAATACGCTTCACGGCAGTCCATGTGGGATGAGAATGTTCCGCATAGCAAAGCACCCCTGACCAAGGGTGGAGCATCCCGATGGTTTGAACCTGTGAATGAGGTTCTTGCTGTGTCAATAACTGAGGAGTTTGGCTATCCATCGTCTTCGCTTCGCGTGGTTCAAGCAGCACCAACTAGGGCGGCTATGGGTGTTGTTACGGATCTGGTTCATAACTCATACGAAGGGAAGATTCTTTCTTCTGATCCGGAAGTGATGAAAAAAGTTGATAGCCGAAAATTGGTTCATATGCATGTGATGGATATTGTTTTGGCTAATGGAGATAGGCATAGTGGGAACATTCTGTTCGCGGAAAACTCCGATGGTGTTGACGCCATCCCTATTGACCATAGTTTTGTGATGAGCGTTTACGAATTTAGTGATACAGCAGAAAAATTTTCTTCAGGTATTCGTAATCATCCAGTCGGCAACGAACTTACTTTGCGTCATGGTAGATCAGCCGAAAGCCATGGCGAACTAGTTGGGGAAGCCGAAAAGGTTCTACAAGATATACAGAAAATTGACGCAGATTCATTGGAAGATCGCCTTTTGAGCCAACTTGACGAGATGGTCAAGGATCGCAATTTGATAGGCGAATTTGCGATGAACCCTGAGCAGTTGGAGCAACTAGAAACGTTGCAGTCAGATATCAGAAAGTCAGCGTCACGCCTAAGAGAAATGCAAGGGATGACCCCAAAACAGTTGGCAGACATCATTGTTGTACCACCTGCCCCTAAAGCGGATTCGGCATTAGAAGATCTTGTAGCGAGTGTTGTATGAGATACGCCCTTGTAACCCCAAGCACCGATGTTTCGGGAAACCCATATGTCCTACTGGAAGGAGATTACGGCATTTTTGGTGTGGTAGCCCCTGACCCGAAGTTCGCATCAAGTTTGACAAACGAATTGTTTCTGTCCCAAAGGGACACTATTGAAAAAGCAACCTCGGGAATGTCGTATCATAGTGTTAGTACTAATGTGCTGGATGAAAAAAATATTACACTTTTAAGGCAGTTGGCTAAAAAGTGGAAGACAACCTTGCCCGCAGAAATAGCGGAACCTGAAGAACCGAAAGAATCGGCAAAAAATGAGTAGTTATCTCAACCAAGACTTTGAGTATTTCGCACGGAAACTCCGTATGTCTATGCGTATGAAAACTGCTATGAAACGGACGAATATTGTCTCTGGTGAGGAAATTTATTTTAACCCAGATAATGCAAAAACAAAATTCCTTTTCACTAAAGGATCAGATGTTCGTAAAACTCCGCTTGACGGAAGTAGGGCTCTTCTAAACTTTAAAGCAAAACTTTACCTAAAGTCTCGTACATCAAAACTAGGTGCGGAAACCTTTATCGGTGATGAATCCAAGCGCGGTGGATTAGGGAAATGGTTTGAAGAAGAATGGGTTGATATTTCACGCCCGAAAAAAGGTGGCGGATTTGAGTCATGTGGTCGCGGAGACGCAGATTCAGGTAAATACCCTAAGTGTGTAAAGAAATCTACAGCGATGAGAATGTCCGCAGAAGAAATTGATTCCGCTGTTCGCAGAAAGCGTCGTGCAGAAACAGCGGGTAACCGAGAAGAAAACAAGCCGATCAATGTGTCCACATTCAAATCTGATGAGACCACATTAAAAGGTGCGAATATCCCAACGGACAAAGAACTTTATGCGCGAGTAAAAGCCGAAGCAAAAAAGAAATTCAATGTATACCCGTCCGCATACGCAAACGCTTGGCTTGTTCGCGAATACAAGAAGCGTGGCGGTGGATACCGTGTTGAAAAAGATGACGCTGAAGACATGGAAATCAAAGCAGGTCTTGTTGGTTCTTCAAGTGGACTTGGTAGAGCCGCTCAGGCGGTTGGTTCAGTAGTAACACCGGGCAACATATCCCCATTCAGCGCACCTATTCGCTCAAGACTTTATGGCGCACTTATTCCCGGCGGTGGCGGTGGGGCGCTCAGCAGGCTCAAGCCTAATCGCAGGCGTCAAGCACGATGCCCGAGCGGTTTTGAATATGGTGGTCGTTTCACAGACAACCGTTTCTCAACATGTGGAGCGCAGTTGTTTGAAATACCAGGACCACTAGCGTTGCTCGCACGAGCAGCCCGAAGACTTGCACCACCAAAATTGCCAACAGCACGAGCAGAAAATCTTTCAGAAGTTCTAGAAGGTAACCCAAGCAACACGCGCACAATCCAAATTAGTCGTATGGCACAAATCCCGCGAACTGGCGCTTTCCAAAAAGATAAGTTCAACGCTTCCGTACAGCAATCAATATCAACACTCAAAGGTGCACCAGCAGGCGAAGGACGAATGATCCGACGAGATGGTGTTGTTCTACGACCAGTTGTTCCATCTTCTGTTCTTCGTTCATTTAGTGAGAACCCTGACATGGTTGACGGTGCTATGGTTCGTGCAGTGCAACTCCCATCCGACATAGGTGCTGATGATCTTGCCCTTCTTGGTGGACCATCTATGAGCAGAATCTCGTTCGTTGCGCCGAACGGAGTAGTCGTAAGCATTGAGCGTTCACGACCATTTACCATCGGCGAGAAGCGCAAGTTCCCACGAATGATTAACTCTCTTGCAGAATCAAGCACTAAAGACAACATCATTTCTAACATTGAGGATTTCGCCAAAAAATCCGAAGGCGCATTCAAGTTCATCGCTGATACTGGTAGGCTTCCAAAGCCTCTAGAACTCGTTACTTACACAGGTCTTGACGGTATTGAAAGAACAGCACCTCGTTGGCAGTACGAAACCTTCATCAAACCAGACTTGGTTAGCGCAAAGAAGAAAAAATAAATGCTCAAGAATGAAGTGAATTACAAGGCGCTCGCGTTTCTCGCTGAGCAAACTGCAAGTACTTTTAATTATGATGTTAAAGGCGCTCGCGCTCTCTGGGATCCAAGTTTGTCTATTCCGGGCACCAATCGCCGTGGTGGTTGGCGTTGCCCTGTTGGTACAAGATATGGCGGTCAAATCACTGACCGTTACGGAAGGTCTTGCGGGTGGGGTGTTGCTCGGAGAATCGCAAACCAGATAGCAGATATTGGTGAACGGCTAGAAAATGTTGACGACCGTAAACGAAATGCTCGTTTGGCAAAACGGAATGCGCGTGTGCAACGGTTTTTGGCTCGTCAAGATAAACCCGGCTTACTTGAGCGTGGCGCTCGCGGTTTGGCAGACGCGTTAGATGGTGGAGCAACTGGAAAACCAGTAACTACTCCACGCGCTCCTGCTCGTCCACGAATCGCTGTTCAAAATCCTGCACGCATAGAACCTCCTGCTCGTCCAAGAATCCCTGTTGGCGGAGATGCTGAACAACCAGCAAGAGAACCAGCACGGGCACCTCGGAGAAGAGGAAATCTCCGTGAATCAGAAGCACGAAGAATGGACAGAGAAATAGTTCAACCCGGCGCACCACGCACAGGTGAACCACCCGCACCAAATGCTCCACGACGACGCCGACGAAACGCTACACAACAAGGCGCAAAAAGAACTGTTAGAAGAAAACCTGAAGCAGATTTTGTTGACGGTTCAAAACCTGTACCGACAAAGGTGCCACGCAGAAAACCCGCACCAAAACCACCAGAACGACCAGCGGAACAATCATCACCAATTCCACCACCACCCGCATGGAACCCAACAGCAGACGAGTTGGGAGGGAGCATACCGGACGATCGTTCTATCCGTAATGTTGTTAACCGATTTGGCGATCTTCGCGGACTACCCGAAGATGCGTATTGGCGTAAACCAGACTTCCCTGAAGGCGAAGAAAAAGCCGAACTAGAGAGAAGGTTTGGTCGGTATTACGATGACAACAACAAGCGTAATGCTCGTGGCAATTTTGTTAACCAACAAATATTTGGGCAACAAGCAGGAGCGCCACAGCCTGAACCTGAAGCACCTGCACGACGAGCAGGTCCACCGCCACTGCCAGCAAGAGACATAAACCCCCGCAGGGAGTTTGACCAGCAAAGAGACGAGGCTTTAGTCAAAGCAGTAGAAGGGGAAATTGAAAGATACAAGCCGAACGCTTACAATAATTTGCGCAACATGTCCAAAGAAGAAGTTTTGGGAAAGAAAATTAGAGATCAAGAACTTCTCAAAGAGGCTCAAGCAGGATTTGATAGAGCCTTTGAAGACTGGCAGAGTAAAAAGAATGGTAGCGAACGGGAAAGAGACGAAGCCAGAGATAATTTATTGCGAATGTGGGGACAAAAAGAAAAAATAAAAGACGGAGTTTCCGCTGCCGAATTAAGACTTGCCGAAATTGATGCTGCTATTGAATTTAGGCAACGAAATCAAGTTGTTGTACCAAATAATAATGTCAACGACCAGAACGCTCCACGCGTACAGCAACCAGCGCAACCACCACAACGACCAGCAGACATACCAGAACCAGAAGGTGGATGGGATGTCTCACCACCAAAAGCAAAAGATGGTCATGCACCAGAAAAACTGAACAAATTAGGTGAAGACGGTTTGCCTGATGTGAAAAGCGTTCCATTGGGGAACAAAGGTATGGATACCAAGGAGCAAGCAATTGACCACCTAGAAAAAGGTGGAGATTTGGCTGATGTCCCTGATGAGTTATTGGGTGAAGCGCTACACGGTGCAACAACAAGATTCTCTAAATCAGATGCTGGTGGTGGTGTTAACGGCAACATTCCCAACAATATGCATATGTTTACCGACGCCATCACTGGGAACAAGTTTTTCTTAAAATACCAAAGTGGTGCCCATGCAGAAAACGAAGACATTCATGAAGTGATCGGCAATAATCTTGCTGGTAGACTTGGCATGCCTGTCGGTGGTGTGCGAATGGATGGGAAACAAAAAGGTGGACCGGGTGCCCCTAACAGCGCTGGTAGGGCTATTGTTTATGAACACGCAGGGAACTACGTTGATGGGGTGCTGACAGACGGAAGAAATCAAGTAGCCGTGTCGCAAATAAAACCTGCCGATCGTGTTAGAGCGACACTTTTGGACTACATCATGGTCAACAGAGACCGCCATGGAGGGAACTTCTTTGTAGCGACTGACTCCAGTGGTAAGAAGCGGTTCGTCCCAATTGATCCTTCTCTTGGGTTTGATGTCAACTGGGGTGGGCGGGCTCACGAAAATTATGATGGTAACGACGAAGGATTACGAGGCTTTTTAGGCAACGATGTTGGTGGTAGAAGAAACGAGATGCTTGCAACATTGAGACAGCAATTCAAAGATAGGCAAATAAGTCGGCGCGAGATACTCTTAGCCGTTGAAGAGGTTCAGAAGTCCATCCGTGAGGCAGAGCGTAAAAACCCGTATATGAATGTTGTTGAAGATGTACTGAAAGCCGGTGGGGATGGAACCGCTAACCCTAGGGGTGGGGATCAGGCTCTTTTGAGGGTTGGCGTAAAACCGCAAAGAAAAATGAAATATATAACAGATGTTGACCCCGGCAGACTTGCTGATTTGATTATAGGATCATAGGAACCATGAGAGCAGCGATCATCACCTCCAAAGACCCACTAGTTCAGGTGGATCCACTCGTCATAGTTGAGGACGATAAAGGGATTATTAAGTATTACTCAAAGGATAAAGATTCCGACAAAAAGGATAATGAACACTTTTTGGCGGTCAAGAAAGGCTCGTCGGATAGGACTGACCTTGAGAG
>Ga0214163_1000672_pt1 | contig 15485 bp, 6 predicted proteins | sample LakMenepilimnion_2_FD_153001 | JGI IMG/M metagenome (GOLD analysis project Ga0214163, IMG submission 153001) | Freshwater microbial communities from Lake Mendota, WI - Practice 15JUN2010 epilimnion v4 | ecosystem: Environmental > Aquatic > Freshwater > Lake > Epilimnion/Euphotic zone | place... | reverse complement strand
CAGTCTTCCTGGTTATGTTGCTATCAATGGAACGTTTGGTGGTGAGTTGACACAAGGTGCAACTTTTACCTGCGATAAGACTTACATTCTTGACAAGAAAATTTACATCCCAGCTGGTCAATCTTTGAACATTGCACCGGGAACGGTTATTAAGGGAGCTTTGAACAATGTTCCTGCAGAAGCAACTGCTTTGATTATCTCTCGTGGAGGTAAAATTAACGCAGCTGGAACAGAGTCTTGTCCTATTGTATTCACTGCTGCTGCAGATCCAATGGATGGTACATATGCCATTTCAAACATTGGAAAGTGGGGTGGAGTTGTTGTTCTTGGAAAAGCTACTAACAACTTAACTTTAGCTGCGAACGGTCCATTCGTTCCAGGTGGATCAGGGAAATTAGCTGTTGCTGATGGTCTAGGTACAGTTGAAGGTTTCGCTACAACCAATCCTCAGGATCAATACGGAGTTGCGATATCGACACCAGCAAGTGTTGTTTCAGGAACTATTCCAACACCGAATACTTATTCATTTACTCAAGTTGTTTCTTCATCAACAACTACCACTATTACACTTTCGGCTAACGGAAGTTCTGCTCTTCCAGGTATGCTTGTTTCAGGAACAGGAATAGCTGCAGGAACTTTGGTTTCATCTGTTCAAGGTAACGTAGTTACATTAAATACTGCTACAACAGGTGCTGTAACTCAAGCTACTTTTGACGGAGCATTTGCTTTGCCAGCGGGAACAACTGGTCAGTTTTTCACAGGCACAGCTCCAACTTATACATCAGGAACTGGTCCTTGGGTTGGAAACATTAACTATTCTGCCCCGTTCGTATCAGGCGGTGCAGCATTCGACGACAACGATAACTCAGGTGTATTGAAGTACGTTTCTATTCGTCACTCAGGTGCAATCTTAGCAGTAGGTGCAGAAATCAACGGTTTAACCTTGGCTTCTGTAGGAAGAGGAACAACGGTAGACCATATTGAAATTGTTTCTTGCGCAGATGATAACATTGAAATTTTCGGCGGAACTGTTAACTTGAAATACATCACAACCTTGTTTGGTAACGATGATATGTTCGACTACGATTTAGGTTGGAAAGGAAAGGCTCAGTTCTTCTTCGGAATGAAGAATACAGCTGCTGGAACAAGCCCTGATAACGACAATGGAATTGAGGCTGATTCTGATGACAACGCGTCGAACGTGGCTCTAAGATCTCACCCTGTATTGTACAACTTTACAATTCTTGGAAATGGAAAAGCAACGCCAACAGCAGATAACAGAGGATTGGCTGCAGTAAACTTCAAGGATGGTGCTGAAGGTGAGTTATACAATTCAATTTTCGCAAACTTCAAAAACGGAATTAACCTTGCGAAGTCACTTTCAGGTACGCCAGCAAGAACATACAACGCTTGGCATAACTGGAGAAATGTTGGTACAACTGAATCTCCTAACACGAATACTGCTGCCGTAGCAAATAGCCTTTTAATTAAGTGTAACACCATTTTAATGAACAGCGCAACCACAAACTCGAACGGGTTGGGAATTGATGCGAGCAGCTCAACTGCAAATGCAACCGCTGCAACTACTGTTACTGGCGGTGAGGCCGATCAATTCGCTGCAGATTTGAACACAGTTTCTACTGCTTCTCTTCCAGGTTTCAGTTATGCGTTTACTGTTGATGCAACAACAAACGCAGTAACGGTTAAGAATGATGTTACTCCTAATCCAGCTCTTGGAATTACAGGTTGTCCAACACCTCCAGTAGATGGTTTCTTCGAACCAGCTAACTACCGTGGTGCATTCTCTTCTGTAAACGGAGAAAACTGGTTGTCTAACTGGACGTATTCACAAGTATTGAACGCTACAACTGGTGTTCGTGCATGTGCTACCGATTTGAATTTGGACGGAACTACAGACGTAAATGACTTCTTAATTTTCGCTCCGGCATTCGGAACTTCTTGTAACTAAAAAAATAAAAAAATTGGTCTCTGCAAAGCCCACGATTCGTTGGGCCTTGCGGAAGCCATAAATAAATAAACATGAAAGCAATAAAGTTTATACTTGGATTAGGCTTGATGGTAGCATCGTCGAGCGTTTTCTCACAAGGCTTGCAAGGCATAGTCGTTGAGAAATATTATCAGGCAGACGCTAATGACGTTGCAAACGCAATATCAAGTGGAGCTGTAACTCCATTAACAACCAGCTCGGTTACCTATCGCGTGTACGTCGACATGGCTTCAGGATATAAGTTTAACAGCTTATTCGGTAACGCAGCTCATAACTTAACGGTTAGCACAACAACTGGATTTTATAACGATGCGACTTACGGTGTTTCGGTAAATCCAGGAACTATTTCTGCAACGAACATCAGAAAAAACACAGCAATGATTGACTCTTGGTTCACCACAGGTGGGGCAGCAGGAACAAAAGCTGGAGTGCTGAAGTCTGGTGATACTGATGGTACGGTGGGCCATTTCAACGGATTGTTAGCCAACAACCCAGGTGGATGTTTCGGTCTTCCAATAATGGGTGCTTCAGGTCAAGATGGTTTCTTACCAAGTTCAGGAACAACTTATATTGTTCCAAACGGATTAGGTTTAGGAAATGCGTTGGATGTATTGGATCAAACCAATGGCGGATCTATCGTTCTCACGAACGGTTCAATCGCTGCATTGGGTGGTGTTCAAGGTCCAACTTCTTCGAACATGGTTCTTGTTGCTCAATTCACCACTAACGGTCAGTTGAGTTTCGCGTTGAACTTGCAAATTCAAAACATTGCAACAGGTGTTGCTGAGAACTACGTTTCTTCAAACCCAACGGGTGCTGAATTAACGAATCCAACTCTTACGTACGTACCAAACGTTGCTCCAACGGTGAGTATTTCGAGTGTTACTCAGCCAACAGGTACGAATACGAATATTCTTACCGGTACGACTATGACCTTAACCGCGACTGCAAGTGATGCAGGTTTAGGCAGCGTTACTGGTGTTGAGTTCTTCGTGAACGGAACAAGCGTAGGTGCTGGTACACTTAGCGGCGGAGTATATTCTTTAACCAATGTTGCTTCAACGCCTGGTACTTATGTAGTGACTGCTAAGGCAACTGACAATGATTGTGTAACCACGACTTCAAGCAGTGTTACTCGCACTATTGCTTCTAACGTAGCGCCTACTGTAACTGTTTCTGCTCCGGCATCGGTTATAGCTAGTTCTTTAACTAACACGGCTTCTGTAACGTTTACAGCTGTTCCTGTGGATAATGATGGCGTTTCATCTATTTCTCAAGTTCAATTCTTTGTTAACAACACGTTAGTTGGTACTGTAACCAGTGCACCTTGGACATACACTTACACAGCATCTATTGGTAATGGTCAACTTGTTAAGGCAGTTGTAACAGACAACTTGACTTTAACAGGTACTTCTACTAATGCTAGTATGAATGTTGTTGCTAACACACCTCCAACAGTTTCTATTACATCTCCAACTGCTGGTACTGCGTTCGCGGCTCCTACTGCAATCACATTCACAGCTTCGGCTGGTGACACTGACGGCACAGTTGCTCAGGTTGAATTCTTTGTAAACGGCGTTTCTGTTGGTGTTGATGTTTCAGCTCCATATGCTGCAATTTGGACAAGTACACCTGGTATTAAGACCATAACAGCAAAGGCAACAGATAGCAACAGTGGTACTACTACTTCTGCTTCATTAACGTTAGATATTTCTGATCCAAATGCGCTTGATTATCAAGTTAAAGCTGTTACTCAAGTTTGTAACACAACAACTTTTTGTGTGCCAATTGCTACTGGAGCAGCATACACAGTTGATAATGTAAGAGGATATGATTTAGTAATCAACTATACTGCAGCAGACGTTATTCCTACGGGCGTTGTTACTGTTAACAACACTTTAACTACGGCTTCTTATGTTGAATATTCATCTGCAATCGCTTCACCTGGTACTTTGAACCTTTCATTGTACTTCAATGGCACTGCTCCTGCGAACGCTGAATTCGCTGGACAAGGAGAGATTTTCTGTGTTCAGTTTCAACGTCTAGGTGGATTCGCACCATTTGACTCTTCAACGGTTTCTGTTTCATCTTTACAAGAAAGTTACATTTCCGGAGTTCAAACTAAATTGGTAACTCCACGAAAAATGTATTCAATAACACAAGATAACTATGAGGCGGACTTGCAATATTGGAATGGTAACGGTCCTATTGCTTATAATGCAGCAGTTCCATCTTCATTCTTAATTACAAACATTCAAGGTGTTTTAGCCAATGGCACTGCGACTTCAGTTGCGCCAGTAGTTCCAAACCTTCTTGGATCATTCACACATGTTTTGAACGCAATGGTTGATCCAGACGGAACAGGTCCATTACCTGCTGTAAGAACTGCTGTTCCGAACATCTCTATTAAACGTGATATTCTTAACACGAGTGACATCGCAAGCCAATCGCTATTTAGCACATTGGTTGGTGCAACAGATGCTGCTCTGGGTAAGACAATTTTGTTGAACCAACAAATTAACGTAGGTACTGTTCAATCGCCAGTTCTTGGCAATCCTTCTGTTTATCAAATGATAGCTTTGGATGTGAACATGGACGGATTTGTAAGTGCGGGTGATATTTCACAAATTCAACAAAGAACAGTAGGAGCTCTTCAAGAGTACATGCAAGCTTGGAACTACAGCAATGCAGGTGTTTCTAACGGTCAGCTTTCGAAAGATTGGATGTTTATTGATCCAGCTTCATTAACATCTGATCCGGCTTACCAAATCTCTGCTACTTACCCTTCAGGAAATCCAATTAGTGGTGGTTATTGGAAAGGTAAAGTTCCGGTAGTTCCGTTTTATTTGCCTGTGAATGTAACTAACTACAATGCGGATGGATCTACTTGTCCAGTTGTTAATACTGCGGATTACCAAGGTATTATGTTAGGAGAAGTTTCTGGAAACTATGCTGATGTTGCTGCTAACGGTATTACTAAAACAAACGAAACAGATTATATCCTGGTTGATTTAGGCAATGTAATCGTTGAAGGAACAAAGGTTTCTGTGCCGGTTTCAATTGTTTCTGCTGAGCCAGTAACTGCATTCGATCTTGCATTGGGTGTTAACGAGAATACATTAACCTATGTATCTATGGAAGACACAGAATTGGGTTCTGAAAGTGCATCTTTCTACAACGCTGAGAACAAAACTTTCCGTCATTCTTCTTTCAACTTAAACAGCTTCACCTCTAACTCACGTGTGGCTTATTTCACTTTCGAAACAGTTGATGGAAAAATTACTGAAAAGGATTTAACTGCTGAGTTGGGATTATTGAACGAAAAGAAAACCGAAGTTAGATTTACAAAGTCTGCAGACTTAACCAACAACAGCGTTGATATCTACCCGAACCCATCGAACGGTATGTTCACTGTAATGTCTAAATTAGACGGAAGAGTTGACATCGTAGATGTTACAGGTAACTTGGTTCACCCAGGTGTTATTGTTAAAGCTAACCAAATGATTGAAGTAAATATGCCTGAGTTAAGTGCCGGTGTATACTTCGTTCGTATGTTCAGCAACAATTCAATGACTACTGAGCGTATCGTTATCAGCGAATAATTTTTAGAAAAGATTGATTTGAATTAAAAGAAAAGGTTGCTCTTCGGAGTAACCTTTTCTTCATTTAATAAAATAACATGATGAAGAAACTGATACTCGTTTTTACTCTGGCAATTGCTGGATTTTTTTGCTCAACCGAAGTTCAAGCTTTTTCTAGAAATTCTGAAAGTTTATTGACGTTGAATGACACTATTGTATTCGATTTACCTTCGGCAACCTACTCCAACAGTGGGGGAGTGTATTTCATAGATATTCCAGTTTCCATGCACTCGACCAATCCAGGAATTTACGCAATGGATTTTTCTTGCTTATTTAACTTGAATAAAATGACTTACGTAAGCACGGTATCTTTAGTGAGTGGATTGAGTACGTTGAGTTTTTTCAATGTGAATAATTCGCTATTGAGTAATACATCTTCAGGACCTTCAATTAACTTTTCTGCTCCGTTATATACTCCGCTTCTGAACCTTCGTTTCTCCTTGGCAGATGCATGCACGGAAATAGTGAGTTCTGATTTTACATTTTTTACCTTATTGATAAATGAAACGGGCAGTAGTTCATTGGTTGTCGGACCATCTGAGGCACCGCCTTTTGAGATTCAACAACCGCAACCGTATTGCAGTGCACAAGACATTGTATTCAGCTACCCGTACACGACAATTAACGGTAGAACCATTCAGTCTTATGCCTGGGATTTTGGCAATGGACAAACCAGTGATTTGCAAACCGCAACTGCTGTATATCCTACAGAAGGAGATTACCCTGTTTCATTGACTTTAACAACCACAGACGGTTGTGTTTATCCGCTGCAAAATACAGTATCTATTTCACCTTCACCGGTCGCAGCTTTCTCGAGCAACTGGGATGAGCCTAGCAACGTGGTAAGTTTTGCCAATGAGTCTACTATTTCTTCCGGATCAATTAACGTTTACACATGGGATTTCGGAACGAGTACTTCCAATCTACAAAACCCAGATTTTACGTTCCCTGTGCCAGACTATTACAATGTAACCCTTACGGCGACCTCAGATCTAGGATGTACAAGTTCAATCACTCAATTGGTTACAGCTATTGATATTGTGGAATTGGACATTAGAAGTTTTCGTATTTTTCCTAATCCAGCCAATGACTTTATTCAAATAGAATCTGCTTTCGAAGCCACGGGACGAATTACCGATGTAACCGGAAGAATTCTAACCGAGAACTTCATTATTCGAGGCAATCAAGTAACAAGCTTTGACGTATCGAACCTTGCAACGGGTTATTATTTCTTAGAAAGTGTTGACGGAGATATCGTTTTCAGAGAACGGTTTGTAGTGGAAAATTAGAATTTTGACAAGTAGATTTCTATTTCTTAACATTCCAACTCAATAAACAACGCATTTTTGCAAAATGGAAAAGAGAAGAATTGGAATAGAAAGAGAGCTTTCGTGGTTGCAATTTAACGAGCGCGTATTGCAAGAGGCACAAGACAATCATCTGCCCTTGCTCGAGCGCTTGAGGTTTTTAGGTATTTTTTCCAGCAACCTAGACGAGTTTTTCAAGGTTAGGTTCGCTACACTGAGAAGAGAATTAAAGGCGCTAAGAAAGAGTAACTTCTCTGCTGCAAACGCACAGAAGAAACAACTCGAAATTATTCACGATCGTGTTATTGAGCTTCAACTAACTTTCGATGCAACGTTTGAAAAGACCAAAGAGGCGTTAGCCATCAACGGTATTCAATTCAAAAATGAATCTCAAATTACTCCTACTCAGAAGGAGTTTCTCGAGGCTTATTTTGAAGACCAGGTGCGCCACCACATTATTCCTATCATGCTCAAAACGAGAGGAAACATTCCTCCGTTGAACGACAATGAGCTTTATCTGATCGTAGATATTAATACGAAGAGCAAAGAAAAAGTGCATGCGCTTATTGAAGTGCCGACTGCTATTCCGCGATTCGTGACGCTTCCAACACTCGATGGTTCCGTAAATGTGATCATGCTAGAAGACGTCATTCGTTTGAATTTGCGGAAGATTTTTAGCGTATTCAAGGTTTCAACGGCGAAAGCATTTGATATAAAAGTGGTTCGTGATGCCGAGTATGAAGTGGAACAGGATTACTCGAAAAGTGTTTTCGATAAAATTTCGAAGAGTATTCAGCAACGAGACAAAGGGGAGTATGTTCGATTGAATTTCGACCGGAAATTACCTCAAGAACTTCTTACCTTCTTGTTAACGAAAACACGAATCAAGGATGCTGAGAATATTATTCCTGGAGGGAAATACCACAACAAGCGTGATTTCTTGAAATTCCCGGCGTTCAACAGACCCGAATTGAATTTCAAGCCTTCTCCTCCGTTAACGCATATTGTTCTTGCGAAGTCTCAGAACATTTTAGATACTGTGGCGAAGCAAGATATTTTATTGCACTATCCGTATCAAAAGTTTTCGCACGTCTTAGACATGCTGCGTGCTGCGGCTATTGATCCGCTGGTGAGAACCATTCGCATTACCATGTACCGCATTGCCAGCGACTCGCATATTCTTCACGCATTAATAAATGCAGCGAAGAATGGGAAACGCGTCGTAGCTATTGTTGAAGTGCAAGCGCGCTTCGATGAAGAACACAACATTGAAATTACGCGCATACTTCAAGACGCTGGAGTGGAAGTAATTCCGGGGGTTCCTGGATTGAAGGTGCACTGTAAGATTTTCCAAATTAGCCGCAAGATCAACGGTAGAACCGAGCGTATTACGCATATTGGAACTGGTAATTTCCACGAGAAAACAGCAAACATCTATTCCGATATAACCCTGTTAACGGCGCACTTGGAGATTGGGAGAGAAGTTAGAAAATTATTCGAATTTTTCGAAGCGAATTATCACCGCCCCATATTCAAACATCTTCTTGTTTCACCTTTCAATACACGAAGAAAATTAACCGAGAATATTCAACGTGAAATGAATTTCGCGAAGAAGGGGAAACACGCTTCGGTTATTCTTAAAGTGAATAACCTTACCGATGAGGCCCTTATAAAGAAATTGTTAGATGCTGCAGAAGCGGGAGTTCACGTTACCTGCATCATTCGTGGCGTTTGTCTGCTTCAGCCTTCAACAAAAAAACAGAAGAAGAATATTCACATGCGCAGTATTATAGGACGTTACCTGGAGCACGCTCGCCTATTTGTTTTCAATAATGGAGGAGATGAAGTAATCTTGTTTGGAAGCGCCGATTTAATGACGCGTAACCTAGATTATCGCGTGGAAGTAACTACCCCCGTGTACAACAGTTCACTCAAAGCTGAAATTAAAGAATGGCTGCATATTCAATTATCTGACACAACGAAGGCGCGATCGCTTCATTCTGGAGAGATCAATAACTATATTTGTCCGCTAGACTCGAAATTATTAAAAGATAGCCAAGTAGAATGGAAAAAATACTTGGAATCGAAGTCTGCGAAAGTATAAATTGAAATTTAGAACATAGTGAGAATAGCCGCAGTTGATATTGGCTCGAACGCCATTCGTTTGTTTGTAGCAGAAGTTTTTTACGACGAAGGAAAAATAGAAATAGATAAAATAAGTCACACACGAATACCCATTCGCTTGGGTGAGGATGTGTTTACCTTCGGAAGAATTTCTGAGAAGAAGGAAATGCAGCTTACTCAAGTTTTAACGGGTATGAAGCTGCTTATCGATTCATTGGATGTAGAACACTTTAGAATCTGTGCAACAAGCGCCATGCGCAGCGCAGAGAATGGAAGAGAGGTTGTGAATTCCATTGAAATCAAGACCGGTTTAGCCATAGACATTCTTTCCGGCGCGGAAGAAGCCGACATTATTTTCGGAAACTTCGAGCAACAAGAATTACCCAAGGCCAAGAACTATTTATTCATAGATGTTGGAGGAGGAAGCACAGAGTTAAGCATCATAGAAGATTTTGAACGAAAGCACAGCCAATCTTTCGAAATAGGAACGGTGCGCATGCTCATTAATGAACAAGAAAAAGTTCCACGAGCCATTTCTTTTTGGTTGAAGGAATATTTGAATGCTGGCTTAAGTTATGAAGCCATTGCAACAGGTGGAAACATTAGTTCTGCTTTCAAAATGTTAGAGAAAAAACAACGAGAGCACGTTACAGTAAAAGAGCTAGAGACCTTGTTACGCGCGCTTTCGAAACTGTCAACGCACGAGCGTGTGAAGAAATTCTCCATTCGTCCTGACCGAGCAGATGTGATAGTTCCAGCATTAAACTTGTACACGCAGGTAGCTAACTCTGCCAATATCGAGAAGATATTCGCTCCCAAATTTGGTTTGGCAGACGGTATAGTTTTGAAATTATTCAAGTCACTTTAATTCCGACAAGGATAATTTTCGAGTCTTCGTGTATTTTCGCTACATGAACGCGAAAACAGTTGCAAATTCCATTACCACCATCACCGAACTAATGGTTCCTTCCTATGCTAATTTTAGCGGAAAGGTGCATGGGGGAACCCTTCTTTCAATTATGGATAAAGTGGCATATGTAGCCGCTGCAAAACATTCGGGTGCCTATTGCGTTACCGTTGCTGTGGAAGGAGTAGAATTTTTAAATCCTGTTGAAGTAGGCGAACTCGTTTCGTTCCAAGCGTCTGTGAATTATGTTGGAAACACCACCATGATTGTGGGCATTCGCGTGGAGTCACTCAATCCGAAAACAAGCGTCGTGAAGCACACCAACTCTTGCTACTTCACCATGGCTGCGAAAGATGAAGCAGGCGTGCTCATGCAAGTGCCTGAACTAATTCTCGAGAGCGAAGAACAGATCAGAAGATTTTGTGAGGGAAGAGCGCTGCGCGACTATTCAAAGAAAAAACGAGATTTGTTGAAGTCAGATTTGAAGGGAGTGACTCACGCGCAGCTTTTAGAACAATGCAACGAAGAACGTTGTATCGTAAACATTAAAGATTAATTCGTAAGAATGCGATCGCTGCTGATTCTCCTTTGCGTCTCGCTTTCGCTTCATTCGTTTGCTCAATCGAAAAAGACAATAACTCTTCTTCCGAATGTCACGTGTATTTCTCTTGATACTTCCATTGTTCGACCAAGTTCCATTCAAGTCATTCATAAAAATGAAATTTTATCTTCAGGATATCGCTACACGGTTCATGCGCAAATGCTTTTGCGCGATACCCTTTTGAATGATACCCTGCGCGTTGAATTCGAGACACTCAACATTCCTTACAATGCATTTTTGCAGGCATACGAACCACAATTCGGAAAGCGCGATGTGTTCCAATTCGGTACTATTCAAGCGCCGCAGACAGAACGTTCGTACGATGCGATTCAAAAAAGTGGCTCTATTACGCGTGGCGTTTCCCTTGGAAACCAACAAGACCTTGGCGTTCAGTCTTCACTTAATCTTCAACTTACAGGAAAAATCGCAAATCGATTTCAATTGCTTGCATCCATTTCCGACAACAACATTCCCGTTTCTTCTTCCGGAAGTACACAGCAATTTCAAGAGTTCGATCAGGTCTTCATTCAACTTACCGATAAACGAAACAAGATTATCGCTGGAGATTTTACGCTGCCACTTCGCACGCATTACTTCATGAAATACACCAAGCGCGGACTTGGATTATTCGTTCAAAATACAAGTGAAATAAGAGCAGAAGGAATTTTGAAAAGTGAAGCTTCTGTTTCTATTTCGAAGGGTAAATTCAATAGGCAGAGTATTCTAGGGGTGGAAGGAAGTCAGGGTCCTTATCGCCTGCAGGGTGCGCAAGGCGAGACCTACATCACTGTTCTCGGTGGTACCGAAGACGTTTATATTGATGGAAAGAAACTCATTCGAGGACAAGATCAAGATTACCTCATAGACTACAACACAGCGGAAATTATTTTCACTCCGCGAAATCGAATCACAAAGGACAAACGTATCGTCGTTGAATTTCAATACAGCGACCGTCAATATGCACGTCCGCTAGTTACCGCTGACTTCGAATACACAACCAAGAAGGGAACATCCTACGTTCAGTTTTTTCAGGAGCTCGACGCGAAGAATCAACCGTTACTTCAAACGCTAACTGCCGAGGATCGTGTTACCCTAGCGCAAGCTGGCGATGCATTTTCTGCTGCAACTGTAAGTGGAATAGATAGCACAGGATTCCAGTCAGATCGCGTTATGTACGCTCAAGTAGATACGCTTTCATTCACAAATGTTTTAGTTTATTCAACAGATGCAGCTGTCGCCGTCTTCACCGCGAATTTTACGTTTGTTGGAAACGGGAACGGTAATTACATTGAAAACGGATTCTCTTCTTACGGAAAAGTTTTCAAGTGGGTAGCCCCTATAGATGGCATAAAGCAAGGAAACTACGAACCCGTTAAACGACTTGCCGCACCAAGAAAACAGCGCATGGTTGTGGCAGGACATACCGCGAAATGGGGAACGGAAATGAATGCTTGGAGCATGAATGTGGAAGGCGCTTATTCCGATGTCGATGCCAATACATTTTCTAATTTGAACGATCGGAACAATCAAGGCTTTGCAATTAAAGCCAATGTTAAAGAAAAAATCTCAAGAGGGAAGGAAGGCCGTGCGTGGCTCTGGGAGCTGAATACAGAGAATCTGTCTTCTACGTTTTCACGCATTGAACGTTTTCGAGAAGTTGAGTTTGAACGAAATTGGAACGTGCAAACCATTTTAAGAAACGGCGAGAGCGAGTGGATTTCTGAAGCTAAAGTGAGTCGTCAAATCGATGCAGGAAAGCACATCACGGCGAGTGGTGCGCATTATGAAATAGGAAATATTTTCGAAGCGAACAAAGCAAAAGTTTTAGTGAATGCGGATGTCTTTGAACGCACAAAAATTCAAATCGACGCGTCTGCCTTGGAAACCACCGGTGCAGTTGCTTCTTCGTTCATTCGCCAGAAGGCCCATCTGTACAGGGAAGGCAAGCGTTTTACTTTTGGAATTCGCGATGAGCAAGAGCTTAATACGTTTGCTGTTGCGCAACAGTCGTATAAGTTTTTCGACGGTGAAGCATACTTCCGTTCAACGGATACAACGCATCGCGCGTTCAAATTTTTTGTTCGAAATAGAAAAGATCATGCGTTCATAGTTAACGGTGTGACGCCCATTTCAACCGCTAATAATTACGGAGTTGAATTTCGAAACACAACAAAGGGAGGAAGTTATTTCGCAGTTACCGCAAGCAACCGACAATTGGTTACGTTGAACAGTTTAGCCCTGATAAAACCGCTGAGTAGTTTGCTCGGACGAATAGAATTTCGAACACCACAAAACAAATGGGCACAGTTGAATTTGTTTTATGAAACGTCAAGCGGTTTGGAAGCGAAGCAAGCTTTTATTTATGCTGAAGTCCCTGCAGGACAGGGAGTGTATGTTTGGAACGACTACAACGATAACGGCATTAAAGAACTTTCTGAATTTGAAGTCGCTGCATTTGCCTACGAAGCAAACTATGTGCGACTGCCTGTTCAAACAACAGAATACCAAAGCATCTACACGACATCTTTCACTTCTTCTTTGAATGTGAATCCGCGTCAATTGAAAAACAAAAACACATTTCTGTACAACACGCTGAAGTCATGGAGTACGCAGTTAATGAGTCGCGCAGAACGCAAATCGACCTTTGGAGGATTGGAACATATTTCACCTCTGTATGACAATGAAACATATTTAGTTTCTGCTGGAAATGTGTTACGCGGAACGTTGTTTTATCGCAAGTCAGATCCAAACTTCAGTGCCGATTTCACCACACAACAAGTCATGAACAAGGCGTTTCTTCTTTCCGGATTTGAAACACGGGTTGAGCAATCGCAAATTCTGAATTTCAGAAAGTCCATCGAATCGAGTACGCAAGTTTTACTTCAAGTGACTTCAGGAAAAAAGGAAACATCATCCGATTTTTTAGCGACGCGAAACTTCACTTCCACCTACATCACAGCAACGCCATCGCTCGCGTTTCAACCTACAAACAACAAACGATTTGCAGTGTTAGGAGAACTTGCAATTAGAAGCGGAAACGCAAGCGAAACAACCTTCAACGCGCGAAGTCTTTCCCTTGGCGCAGACGGGCAAGTGGAAGCCAAGAATGGACAACTCTTTAAAAGCGAAGTGAAGTACATACGCATTCAGTTTGAAGGCGATGCAACAGGACCCGTTGTGTACGATGCGTTAGGCGGATTGCAAGCAGGAAACAATCTAACAATTGCTTGCGCATGGCGAAAAACAATCAATCAGAATTTACAACTTTCGTTGAATTACAATGGAAGGAAAAGCGATGGTCGCGATATTGTTCACGCCGGAAATATGAGTGTGCGTTTGTTGTTTAACTAAACCACATCATAATTTCTTCCAACTGCGCTGCAGGCACTTCGAGCTTATTCTTCTTGCGGTATTGATTCAAGTTTTGGTGCAATGCCGTTGGCTTGGTTTCCTTCAATTTATCCAATGAAAGGAATCCCATGCTTACAATTGCTTCGATCCAATGGGCTTGAATTCCTTTTGCTTCGAAAGAAGCCACATCAGGACCTTCTTGTTTCTTCTCTGGACGCATTTGCGGGAAGAACAACACCTCTTGAATGCTTTCGTTGTTGGTCATCATCATGACCAAGCGATCTACCCCAATGCCCATTCCTGAAGTAGGCGGCATGCCGTATTCCAACGAACGCAAGAAATCGTAATCAATGAACATCGCCTCATCGTCGCCGCGCTCCATCAGGCTCGCTTGCTCTTCGAAGCGTTCGCGCTGATCAATAGGATCGTTCAACTCTGAATAAGCGTTCGCCAATTCTTTTCCGTTCACCATTAATTCGAAACGTTCGGTAAGTTCTGGGTTTTCACGGTGACGCTTACACAACGGCGACATCTCTACAGGATAATCTGTAATGAAGGTCGGTTGAATGTAATGCTTCTCGCACATCTCACCGAAAAGGGTGTCGATGAGTTTTCCTTTTCCTAAATTTTCTCCAGCATCTAAACCTAACTCCAAACACTTCGCACGAAGCTCGTCTTCAGACTTTCCGGTAATATCGAACCCAGTATACTCCTTAATCGCGTCGGTCATTGTAACGCGCGCGAATGGAGCTTTAAAGCTTAATGTTTTCTCTCCGAATTGAACTTCAGTTTTTCCAAGTGCTTCCATAGCAACGTGCTCAAGCATTTGTTCAGTGAAGTTCATCATCCAGTTGTAGTCTTTGTAGGCTACATAAATTTCCATTACAGTAAATTCTGGATTGTGCGTGCGATCCATTCCTTCGTTGCGGAAGTTTCTGCTGAATTCATAAACACCGTCGAATCCGCCTACAATCAAGCGCTTCAAATACAATTCATTTGCAATACGCAGGTACATTGGAATGTCGAGCGAGTTGTGGTGCGTAGTAAATGGACGAGCGGAGGCTCCTCCGGGAATAGCTTGAAGTACAGGCGTGTCAACTTCCAAATATCCTTTGTCGTTGAAGAAGTTGCGCATGGCGTTTACAATCTTGGTGCGCTTCACGAAGGTGTCTTTCACTTTCGGATTCACAACAAGGTCTACGTAGCGCATGCGGTAACGCAATTCAGGATCGGTAAATGCATCGTAAATATTTCCATCTGCATCTGTCTTCACCATTGGAAGTGGCTTCAACGATTTTGCAAGAACTTTTAATCCTGAAACATGTATTGAAATTTCACCCAACTTCGTAGTGAATAAGGTTCCTTCTACACCAACGAAATCGCCGTAATGCAAAAGGTGACGAACTACATCTTGGTAAAGCGTTTTGTCTTCGCCTGGACACAATGCATCTTGATTGATGTACAGTTGAACTCTTCCGGTTGAATCGAAAAGATCGGCGAACCCCGCCTTTCCTTGAATACGCTGATTCATTAAACGTCCGGCCAC
>Ga0214163_1000669_pt1 | contig 15555 bp, 35 predicted proteins | sample LakMenepilimnion_2_FD_153001 | JGI IMG/M metagenome (GOLD analysis project Ga0214163, IMG submission 153001) | Freshwater microbial communities from Lake Mendota, WI - Practice 15JUN2010 epilimnion v4 | ecosystem: Environmental > Aquatic > Freshwater > Lake > Epilimnion/Euphotic zone | place... | reverse complement strand
GTGTGTTTAAACTTCATAAAAGTCGTGATAACTGCTCATATTTTTATATAAAAGGTAACGTCATAAAACTAGATATAAACAAATGCCAGGACTTTGAGTATTGTATTAGTACCCTGCTGCATGAACTCAGACACTATATGCAATACAAGTTCTTTAAACGTAGCATATTTATGGAATATGACTCATACAAGGACTACTATTCCGCGCCAGAAGAAATTGACGCACGCAAATATGAGATCTTAAAAAAAGAGATCTGCACTATTTATAACGCATATAAAAAGTTGCATCAAAAAATAATTTCAAACCAGCTGGATTCTTTAAAGGAACTCCAATATAATATAGAAAAGAACGAAAATGCCATTATTTACTGAAATCAACAGTCTTGAAGAAATTCCACAATTTAGCGTGGAAAAGGAGTTAGTTTTTGATTCCCAGGGAAATCGGATTGAAAAGCTATTTTCTCTAATGCGTAGCGATACTCGACAACACCTTGGAGTCTGTCGCGACAAGTATCGCCCTATTCAAATGGATGAAATGCTCGATGTTATTGATCAATCGTGCTCTAAAATTGGCGGTATTAATCATGTTGGCTATACAGTTGCTAATAACGGAAAACGTGTTGTGATTCAATCTAAACTTGAAGAGAGTATCAAGGTCAATGGTGATGAAATTGTCGGCATGTTTTATACTGTAATTGACAATTCCGGAATGAATTCTAATAAGATCATTCCGTCTACCTTTCGAATTGCTTGTGATAATCAACTACATCTTATTACTCGTAAAGATAAAGGTCGTCGTGGAATGCGACACTCCTTTTCTTTCGACGAAAAGGTAACAAGTATTGTCGGTCGTATTCGATCTAATATTGAAACTGTTAAGAACTTTCAGACGATTGTAGAAAGTCTGAGGCTTCAAACTTTCTCTGAAGATGATATGCGCAAGCTTGTTTCAGATCTTCTTCCCGCTACAGTAGGCAAGCAAGATAAGCTAATTAACAAGCGCGAAGATATTGTTAACCGCTTTTCGAAAGGAATAGGGAACATTGGTAAAACTAAGTGGGATGCAATTAACGCTGTAACTGAATACGAATCGCATCAAAAATTTACACCTGAAAAGCTTGTACGAACGCTTACGATGTCGACACTGTCTACAAAAGCATTAAATTTTCTCACGTGAAATATATTTTCCAGAGTATAGATCTGACAGATGAAGAAGGTAAAGAAGGAACCCTTATTGTAGCAGAATATTCTATCTATAACGAATTACCTGTACTAATTAGTATTAAGCTATATACTATTGATGATGGGATTGTGTCAAAACAATATAAGCCACACAATCCCAGTATTGAACTAGAGGCTGCAATAGGTATGTTATCTGCAATTAATATGACTCTCCAAGAAGAAAAAAACAACAAAAACGACGACAATGTATAACGGTAAAATTGGTATTTACACATTTGAATACGACAAGGCAACAAATCGGATTATGGTTTACGAAGAAGGTAAAGGAGTAGATCCCATCTACTTTATTGCTGCTTCTGAGAATCTCACAGAAAAGGGATTCCATTACGAAATCATGGATTTTGTGTCAAAGCGATCGAACTAAGGAACTCTAATATAATTAGGTATGATCTGTGGATGTGGTTCTAGTGTAGAAAGCGCTCGTATTGAGCTTGGGTTTAAAATTTGTAAATCATGCGCTTTTAGTGGCCCTGATGTTCCGCGACCTAAAGGTCGTATGGTGTATGGGCATAAGACCGCCGGTGAAATTGAAATTCTCTCAGCGCAATCGTGGCAAGAAAATAAAAAGTATTTCATCCCTAATGGTGCTAGATCTTGTGTTAAGAATTTTAGTAAAAATATCGCTATTTAAGATCTTGAAAATATCGTAGTTTTCGGAGTGTTTGTTCTATACACAATCGTATCTATTAGTCATGCATTAAAAGGTAACTATGCTTGGTCGTGTGTATGGGGTGGCTATGCTGTAGCAAACGTAGGATTAATTATAGTGCAATCAAAAATTTAAAAATTAAAATTATGTCTATGTTCGATAATCTAATTTGTGAAATGGAATTACCTGAATTTCCGTCGGAATGTTTGGAGCGAAGCTTCCAAACTAAAAGTACACCTAATCAGAGTATGTCAACATACAAGATTACAGCTAATGGAGATGTTCTTGAAAAACACTCGAAATACGAGTACATTGAACCTGCTAGAAACATGGATAGCTGGATGGATGCAATTGGAGCATATGAAGAAGTAGACTTTGATTGGCGACCCTGTCACTTCACTGCTGATATTGAGTTCTATGAATATTGGAAGCATCCTAACTATGATCCTGATGATGCAATGTATTTTGAAACAGGGTTTATTAGGTATAGTGCTTTTATTGATGAGGGTAAGTGTACTTCTATTAAAGTAGTTGAAAAGCATTTACCTGTAGAGTATACTTATGAAGAGGTTCAAGCAAAGTGCATCGCTGCTGAGAAACAACGAGAGGAATTTCGTAAGTCTATGCATGAGCGTCGTATGAACCGACCTTCGACGACAGAAGAGTTGGTGGATGATATTGATAACCTTATTAAAAACAAACCTGCTATCTTTGATAGGAGTGATCTGATTTCAACCTTAAATAAGATCACAGGTCGCATTGAGGAATGGCGAGAAAAACACGATTTTTGGTACAATGAAAAAAACATATAAATTCCGAGGAAAGACATTTAAGTGTGACCCTCACACAATTCAATTACTAAATTATGCTTTAGCGTTAAATTACTCAACAGAGAGATACCTGGAAGTTAAAAGAAATGGCAACAAGAAATGACATAACAGGCGATGAGGTTAAATCCAAAGCACTCTCTGAAAAAGGTAGAGATAATTGGGATAATATATTTAAAAAACAATCAGCATGGGACTGGCTAAAAGAACTAAACTATGGTAAGTATACTATATTAGATCCTGACGGTTGGCGATATAATGATGGGGTCGATTTAGACACTCCAATTACAAAGTCAGATTTCTTTAAACGATTCAATGAATCAACAGTAACGTGTCATTTTGTACCAGAAGAAGATCTATCAATTTTAAAAAATGAAAACGAATAATTTAAAACTCTTTTTAGACGACATAAGGTATCCTGCTGATGCTTTTATTTACGATGAGCAAATCAAGCTTATTAATAAAACAGGCATTCTAGATTGCGAGTGGAATATAGTACGTAATTACAAAGACTTCTGTGAATTCATTGATACCTTTGGAGTGCCTAAAGCTGTTAGTTTTGATCACGATTTGTGTATGGAACACATGAGACACTATCATGATGTCACTAGTAAAACTGGAGTGATTGAATATGGTAATTTAAAAACAAAAACAGGCAAGCATTGTGCTGAATATTTTGTTGACAAATGGCGAGAAGCTGGTAAACCTGATGTTGAGGTTTACATCCACAGCGCTAACCGTTGGGGACAAATCGAAATTAGGAATGTCTTAAAGGAACTTCTTTAAAATAAATTTATGATTAATAGAATTTTTTGGGATATTGACGAAACACTGATCCATACGACTTTAAGAAAGCCAAATCAGAAACATGTATCATTTTCACTGGATGATGGAATGTACTACACCTTCATTCGTCCTTGCAGCAAAGCACTGATTGATTTCAGTAGAGAACTAGTAGGTGCTGATCGTGTTCATATTCTTACCACAGCAACTAGAGACTATGCACGGGAAGTGAATAGACTAGCTGATTGGGGATTCAAGAATGAAGACATCTTTTCGAGAGAAGAAATCGCTAAGCATTTCCGATCATTTCCTGCTGCATGGGGTGGTTATCATAATGAATGTGATCCTCATATCTATGCTCATAAAGATAATGTAATTATCGATAATCTACGACCGAGGGAAAATGAAAGGAAGATTGCTTTTATTGGTATTAATAGCACTTATGAAACAAACTATCTGAAGATTAATGACTACTACGGTGTCGAGTATAAGGATTCTGATTTCGAACAAGAAGTGAAAGAATTCTTACTTGCTCGAAATGTAGTTCAGGATACATGAAATACAAAATCCAAATCACAGACGGTTGTGTAGCAGGTGGTACCACCATCAATGGAAAGGATTGGAGTGGAGAGTATATCCCTACTACAATGAATGAAGAAGAGCGTAAAGACTTCTTCGAATATCTGATGGGTAAGATTGAAGAAGAATATAATGACGGTTCAATTGATATCGATAGTTTGATTTCCCTGTTTTATTACGATGATTATCATTGCAGTAGTCCGTGTGATCAGTGTGGGGACTCTGTAACCACTAGAACATGGGAATTATAATATAGTATGAAAAAGATTTACATTCATAGTGGTAAAGGCTGCTGGCTAGGTTCCAAGGTTATTGTTGTCGCTTCAAGCAAGGAAGAAGCTGAAACTTTAATCTCTGAAGTTTTGATATCCAACGGTTTGAAGGAGCCATTGAATATTGAAGAGATGTCGATTAAAAATAATTTGGTGATCTATGCCGACAATGGAGACTATTGAATGAAAACAGACACAACAATGTTATCCCAAGCCCTGCGTTTTATTGTCAATGATTTGATTGATGAAGAAGGAATTGTAAGTGGCGCTATTCTTGAAGCTGCTGATCGGTTGGATGAACTACATGGCGACAACATCCATTTGAATGCCCAAAACAACAAACTAAAATCTGATATTGAAAGATTGAATAATAAAACGTTAGGCTAGAATCGAAGGAACAACGATACAATAAATTATGAAAGCACTGATGTCCACCGATAGAAAATTCTACGATAAGGAAGATTTTGATGCTAAGTTAAAGCGTAAAATCAAAACAGCGGGTTACATCCGATACATTCCAGAATACTCTCTGAAACAGTATCACAAAGATGATCGGGATTCTGTTAAAGAACAAAAAGAATGGTTTTCCAAAAGCTGGAACTGGTGGGTTGATCCTGATGGAAAAATCATTCCCGCCTATGAAATGCTAGACAAGTTGAAGGAACTCTGATAAAATTAATAAAACATTAGAGTAGAATAACACCATGTTAAGCGGACTTGGAAAAATCCATGTAGATAAAAAGGCTCAGCGGATTGTAGTGGATCTCTCCAGAGATTTCATTCCCTACTATCTGTGGCTCATCAAGAAAGAGTATTGGATTGACCTACAGGCTCCCATGCATTATGGTCACATCACTCTAGCCAACAAGAAACTCTATACAGGTGTAGATTACCAGCAAGCTGCTGATAGTTATCATGGACAGATCGTGGACTTCATGTATGATGTCAACGCTGTAAGAGGTGGCTATACCAAAGGGTTTGTAATGTTCTACTTGAAGGTTTATTCCGAAGAACTTGATGACATCAAAAGAAAACTTAACATTGTAGATCGTTATGACTACAGAGGTCTACACATCACTCTTGGCAACTCTAAAGCGGGCCTGAGAACATATTGGCCTGAAATGATTGAAATTAAAAAATAATATGAAAACCGTAATTCTACTTCGCTCTGTATCTGGTGCTGGTAAAAGCACTCTCGCTGATCTTCTTGCCTCCAATGAAGGGTGGGTTAGTGTTTGTGCTGATGATTATTTCACTGATGTTTATGGTAATTATAACTTTGATGCTAGTAAACTGGGGGAGGCTCACCGCTTGTGTCAGGAAAACTTCATGTATTGGTTGAACAATGCTGTTGTTGGTATAATCGTTGATAATACCAGCACCAAAGAACGAGACTTCTCTTTCTATGAAAACGCTGCTAAAGAGCATGGTGCCATGTTTATCTCCCTTGTTGTCGAGAATCGTCATGGTAACAAGGACATTCACAGCGTGCCTCAGAGCGTCCGTGAGATGCAAGCTGAGAACATCAAGAATTCTCTCTTGCTTCTCTAAGGAACTCTGATAAAATTAATAAAACGTTAGAGTAGAATAGGAGCATGTTACGATACATCACAACCGACACGATGGGAGATAAATTCTTCTTTAAAGACAAAGATCGCCAAATTCTTCATCGTGAAGACGGTCCTGCCATCGAGTGTCGTAAGGGTGAGAATTTTTGGTTTTTAAATGGGGTTGAAATTTCTGAAGAAGAGTTCAATAAAAAAGTCAAAGGAACAACGCTATAATATACATATGAACTTACCTGATCCAGAACATTTCTCATTTAAAGAAGGCGAAGTCGCTGGGGATGAATGCATCCTAATCACTCCTAGCAATATCAAGTGTAAGTGGTCAGAGGAAACTCTAAAGTTTCGTTCTTTGCTCATCAGAAAGTCTGATCATAAAATTATCAGCCGTGGTTATGACAAGTTCTTTAACTATGGTGAACAACCTGATCTGGATGTATTTCCTGATGGTCCCTTTAATGTCATTGAAAAGAAGGATGGCTCCCTGATTATTTGGGGTGTTTACAAGGATGTTCTTATCCATAGAACCCGTGGCACCTTTGATGCCAGCAACATGCCTAATGGTCATGAAATTGAATTTCTGAAAAAGAAGTATCCTAAGTTGCTCGTAGCAATCTTTAATAATAGACAATACAGTATACTGACCGAATGGCAGACCAAGACTAATATTATTGTTGTTAATGAAGTTGATGAACCTACCCTCACTCTGATTGGAGTTATCAATAATGAAACTGGAGAACTTATTCCTCAAAAAGAACTTGATAAGATTGCTGAAGTTTGGGGGTTGACCCGTCCTGTTCGTTATCATTATAATTCATTAACTGAATGTGTTGCTGATGTTGATCTTTGGAGAAACAAGGAAGGTGTTGTTGTATACTCTGAAGATGGTCAGCATCTCCGTAAGTGTAAGTCAGAATGGTATAGAGCGTTACATGCTCTAGCAACTGGTATCAAAACCCCTAAGCATGTGATGGATTTGTTTCTAGCGTCTCCCAAGTTTATGAATTCTGATGATTTTTATAATTACATAGTTCAAGTTATAGATTTTGAAGTAGCAGAAAAGATCAAACCAGAAATTGAAACAGTTGTTCAAGCATATTGTACTTATAAGGACAAGTTGAATCGTCTTGTTGATGTTGTTAATGATCTTTCTTACTGTGACTCTCGTAAAGAACAAGCTCTGGTCATCACTACTCGTTACAAGGATTGGAGAACAGGTCATGCATTTTTAATGCTTGATAATCGGGAGATCACTGATAAAATCCTGAGCAATGCTGTCTTCCAAGAACTGGAAGATCTAACAAATAAAAAATAATTATGAAACTAATACTAGCAACCTCTAAGTTTTGTGGTCCGTGCGCTTTACTGAAACGAAAACTACAAAGTGATAAACTAGAGGTAGAGACAATTGATATGGAGGAAGACACTGATAAGTTTCGACATTACGGTGTGAGGTCAGTGCCCCGTCTTCTGGTTGTAGAAGACGATGAAGTGACTGAAGTAATTCAAGGTAGCGACGAAATCATTAAAAAAATTAAAGAACATGATCAAAATCAAAAAGTTTCGTAAAGATTATAACAAGATCAAGATCAACTCTGATTTCCACTATGGACATGATAGGGATTTCCTATATGGTCCCCGTGGGTTCAGCAGCGGTAAAGAACACTCTGATTGGATTGATGCACAGATCGCTTCATTAGATCCTAATGATCTATTGATCTGTCTTGGTGATGTCGGATTGGGTATCGGTGCTGATTCTATCATTGATTTCATTGAACGGATTCCATGTGAGACTCTGATGGTGTGGGGCAATCATAACTCTGGTGTTTATCAGGCTTATAAGAACAACCTGCCTCTTGGGTTTGACAATCATGAAGTCTACCCTCTAAGAATCGCTGATGATGTTAACATGATGGGAGAGTCATTTCTTCTTGATGTGGACCGAGATAGGTTCTTCTGTACTCATATGGCACCTTTAGTGTTTCATGATCAGAACAGGGGTCGTGTTTGCTTGTGTGGTCATAGCCACAGCAATCTAAAGCAGATCAATCCTGATCGGGATGATTTTGGAAAAATCCTTGACTGTGGAGTTGAGAATGCTAAGATGTTCAACGGCACTGCGTTCTTCGAAATTGATGAAGTCGTGGATATTCTAGCGAAAAAGAAGTCTGGTAATTTAGATCATCATTGAAATGAACACGAAAATGGTAATTGTCATGCGAAAGGACCTTAACATGAGGCGTGGAAAGCAAATTGCTCAAGGCTCTCACGCCTCTATGTCCTTTCTCACCAAAGGTGGAGGAGTCTACTGTAATCTAGGAACTGGTGTTCCACAAGTTGATTATGGCGACTTCACTGAATATCAAGTTCGGTGTTTGATTGCTGAATATTGTAAGAGTGTGACTCTTGGAACTACAGGATGGGGAGTATCATTCAAAGATTGGGTGGAACTTCGAGGCATTGCTAAACACGATGGTATGTTTCGATTGATTAAGTTAGAAGAAGAAAACGAGACTAAATTTTCCCCGTGGGGATTTGAGGTATGATAACTGACATCTATTACACATACGCTTCCAAAAAAGAACTCCTTGACATTGGAGTGAAAGAGGATACGATCTTTGAAGACATCAGCGAATTGTCCGAAATATGTGAGCATAAAGATGCTCCAAAATTGAATCAAGCTGAACTCACTGTAGAACAGTGTATGAAACTGATTCCTGAAGGAGAATACTGCTATGCTGTGAACATTTTGGAAGACGGGTTTGTGGCAAGACCACATTGTCCCTTCTGGGATAAAATGCTCGATTTTCCCAAACAAAACAATGGTTACTGTCATTACCGAAAACAAGGTGACTGGCAAATGGGCAGTATTGGACTACTGTGGGATCAGTGTAAGTGCTGTGGTATTAATGAAACCCGTGAAGAAGATTTGATTCTTGAATAATATGAAGAGCTTATATACTAAAGTCCTAACACATACAGATGAAGCAGTACAGCTTGCTAATTCATTCCGAAACCTAATTAAAAAGTGGTCGGAAGAAAACAACACTGAACTGTATAACCCAATCGAATTAGCATACCTTCTGAATGAAGAACTTGCTTTGATTTTATGTGGGAATTTCTGTGATGCTGCTGAAGAACGACAAACCAATTCTGAGGTGGTAAAGGATCATTTGATTGATGAATTGAGTGATGCTGTGAAAAAGGTAATAGATGATAATGATTCTAAGAGCGGTGGTCATTGGCCTGATGTTATTAACAAATGTAGATCTGCTTATCTTAAAAAGATTAAGCATGACATGGGAGATAACTAAATGAGCGCTCCAAAACTATACGACATTGAATTTTATATGCCTCCTCCGATTGATAAATGGAGTAAGATGGTTTCTTTCTGTTATATGAGAAAGTCTTTTGCTGAAGGAGCATGGGCTATGTTAAAATCTCATTATAATCACAGAACAGAACACCGACTAATGTGTGATGGAAAAGTGATTGAAGAGTTGACAAAACAAACAATTAAGGTAAACTGATGAAAACCATACTGAACTACCTTATCATGTTTCTGTGGATTGTCGTGACATGTTTTGAACTGTTGGTTTGTACTATTGTAGATAAATTTAAAAAGAAAAAAACAGATGAGAGAACTAAAATTTAAATTCTGGAATAAACTAGCACGCCGATTTCAACCACCGAGTAAATATGCTATTCAAGGAGATGGACTGTATGTATCATATGATTATGATATGATGGCATGGGATGACCCCAGTTCTTTTGATGACAGTATATTGGTACCTTGTCAGTACATTGGATATAAAGACAGTGAAGATAAAGAGGTGTATGAAAACGATATCGTTGAAGTTGGTTTCGGAGAACATAAAGGAGCGCTTGGAAAGATCATTTTCGAATACGGATGTTTTATGATAGAAAGTAGATACAATGCAATTTTTCAAGATTCCTATAAGTCTATCAAATATGGCAAGGTTGTTGGTAACATCTTTGAGAACCCTGAACTATTAAAGTAATGAGAACACTGAAATTTAGAGTACGGGATAAGATTATGAAATGTTGGTGGTGTGAGGATTCTCAATATCTTCAAATGGATGGTAAAAAAATTCACCCAGCACCATGGTCTACTTTATCTGCTGATTTACCAGATGAACATATTGTTATCCAACAATACACTGGTTTGAAAGATAAGAACGGTAAGGAGATTTATGAAGGTGATATTATCCAACTAGAAGGATCACCTATCTCCTACTCCATTGAGTGGGACAAGTATCAATGGGCTATCAATGCTCATGGAGCATTGGGATACGATCCTGACTGGAATATTCAGCCGTTTAATCATTGTGTTTATGAACGAGCGATTGTTGTTGGAAATGTTTTTGAGAATAGCGACCTATTAAAGCAATGAGAACACTGAAGTTTAGAGTATGGGATAAACTAGAAAAACGAATGATTCTTCCCAATCAGGGGTATCAGGGTCATTATGTTTTAAGTCTTGATGGTAAATTTCACAATCTCCAGAATGGTAGTGGAGGTGACGAATGTATTGTTTTACAATGGATTGGTAAAACAGATAAAAATGGAGTAGACATTTACGAAGGAGATATTGTAAAATTCGACGAACCCACAAAACTGTGTGAGGATGTTTACATATTCTCACTTTATGTTTTTGATTTTTATGAAGGTAGTTTCCTCAATCCCTATATTTATAATTCCATTAATGGTAGTAAGTTTTTGAAGATGGAGAAAAACTCCCTGAATCCAGTGGGTCGAGCAAAACTCGACAACAACCCACATTTCGACTGGACAAAGGCCGAAATCTGTGGTAATGTGTATGAAAACCAAGACCTGATAGACCTATGAAAAACGACAAAGATATCTTTTTCTTCCAAATGGTTTGTATCGTTTGTATGGCTTTACTAGCAGCGACTATTATCTTATTAAGTTTAATAAATCAATCCTTGTAATGAAAATACTCCAGATCCTACCCCTAGCTCCCAAAGGAACTAAGATAAAATTTGTAAAGCCAATTAAAATTCATTGGTTTACTAATGTGGTCGAAGATCAAAACCTTTTAGAAGTTGGTAAAGTTTATACCGTCGAGAAGGTAGAAATGTCTAGCTCTTCAACTTTTGTTTGGTTACAAGAGTTCCCTCTCAGGGAGGAAGGACGATACACACCATTTTTTAATTACCACAGTTTTGAAATTGTAAATGAAAATCAATAAACACGACTCCCTCGAACAACTTTTAATTCTTAAGGAAATCTGTAACAAGATTTATATTGCTCGAAACATTTCACTGGATAATGAAGGAGTGATCGCTCAATTGGAACTTATCGATAATCTATTTAGAGAAGAAAATTTAAATTAAATGAAATTAAAAAACAGATTCAACCACCGCTTCGATGAGCCTGATCTAACCAAAAGGAATTGGGTAGAAAATACCTCCATCGACGAAGAGTTGAAAAAACTCGAATCTCTGTTTGAAGGTGAAATAATCGTCGAAGAATTGTATATTCGTCATTGGCTGTATTGTGCTGCTAGTTCTCCTTCTGACCAAACCACATTTGAAGTTCAAGATTTGATAAAAGAGCTTGACTCTGCTAGTGCTGGTGATATAATCCAGATATGGACATTATCAGATACTCAACCAGAATACATTGAACTGAGATGCCCGAATCAAGATGGATTGTTTCCAACTAAGGGAGCATACTAATAAAACGTTAGAGTAAAGTAACGACATGAAACCTTATATACACGCTCAAATCTCAGCCAAGAAATTTGGTGGAGTGCCTGAAGATTATTTTGAGATCCATGACTTCATGGACTGCTCTAAAGGAGCCTTCCCAACTAACGCTCACCGAGCATTAACCCACAATGCTTGGTTCATTAAAGAGGTTCTAGAACGAGTTAAGTTCACGAACAGTTGTGAACCAATTGGTAATTCATTTCCCAACATCCTAAACAGCGAAGGTAGGAAAGTTAGTATTCGAGATGTTGGTGAACAGCATATCCTCGATGACTTCAGTAACCGATTCATCCCCTCTGCTCAAGATTACTTGGAACATGTCAAGTATCAGGATTGGATGGGTAATGGTAAAGGAACTCCTTCATCATTTCAGAACACCCAACAGGAGTCCACTAGAGGGACATTGAATCCTGTCATCAATGATGGCACACTGTCTCACAAAAAAACAATGACCACAAAATTTTACGATTAATTTATGAACACAGACGACATTAAACAAAAACTAGCAGCCCTAAAGGAAGATTACAAGAAGACCGCTGAAGCAATGTTTCATGAGGGAGTAAAAGAACTCTTCAAGGATCACTCTAACCTAGATTCATTTAGTTTTACAGCATACTCTCCATATTTCAATGATGGAGAAGAGTGTACATTCTCCGCTCATACTGATTATCCTTATATTAATGGATACAATGATGATGAAGGTTCGATGGAAAAACATTTCGAACAAAGAGAAGGTGATTCCAATATTTGGAAGAAAATTGGCCATTGGGATTACAGCAATGGATATAATAACAGAGTGTGGGTTGATGGTGATCCAGTGATTGATGCCATGGTTAAAGATGTAAAGGAATTCCTGTCCTCATTCGATAATGATGTTTGGCAAGATCTGATCGGAAATCATGTGATTGTCCGTATCTCCAAAGATGGAATTGAAACCGAAGATTATTCAGATCACGACTGATATGGAAAAAACCGTTTTAAGACTAACTCCCGATGAAGGTCGGATTGTTGTGTGGAATGATCATGATGATTTTGAAACAGTGGAAACCAACATTGTTGGTGTCACACGCAGGAGTATTATATATGAAAACATTTATAAACAAAAACCCAGTGGAAAGTTCTTCGAAACTTCTTATAGTGTAGGTGCTACAGAATCTCAGGATGAGCGACCTTATGAATATGATGGAGAAGCAGTGTTTGAAGAAGTTTTTCCTATAGAGAAATTGGTAACAGTTTATGAATAAAATTATGAGAATCTTTAGGTCATTTTTCTGGAAGTATAAGGTATGGTATCCGCTTTGTGCTTGGTTCAATCCCCGTCAAAAGTGGTTGACCAAACTCGTATCTAATCAATGGATGGACAAACCAGAATTGATCAAGGATATTCTGTTTGCTTGTCTCGTTCATTATGTTGAAGAAGAGGATGGTATTAATAGCCGTGAGTTCTACGAAACAGATTATAAAGAAGGTTACATCAGTAAGGAGTATTTCGATCATTGTATTGAAGTAAATACTGATCTCCAAAATGTTTATAATTACATTAAAATGGAAAGACCGAAGACTGAACTAGTGATTGAACGAGAATGGAAAACGAATTCTCGTATTGCTATCAAAATGGAATCTGAAATGAATGACAAGGATATTTGGGCCATGACCACCATTGCTAAATACTCACCCTATCTATGGACTTAAAGAAGCTAAAAGCAATAATTTAATATGAAAATTAAAAGATATAAAGTAGAATATGATTCAATCTCCCACACCATTTTTGGCGTTGAATGTGACAATGGTAGATTCGTAGAATACAAGGATTACGAACATCTATCAGATTACTGTGATCGTCTTGTTGAAGTGGGTAAGCTACCGTGTCTTCCTAAAGATTTGGAAAATCTACGAAATGCCAACACACAGTTTGCTATAGAGAACGAAGAACTGAAACAACAAAATCAAGCTCTTAAAATCGCTATACAAGATTATAGCAATGAGCTTGAAGGTATGGAAAAGAAGTGGGAGTGTGCCATTGATATGGCAGCACAAGCTGAGTTGGCTAAAGAAGAGGCTCTCAAACTGAGAGATAAGTGGCACGCTAATTGGCTAAAGTCTCGTTCTGGGTGCCATGCTAAAATTGATGCTCTTATAGCAAGACTTGATGAAATCGGAAGTGAAGCTTAATATTTTATGAGAATTGAACTAGGAGAAACATTTGAAGAGTATTTGATGTCTAAATATCCCGAACTCTTCCCACAAGATGAACAGGGCAACCCCCTACCTTCATCTTGTGGAGTTGGGGGTCACGAAGAATGGAAGGATATTATTGATAATCTGTGTGGTGCTATTGTTCAATATACAAAAACATCATTCAAATCGGAAAAAAATCCAAATAAACTAATTAGACTTTGGTACTTCCTTTGGGATAAACTGTGGAAACCAATTCATAATAAATTATACAAACTATTAAATCCGTATAATAAGTATGCTCCTAAGGATTCCAATGGAATTTGGATAATCCCCAAAGATGTTCAAAAAAAGGTTGAGGGTAGTAGACGAGAAAAAGTTCGAAAGAAGCTTTTTCATTTGACTTATCATGTTCTTTTACCTAGCGATGCTTTCATCACAAAGCCTTCATGCCCGAAAGTAACTATTGCTCAAATCAAATCTAAATTCGGAGAATTGAGATTTTATGTTGATGGTGCTGATGATGCTGTTCATGGCTTGATTCGTTTTGCTGAATATCTCTGTGAAAAGGAGACAAAAAAAGAATAAAACGTTAGAGTAGAATCAAAGGAACACTGATACAATATATAAAATGAACGATCAACCAATTCTAATTCACGGTGATAATCACGGCAGCTGGGACCGTCTCTTTAAAAAGATCGAAGATGCTGATATCACTGATTGTATTTTGATCGGTGCCGGAGATGCTGGTATTGGATTTAAGACTAATGAAAAACAGCTTCGTGAAATTGAACTGTTGAACAACAGATTCAAGAAGAGAAACATTCAATACATGAGCATCCGAGGGAATCACGATGACCCTACATACTTCTTTGGAACTGTCAAACTGTCCAATTTTGAATTGATCCCAGATTACACCTACCGTGAACTGAATGGAGAAACCTTCTTGTTTGTAGGAGGAGCTATCAGCATTGATCGTAAAATGAGAACCCTTAACTCTTCATATTGGAGGGATGAGGTGTTTGTTCTGAAACCAGAACTGGTTAAGAAGTGTGATGTTTTGATTGCTCACACTGCTCCATATTGGATTGGTCCTTTTGATAAGGAAGGATTGTCTGGATGGTGTACCAAGGATGTTCATCTATGGGATGAGTGTGAAAAGGAGAGAAAGGATCTTGACGAACTGGTGAAACTGTGCCAACCTAGTCGTAGTTATCATGGACACTTCCACACATCAGCATGGGTTGACTTCCGGGAGTGTTTTGCTAGAATTCTAGATATTGATGAGATTGTTGAACACAAGCAAATCTCCAAAATGACCGTATCTTAATAAAACGTTAGAGTAGACTCTGATCATGGAAACTTACAAGGCACCTTTTGAGGTCTATCTTCCGGCTACATCATTCTGTAAAACCACAGGTAAGCCAGAAAATGCCAAGTATATCAAAACAATCATGGTGGATGTTTATGATAATTTTGGACATCAGATGTTGACACCTCAAGCCCATATTGATATTGACAGAGAGCGTATCCTAGCATATTTTGCTGAACTGATACAGGATGATGTGTGGGTAGATATTCCCAACAAACTCTTCAACAACAAGAAACCCATTGATATGATTAATGATCATGATGGACAGTTAGAACTTATTAAATTCATCATCTCTTTGAGAGACAGTTCCAATGATTAAAAGACCTGCTGTATATT
>Ga0214163_1000668_pt1 | contig 15559 bp, 10 predicted proteins | sample LakMenepilimnion_2_FD_153001 | JGI IMG/M metagenome (GOLD analysis project Ga0214163, IMG submission 153001) | Freshwater microbial communities from Lake Mendota, WI - Practice 15JUN2010 epilimnion v4 | ecosystem: Environmental > Aquatic > Freshwater > Lake > Epilimnion/Euphotic zone | place... | reverse complement strand
AAACGTATCCTTGATGGACTGGTTTGATGACCAGTTCAGGAATGTGTACTCGGCTCGGCAACGATACGATCGAGAGGACGACTTGACCTACGTCGCTTGGACGCAGGATCAAGTCGCGTTGCTCTTGGGATACCGGTACGGGACGCTGCTCGAGAATCGGCGTATCGACTTCTCCAGGATAGATATTCGTGACTCGCACTCCTTCGACACCAACTTCGTTCGCTACGCAGGTCCCAAGGGCTGTCATGGCGAATTTGCTTGCGGCATATGCGACTCCACCAAGTGCCAACGCTCGTTTGCCCGTCACGCTGGAGATATTGATGATCGTCCCACTCTTGCGCTGCCGCATCTGTGGCAAGATGGCGTGGATCATGTTGTAAGCACCTGTCGCATTGATCGCGACGACTTGGTCCCACTGCTCGGGACGCATTTCGCCGATGGTCCGGTTTTTGATGTTCACTCCCGCACCATTGACCAAAATATCGATCTCGCCATAGTGCTTGCCTACAGCTTGGACGAACTCAGCTACGCTGTCCCGATCGGTAACATCCAAAGGTAAACCGATGACTTGGCCTTTTTTCAAGCTTTGCAACTGACTGGCAGCTTCTTCGACAACGTCTTTCCGCCGCGATCCGATGGCGACTCGATAACCACTTTGTGCGAGGGCTTCGGCGATTCCAAAGCCGATTCCGGTGGCTCCACCGGTAATGATTGCAACTGGGGATTTTGTGGCTGTCATCGTTTTGTAACCATTTCAAAGTGGATGGTGGAAAAATAGTGTCAACTCTGCGGTCGACTATATTACCGCTTGTCAGGGGCAACGCGAAGGGCCCCCATTCTTTAGAAAATTTCGAAATTACCCTTAATAAAACGACTTCTTTTGCGTTTCCCTTGCGTGAGCTTGAACGGAAGAACGAATTTGGATTTTGAGCAATCGTGGCACTAGAACAACAACCGGGCAATCAGGAGCATCGGCAGTGGGTGCAGTCGGTCTTTGATCGGCTGCAGCGGCCTTTGGTGGCTTATTGCGGTCGGCTGTTGAATAAAGACTGGGATCGGGCGCACGACTGTGTTCAAGAGGCCTTTGTTCGGCTTTGCCACACCGAGTATTCGGCAGTGGAATCTTACGTGGATGCTTGGCTGTTTAAGACTTGTAGAAACATTGTGATGGATATCCATCGTCAGGAGTCTCGAATGGGGCAGAGATTGGAAACGGAAGCCACCTTGCGGGTTCGCTCTCGCGAGTTGGATCCAAGCGACAAAGTATCGCGAGATGAAGAGTGCGCAGCGCTTGAAGGAAACATCTCGCAATTGCCACCGCTTGAACGCGAAGCTCTCTCGCTGCGGCTTGGACAAGGACTTTCGTATAAACAAATCGCTGAAGTCATGGAATTGAGCGTTTCGCACGTCGGCGTGCTACTGCATCAAGCCTTGGGGAGACTGCGAGGATCGATGAACAAAACTTCCGGGGCAACGAACTAAGGGTAACTAACATGGATCATAATTCTAACAGTGCATTCGAACCTTGGATGCTTACCGCCTACGTATTGAACGAACTCGATGATCAGCAGCGTCGGGTCGTCGATGATTATTTGAAACTTCATCCTGAGTGCAACTCCGAAGTCGAATCGATTCGCTCCATGGCAGATCGAGTCGAAGTCGAGTTTGCTCGATCGCAAGATGCGATTCCGATTCGAGCAGGGGCTGTACGCAATTCTGATCCTCTCTCCGGTGCTTTGGTCGCTGATAGTGAAATATCGCAAGAAGCGAAAACGGTGGATGGTTATTCATCGCATCGACGCGGGCGATTCGCGGCTTTCCTGTTGACCGGTTTGGCCGCTTCGCTCGCCGGCGGGACGCTTTGGATGGTTCGGCCGGTGAAACAGGATCTGATCGAACATGCTTCGTCGTCCGCTACGGAAAATCGGTTTGGACGCGCGCAAGCAGATTCGAAGGGTGCGGTTGTGATGGACGAGATTGCATCTGAGATGCCCGCTCCGTCGATCAAGCAAGAGACTCAAGCGGATCAAGCGGATGCAGTGAAGCTTTCATTGAAAAAGAACGCTTCGGCTGGACCAGTGGTTTCCTCTCCAGTGAATGAGACCTCGGAGATGGAAGCGGTCAAGGAAAGTATTTCTGATGGTGAGGGGCTTAATCGAAGGCTATCGGAAGCCGGGAAATCGCTTTCGGAGGCTGAGTATGGATTGCTGCCCGGTTCTGGTCCCGATGGGTTAAGTTCTGTTAAGAGTGGGTTGAGTTCTGCTGCCGGTGGTGCAAGTGCTGCATCGGGTGGTGCTGAAAATATGTCCGGAGCAACGGGGAGAATTCCTCGATTTGCTGAGGAACCTCAAAGCCAATCCGATTATGTTCGGCGGTTGGAGTTGAATAGAAACAGAGGAGTAGAAGCTAAAAAATTGGAAGAGACGGAGCTAGAAGGTTTTGCGTTGAGCAGGGAAAAGAAGAAGCTTGCCGACAGGTTGCATGAATTTGAAGTACCTGACGAGCTTCGAGCAAACGTACCGAGTCTTCGAGGCCAGGGTCTTCGGGAATTGGAGAGCAGCAGATCTTACTTCAAGGAGGGTGGGGATCGGTTCGACAAGGTTGTCGAGAATGGCTTTGTGGAGACGAAGTCCGAGCCGCTATCGACCTTTTCGATCGACGTCGATACTGCTTCTTACACAAAGCTTCGTCAATATGTTTTGGAGCAGAACGTGGTACCTCAACCTGAATCGATTCGGATTGAAGAGTGGCTCAATTATTTTGATTACCAGTATGCGGGGCCGAAGGGAGATGAGCCATTTGCGGCGCATTTGAGAATGGCCAAGTGTCCTTGGAACGCGCGTCATCAATTAGTGAGAGTCGCGATCCAGGCCAAGCGAGTTGAGTCGCAGGAGCGGCCAGCTAGCAATTTGGTTTTCTTGATCGATGTATCTGGTTCGATGGCGGATGCGAACAAGCTACCTTTGGTTAAGCGGACTTTGACACTGTTAGCAAATCAGCTTCGAGAACAAGATCGCGTTGCGATTGTGGTGTATGCGGGTGCTGCGGGTTGCGTATTGCCTAGTACGACTGGGGATCAGCGCGATCGGATTTTCGCTGCTATCGATGAGTTGCAATCTGGAGGATCGACCAATGGTGGCAAGGGTATCGAGTTGGCTTATCGATTGGCCAAAGAAAATTTCATAGAGGGTGGAGTGAATCGCGTGATTCTTTGCACGGACGGCGATTTCAACGTAGGGGTTACCAGCAATGATGCTCTGGTTGAACTTGTTCGCGAGCAAGCCAAGGGGAATGTCTTTATGACTTGCTTGGGATACGGGAGCGGTAACTACAACGACTCGATGATGGAGAGGATCACCAACGAGGGGAATGGGATTTATGGGATGGTCGATAGCGAGTTAGAGGCAAGGCGAGTGATGGGTAAGCAGTTGAATGGGAATTTGATGACGGTTGCAAAGGATGTGAAAATTCAAGTCGAGTTTAATCCTCGCAAGGTTCAGTCTTATCGATTGCTTGGATACGAGAATCGTCGGCTTGCTGCCGCGGACTTCAATAACGACCGGAAGGATGCGGGGGAGATCGGAGCGGGGCATTGTGTGACCGCTTTGTATGAAGTGGTTCCTGCTGGACAAGAAGGTTCCGTGCCCGGGAGCGTTGACGAGCTTCGTTACGCGGGTGTTCCAGGAGGGAAGGGGCAGGTTAAGTCGGATGAGTTGCAGGGGACTGACGCGAGCGTTCAAAAGAAGGATGGGGAGGTAAGTTCGGCGATTGCGAAGGAGTGGTGTTTACTTAAGGTTCGCAGCAAGAGGCCGGAGGGTTCGGAGAGTACGAAACAAGAGTTCGTATTGGAGGACACCGGGGAAGGTGAGGTTGCGGTGAGCCAAGAAGAGTCTCGCGATTTAAACTGGGCGTTGAGTGTCGCCGAGTTTGGGTTGCTGATGCGTCGCAGCGGCTTGGCTCCGGAGATGGATTGGGATCGGATGCTTGCAAGAGCTTATGAAGCCAGTGGAGAGGATCCGTTGCGTCGCGAGTGTGTGAACATTATGCGAAGGGCGAAGAGTCTGGTGGGCCGTTAGGATTGGCGGTCTGTGAGGAGAGAGACTCTGGTGGATAAACGAAAAAACCGCCAACGCGTTACGTCGGCGGTTTTTTTATTTCGTGTTTCAAGCTTCGTTGTTAGAGGCTTCTGAGGGCATACTGAATACCGAAGGTGAAGAAGGTACCGAGACCGAAGTTCAGGATTTCTTCACTTGGTTTGTATCGCAGGATGAGGATATCACCTGGTTGAACAAGGATTCGTTCGCGAGGATCTACGTTAGCTTTTGCAAGGTCGATTTCGATGGTGATTTGGCCGTTGCAAGGGGTTTTTCGTAGGACGTAGAGCATTCCTGGTGGAACACCACCGAAGAGTCGGCCCATACCGCCCATCCCGCCACCGCCGCCGCCACCTTGTTGAGGACTGGAGATCCCGCCGCCGGTCAGAGCCATCGCAGCGACGACATCGAGATCGTAGTCGCGAGGAATCTTGAATTCACCGCCGGGGAGCAATCCACCGGTATAGAAGACTTCAGCTTCGCGGGATTCGATGTAAACGATATCTCCGTCTTCGAGGATGATGTCATCTGGTCGGAAGCTAGGGATAACTCCAGGAGGTAGACGCATTGGTATTTTCAGGACCGATGGATCTTCTGGGAGTGGAGGAGGGCAACCGCATGGATCTGGGTTGCAATAGTACTGTTGGTAGAACTGTTGTACGAATTCATCGCGTCGGCGTTGATCGGCTCGTGATGCGCGGAGTACTTTGACTTCGTTTCGTGCATTGACACCGGGTAGTCCTCCGGACTCGATCAACGCGTTGAGAACGTCGTTTTGGTAGGCTTTGAGTTTGACCATTCGGCCGGTAGCGCTTTGGTCGGCACCACGGGTGAAGCTGTTGCTTGATCCCTGTGCTGCAGCCCCACCTCCGCTTGATCCCATGTCTTGCCGAACAACGATCACGTTGTAAGTACGTTCCTTCATCAGGGTGACGATGGGTTGCAGACGGCTTGATTCTTTGAGGATCTCTGAATCAAGGTAGTACTTGCGGATCAGGTCTCGAGTTTGATCGATTGTGAGTCCGCGAACTTTGATCGGTTCAAGGTTTGGTAGTTGGATCGTACCGTCGTTGATGACCGCGACAGGGAATCCGAGGGATGGATCGAGTTGGCTCGTCGCATCTGGGAAGTTCACTGGTGGTGGCTCAGGTGGACGATCGGGTGGTACATAAGGCAGAATGCCTTCGATGTAGATCCCGAGGATGTCCCCTTCGTCAAGCAGGTAATCGCGAGGTGGTTCTTGCGAGAGCCTTGAAGGATCTAGAGGAACCAAGTTGTTTTTGCTTTGAGCAAGAAACTGTGGTGGCAGACGCTTTGCCGGGATACCCGAGATGGGTTGGGTGATGGTCGAGCAGCCGGTGCTCAGTCCTCCGAGGAGGATCAAGCCGACGGTGCTGGCTTTTCGAACCCAGCGGCAAAGTTCGGATTTAATGGGTAGTGATTTTCGCATTGGATTCCAGCATTTGTTCATGAGTGATTACCTCGCTTGCTGTTGCTTCTCAGGATGACTTGTTTGGCTTGCAGACCAGGTGGGTCAGAGAAGAATTAAGGGCGATTGATGATTCCTGAGGCGTCTGGAAGAGGAGAAAGCAACGGTTTGTTTGGGGCGAGAGGCGGTATCGTGTTCGGTAGAGCGTTTTGTGCTGCGCCTCCGATACCTTGCTGTAGAGCATCGCCTTGTTGTAAGACTTGTGGAGCAACGACTTCCGAGTCGAAAAACTCGACCGGTGCAGCGTTATTGACGCTTGGGTCAAGCAGGCTTCGGTTCAAGTCATACTTTGGAACGGGATAGACACCGTTGTATTGGTTCGGCATCAACTGATGGTCGACGTATTGTTTTTGAATGCCGGATGAGGTTTGGATTTGATGCCAAGATCCGACGCCTTCTTGATCAGCAGCTTGGGCACCATGAGGGAATCCGGCGAACCAAGCCGCTACGCGAGCTTGGCCTTCGGCGGATTGGTATCTCCAGTTCCAGTACTCGCGTGGCGGGAATGCTGGCGTGCACCCGTCACCACCGTCAGCGACGGCGAGGTATCCGGCTCGGAACCCACGTTTGAAGTCTTTGATATATTTCTGATCGACAAAGCAATGCTTGCGGCTGTGCCAAGCTTTCATGGAAAGCGAGTTAGCACGATTGCCCATCATGTACTCGTTCCATTCGTTGTTGTAGCGGAACAGGTCATTGATACCTGTCATCGCAGTACAACCTGAGCTGGAAGCGACTCCCAAGCTGAGGCAAACGGCGGCGATTAGTTTCCAGCGTTTGCGGATCGACAGGTTCGACCCGGTTTCATTTTCTCGTCGTTTAAGCGACATCGACGAATCCCCTTTAATGCGTTTCGTACTGCTGTATTGCTAGCAAGGCCAGGGTGTAGTTCCGAATGGGTACCATATCCCTAATTCGTAATATCGCCCTCGGGTTGTTCCGAATTTAATGATTGTTGCGGTGATGACTGGAATTGCGCCTTTTTGTTGTTTTCCATTTTCTCGTGATGGGAATTCACCGTTTTCGTTGCGCTAGGGAGGTTGATGGATCGATGGAAGAGGAGAACAGCAGGTAATCGGCTGAGAATTGGTAATTTGCCGGGGGCCGCCAGAGGAGGAGTCGTGAAGCAGTCAGGGGTAGAAAAAGGGAATTTGGATCGATGGATTCGATTCTGGACATTGGCCTTGCTGCTGATCTCGCCTTGGATGTACGCGGGGGCGAATTGGTCTTTTCAATGGATACTGTTTTGGTTTGCGGTTCCCTACGCGTTGCTACTTGGTTGGCGGGTAATCGGAGCCAATGTGACAGGTGCCCGGGGTGACTCGGGTGCCCAGGATGCGTCGGGGACCCAGGGTGCGTCGGCCTCTTATCAAAAGATCCCGGGAGTAGCTTGGGGTTTTCTGGCTTTGGGATGTTTCGCGCAAGTGCAAGCTTATCGGTGGTGGGGTGCCGAGATCGCAGCTCCCTGGCCTCTGCAATCTATAGCGATGCAGCAGTGGGCTTTAGGTGGTGATCTTCTTGGGGATTTGGTCGGATCGAAATTGGCGATGAGTGTCGAGCCGATGACAACGGTGGGGGCATCGAGCAGTCTATTTCTTTGCGCAATGTTGGTTTGGGGAGGTGCGGTAGTTTGGGGGCACCGAAAACTTTATCCGTCGATACTGCTCGCAATTACCCTTTTGGGGGTTTTGGTGGGTGCTTACGGGATGTTTGGTGCATTCAACAGACAAAGTGTAAATGCGTTGGGATTGCGATACGGCACATCTTTCTCTGTGTTTGTATCGAGGAATTCCGCCGGTGCGTTTCTCAACATTGCTTTAGCAGCCTCATTGGGAGTCTCGTTGCATCGGTTCATGAAACTTTGGGATTTGGTGCTTCGTGAGCGAGGGCAGGGGAAGGTGGACGCGTGGCCACTAATGGCGCAGTGGCGATATCGACTAAAGAATCTGATTGAGCTTCTGGACTACCGTACGCAATTGATTTGGCTAAGCACACTGTTTTTGGCTTTTTGTGTTCCATTAACTCTTTCACGAGGGGCGTTTCTCAGCGGTCTTGCAGCTCTATTTGTAACTATCGCCACTTGTTGGCCCGGGAGCGGCTCTGGGGGGCGGCGAGGCGCTTTGAGTCTCGCGGCCTTTGTGACGATTCTCATCGCGTTATTGTTGATGGTGATTTTGCAAGTTGACCAAGGGGCGGTACAGCGAATCGAGAGTCTCGAGTCGATCGATATCTCCGAGGATCGGCAGGCAGGACGTCTTTATATTTGGGGTGTCAGCTTACAAGCCGCCTTGCAGTATGGTTTGTTCGGTTCAGGCTTGGGTACGTTTCACGTTGCGGCCTTGCCCTTTCAGAATCCTTCGAAGCCAGGTTGGTACTACCATGCCGAGAGTATGGTCGCCGAGATCCTTGTCACTTTAGGATGGTTCGGTGCATTGCTCGTTCTCGTCGCGTGCGTGTTAGCGGGTGTTTCTGTTTTGCGAATATATGTGGGGAGGGGGTATCGAGAGTATCTCCCGTTGAAGGTTGCCGGCGTCTACTTCTTAATAAGCCAAGGTTTACATGCTTGTATCGATTTTGCATGGATTCTTCCGGGAGTGTATGTGCCAAGCTGTCTGATGTTAGGAGTTATCTCAGGTGGTTTATGGGAATCGCATAGGGCGAAACAAAAGCTGATGGGACAGGGGAGTGAATTGCCTGTTCGAAGTAAGCTTCTGGGAGTCGTTGCTGGGGTGGGCTTTGCCTTTACGTGTTTGATGTTTCTGTTGGTTGGCCAGCGAACCGTTGGAGTGTTGGCTGTCGCGGAATCGCTTGATCGCAAGCTCGATCGTGAGTTTGAGTTCCCGGGTGAGGAGAAGAAGGGTTCTGATGCACAAGTAGGGGAATTAGGGGAGAGTGGAGAAGGAGTTACTGGTGAGGTAGTCGAGCGTTGGATGCAAGGTGCCATTTCAAGCAGCCCGTATGGGACACCGGTTAGCATGTGTTTTGAGAATTCGACGATGCTAAGGCTTCTTGGACAGTCGATCATTGCTGATCTAAGGCGGGAGTTGTGGGAACGCCGACCACCAGCGGCATCGAGCGAATTGGCTTGGAATCAAACTTCTCCGTTGGTGATGCGGCTGGCATTGGAAAGTGCCGTAGGAGAAGATCGCGAGCAAGTCCTTTCGGCGATTGGGGGAAAGGAATCGTTAGAGGCGATTCGTGTTGCGAATCGTTGGTTTCGCGAGGGACGGAAAGCCTCACCGCTGGATTGGCGATTGCTTTGGGGGAGAGTTTCGACGGGGGTAGAGGATCCGATAGAGCAGCTCGAGCCATTCCTAGGGGTGCTCGCTAAAGTATCCTCGCATGTGCCGGGTAATTTAACATCGGCGAGTTTGTTGTTTCATCAAGTGCTCGATGAAGCTCGGCGCGAGGAACTATGGCGACAGGCGATTCGTGTCGATGTTCGGGAGACTTTAGGTGTTGCCAGGGTGGTTTCAGGGTTGTACGCGGATGAAAAAGTACCTTTGGATGTCTTTCCTTCGAATGCGATTGTATTGAGAAAGATGTTCAACGAGGTTTTCACCGAGGAGCTGTTTCCTCAAACGCATCGCCGTTTGGGTGAGAAGCTTATGGAGGCCAGTTCCAAGTTGCCTTGGACCGGGACACGCAAAGCGGTTTGGATGTCGGAGGTAGCTCGAGAGACGGGTGATCGAAAGATTGAGTTAGAGAATTTGGAATTGGTTTTGCAACTGGATCGAGAGAACGTTGCGTTATTGAAGCGAGCGGTGGAGTTGCTGATTGATTCAGGCGAGATGGAACGAGCCCGGGAGTATGTTAAATTGCTGTTGCGCATCGCGCCGAAAGACCCGTTTACTCAACGCGTCATGCTTCAACTTGCGGAGTCGTCCGGGGCTTGAATGCGCTGCTTGTGGTTCGTTCTTCGTGAGCATTTTTAAGGGGTTAGCATGAAGCGTGTGTGTGTGTTGAACGTGGTGGGGTTAACACCAGCGTTGCTTCCTTATGCGCCTCGGATTTCGGAGTTAGGTCAAGCCGTCTCGTGGAGTCCACCGGTGCCTGCAGTGACATGTACGGTACAAGCGACGTTGCTGACGGGACTGACTCCAGCGAAGCATGGTATTGTGGGGAACGGTTGGTATGAGCGGGAAAGTGCGGAGGTGCGATTTTGGCAACAATCGAATCGCTTGATCCAAGGTGAGAAGTTCTACGAAGGGGTTCAGACCGCGAAGATGTTTTGGTGGTTTAACCAGCATGCACCTGTCCAATGGAGTGCGACTCCCAAGCCGCATTATGGGTGTGATGGGTCGAAGGTTTTCGACATTATCGATCAGACACAATGCGATTTAGTGCGTCACTTGGGACCATTTCCTTTCTTCTCTTTTTGGGGGCCGAACGCTGGATTGCCAGCAACGCAGTGGATCGCCGATGCGACAGCAAGGGTACTTCGTGAGAAGCGACCGGAGCTTGCGTTGTGTTATCTGCCTCACTTGGATTACGACTTTCAGCGTTATCAGCAACCGAGTATGGATCGGGTTCGCGAAGTTGATCGCTGTGCGGGGGTAGTGATCGATGCTGCGCGGCAAATCGATGCGATACCGATCGTGGTTTCGGAGTATGGATTGGTACCGGTCAATCGTGCGGTGGCGATCAATAGGGTGTTGCGTCAAGCGGGTTTACTGGCTGTGCGCAGTGGCCCTTTTGGTGAGATGATGCTGCCGGGAGATTCTCAAGCTTTTGCGGTGGTGGATCATCAAGTCGCACATGTTTATTTGGCAGATCGAACATTGCGATCCGAGGTGCAACGATTGTTGGAAGGGGAAGAGGGAGTTGCGGCGGTGGTCTCTCCCGATGAGTTGAATCTGGGGCATGCTCGCAGCGGCGATTTGATCGCATTAGCTCAACCGGACGCTTGGTTCAGTTACTACTATTGGCTTGATGACCGATTCGCGCCTGACTTTGCAAGAACGGTCGATATTCATCGCAAACCTGGTTATGACCCTTGTGAGTTATTCATCACATCGAAAGCCCGAGCGATGATGCGTGTCGCGCAAAAGAAGTTAGGGTTTCGGATGAAGATGGATGTGATTCCGCTCGATGCGGGGTTGGTGGGAGGGAGTCACGGGTTGGTCAACACTCCGGATCACAATCCATTGGTCATAGGCCCCGATGCGCCGGAGGATATTTATGGGTTTGCTCGCTACGTGCGGCGGCTATTGGGGCGTTGATCGGGGTAATGTCGCGCACAGTATCACGGCCTTTCAGGCCGCATTGCTGCTTCTACTAAACGTAAGGTGACATACGGACTGGAAGGCCGTGTTGCCGTAGGGCAGGGTGCAGGGCCGTGTGATATGGCTTTGTAGCATGGCCTTGTAGGCCGTGCTACTATAAGCTAGGAAGGGTACCGTGAGGGGTTACTTGACCGAAGGATTCTTGTTTCGGTAGCGTTGGTCGATCACGACCCATTCAAATTTGCCACTCTTGGATGCTTTGCATTCGAAGATTGTCTTTGCGATATCGGAGATGCGAAAGTCTTTGCTTCGTTTATCGATGTAGTAGACTTTTTCAGCCATCGCGAGTTGGTCTTCGGTTTCTTTGGGGATGAACTTCAGGACGGTTCGTTCTTTGATATTGACGTTGGCCGCTTGAAGAAGGGCTTTGTCGTACTGCATCAAAGCGTTGTTTGTGACGTAGGTGAAGAAGAGGCGTTTTTCTTGATCGCGCGTACCGGATCGTCCTTTGGGGGATTTCGCGAGGTTCGTTGCGTAGTCGATGGAGGTGATTCCGCCACCGATGGCAGCGAGTTCGATTCCGAAGGCATCGAGTTGGCCGGCGTAAGCTTTTCGGTCGCGGGCGGTAAACTTCAGTTCCCAGCGTTCACCACGGTGAACGCCATCGACCCCTTCCCCTTCGGGCCCAGGTGGTCTGCTATCCCCTTTTCCGTTGCGGTCACCCGTGATTGCATCGGATGCCATGATGGTGTCCATCGAAGCGATTGCAGCGATAGCATCATTGACCATTTGCATGGTTTGTTCGAGAGCCGGTTCGGTGAGTTGTTCGACTTCGTCCACAGAGGGTGGGTCGAAATCGCGTTCGGTACCGGCAGCGTTCTCACCTCGGCCGGCGATGCGTTCGACTTCGAGAGTCATTTCTTGAGGTCGAGTCCAGTTCATTGAGAGAAGAAACAAGAGGAACAGGGCACCCACAGCGAGGGCGAGCATGACAGCGATGCTGATCAGCAAGCTAGAGACTTGCTCGACTTTGTTGGTCCTCATCGAGGATTCATCAACGTAGAGCATGCCTTCTTTGGCTTCGGGCTTTGCGTTGGGTGCGAGTGAGCTCATGTTGGAGGCTCTCTATGAGGAGGTTCGTTGATATGGATCGATGGAGGGTGGGGGTTATTCGACGAAGATATAATCAGGTCGAAGTTCTAGGAACCAAGTTTTCCATTCGCGTTGAGCGCGGATGCGGTCTTGATCGGTGATACCACCTTCTTTTGGCAAGTGGTATTTATCGAGTTTACGGGAGATCAGGCGTAGAGAAGTTTCCGCGTTTCGGTTGACTTCTAAGTCGAGATCGGAGAGTGCGAAGATCAGCTCGGGAACCATTTCCAGGTCATCGCTTCGACCTAGGACTTTCGCGGCGATTCGTCTGGCTTTCCAGTCTTTGGATCGGAGCAAGCGAGAGAAGCGGTTGAGTTCATCTTTTCGGCGAGCGGGGTCTTTTGAGAAGATGATTTTGTCGGCGACGAGTCTGTCTTCGCCCTGAGCTTTCTTGTCATCTTCAAGCATTTTCAATGCATCATCTATGCTGGTCGCTTCGTTTTTCGAGATCGGTTTTCCGTTGACCGTGGTGATGGTTCTCAGGTCGGATGGAAGTTCATTTCCGCCGATGGCGATCGCTTCTTTGAGGTCACCGATCGCTTTTTGGGTACTTCGAATGAGAAATAGGGTAGCCAAGCAAGTCGAGGTTTGGGGGCCGAGTACGACGTCGACATCGGGAGCATCAACACCGCCCCAAGATCCATCGCGGCCTTGGACCGCCCGCATCCGTTCGACTTCTGCGTTGTACCAAGGTGGGCTTTTATTTTGTTTTCCGTTTGCGATTTCGAGGAAGGATTCGAAGCGTTCGAGGGAGTAGAGGTAGTAGTAGTGCCAAGTTGTTTTTTGGTATGGGTTTTTTCGGTTGAAGCCCAGGCCGAGGTTGACGCAGGCGTCGAGGCGTGGGCGATCGACATTCGCTCCGCGTCGTTTCTTTTCGGATTCTGCGATCACACGTTTAAAAGCAGGAGGGATGAGACCTTCTTCTTCTTCGGCTTCTGCAAGTCGGTTTCGGAATACGCCGAGGATATCGCCTGCGATTAGGACGCTGGAGAGACCGCAGGCGGTCAGAGAGCTGGTGGATTGCAGTGAGCCTGCGTTTCCAGGTTCGAATTGATAGGGCCAGCCACCTAGGTAAGTACCTTGCGCGTCTTTGATTTGCGCGGCGTAGAGGTAACCGAGCGTGCGCATGATTCGGTCTTCGGGGATCTCGATCCCGACTTGAGACATCGTCCAGAGCGCGAGCATTACGTATTGGGTTTGCGAGATATCGCCGCTATCGAGTTTGTGGGAACCATCGATGTACCCGAAAGCGCCGCCGCCTTGTTGGATGCGTAGGAAAAAGTCGCGTGCTTTTAGAAGTTGTGGGCCGTAATTATCGACCGAGACGCTGGCGAGGAGCATGCAAGCGACGGCCATGTGGTAGACGGTCTTCGCTTCGAAGCCGCCTTGGGCGGCAGTGACTTTATCGACGTAGTTTTTGGAGATATTCAAGCCATGAGCGACCACGGGATGGTCTGGGTCCCCATCGACTTTGTAGATGGTGTAAGCGCCGAGGACTTCGATTCCAAAGGATTCCGAGCCGGAGGCTTTCAAGTTGGTGGTGGAGAGGTACTGAACCGCCCGATCGACCATTTCCTTTACTACAGGATGATCTGGGTAGTAGTTTTGGGCTTGGCAATCCGCTGGTCGCAGAAATGCAGCGGCGACGGCGAGCAGGATGGCAGCAAAGAATTTCGACGAGCCGAGCATAGTTAGGCAGGTGAGTTGGAAAAGGTGAAAAGGTGCGGATTGTCTGGGTAAAGGACGGTAACGGGTGGCGTTTACCCAAGGCTATTCAGTGTATCTGATTTACAGAGGGAATCCCATCGAAGTGGGTGGAAAAGAAGTCGAAATGTGTCGGTTGACAAAACTGCGGGAGGGGCTTACATTTCTTGTCCGCTTTAAGGTGTGCTTGATAAGGGCCCCTGAAGAGTTGGGTTGGTCAGGTAGCTCAGTAGGTAGAGCAATGGATTGAAAATCCATGTGTCGCCGGTTCGATCCCGGCCCTGACCACTTGAGGTTTATCAAGCGAATCGTTGGTGAAACGTGTTCCTAGCATCGAGCTAGTGCGCTGAATTGTCAGTGTCCTAAACGAGTATCATACTCGTTAGCGGAAAACACCAATGAAAAAGCTACCTTCTTACCGGCTCCACCGGGCATCTAACAATGCGATCTGCTGCATTTCAGGGCGTACTTACTACCTAGGTGAGTTCGGTTCCCAAGAGTCGAAAGACAAATTCAACAGGCTCATTGCTCAATACCTGACCGATCCTCACTTTGGCGTTGAGAAAAGCCGTCAAAGCGTCGCGGAAGCGGTCGTTGCATTTCTGAAATATGCCGCCGAATACTACCAGACAGGTGACGAATACTCACAGTTCTGTAGAGCATGCCGGCCCCTAGTCGAGCAATTCGGGGATATGCACGTCGCAAGTTTTACCGTGCAGGAGTTCAAAGCGTATCGCCTACATTGGATGCAAAATGGCAACGCTAGAGACTACGTCAACAAGCAATGCCAGCGGATTGTCCGAGTCGTTAAATGGTGGGTTGCGGAACAGGTTGTCGATCCTTCGTTGTATCAGGCTATCAAATGTGTCGATCCACTTCGCGCAGGGCGTTGTGCTTGTCCAGAGTCTAAACCGGTCATGCCGGTTGACGATAAGGCAGTCCAGAGAACACTACCGTACTTGTCACCGGTCGTTGCCGATATGGTTAGGCTCCAAAGTATCCTTGCATGCCGGCCAGGGGAGTTGTGCAAGCTAAAGCCCGGAATGATTGACAGGTCGAGTTCCGTTTGGGAAATCGAGTTGAAGCATCATAAAACCGCATGGCGCAACAAAAAGCGAACCATCTACGTCGGCCCCAAAGGTCAAGCGATCCTTGCACCGTATTTGAACAGGGCGGAAGATGCATTTTGCTTTTCTCCAAGGGAGTCAGTAGAGCAACGATTGAAGGTTCGAGAGTCAAGCCGGGTTACGCCGTTCAGTTGCGGTAACCGTCGCGGTACGAATCGAAAAAGCAATCCAAAGCGAACGGCGGGTGAGTCGTTCACTACCGGTTCCTACGGTCGAGCCATCAAGTACGCTTGCAAACAAGCCAAGATACCGATTTGGGCTCCAAACCAGTTGCGTCATGCCGCCGCTACCAAGCTGAGAGAAGCCGAAGGTATCGAAGCCGCAAGCGTTATCCTTGGGCATGCGCACTTGCCAACAACGGAAATCTACGCCGAAGCATCATCGAAAAAAGCGTTGATCGTTGCTGAGAAGCACGGATAGCAAACCATCAAGGCGATTAGGGCGAATCTCTTAAAGGGCATTGAGAATATCAGTGTCCTTTTTTTTACGAAAATTCCGAAGCCTTTCGCAGAAATCAGGCGGTGTTCTTAAGTCGTGGATTTCGTTGAAGTTAAGTTCGAGAGCGTGAATTCTAAGAGATGCAAACCGCAGCAGTTCTTTTCGGGCGGTTGAATCTAAAGTGTTGATTGCGTTGCAGTTGCGATTTCCGAAGCGGTTGCAAAGTCGTCGAAAAGTTCCGAGTAGACAAGTTGCGTTCACAATGAATAATCAGGGCTCATCTGTGTTTGCTCGATTGCGTTAGTCGTACTTTGCGAACTAACCGTCGAG
>Ga0214163_1000667_pt1 | contig 15561 bp, 10 predicted proteins | sample LakMenepilimnion_2_FD_153001 | JGI IMG/M metagenome (GOLD analysis project Ga0214163, IMG submission 153001) | Freshwater microbial communities from Lake Mendota, WI - Practice 15JUN2010 epilimnion v4 | ecosystem: Environmental > Aquatic > Freshwater > Lake > Epilimnion/Euphotic zone | place... | reverse complement strand
TCGGCGCGATTTGATTTACATTTGGCGACAGGCATCGATGGAAGATGAGTACAGAAGAGAAACCCAGCATGCTTAAGGAGCTTGTCGGCAAGTTATCCAGCGGGGAGTTGAGCAGTCGCGATTTGTGTGAAGGTTTGTTGCGTCGGGTTCAAAAATGGAATCCGACATTGCGAGCGATTTTGTCGATCGAGGAAGACTGCGTGATGCAGCGTGCCGAAGAGCTTGATCGGCGGCGAGGTCAGGGAGCTGATTTGGGTGTCTTGGGTGGAATCCCCGTCGGGGTGAAGGATAACTTGTGCTCTCGGGTTGGCAGGACGACCTGTGGCTCTCGGATGTTGGAGAATTTCAAATCGCCTTATGACTCGCATGTGGTCAGTCGGTTGGACGATTCGGGCGCGGTGTTGTTTGGTAAGACGAATCTCGATGAGTTTGCGATGGGGGGCTCGACCGAGACGAGTTTCTTTGGTGCGAGTCGCAATCCTTGGGATTTTGAGCGTACTTGTGGTGGGAGTAGTGGTGGATCGGCGGCGGCGGTCGCGGCGGGTTTGGTCCCTGTAAGTATTGGAACCGATACGGGGGGATCGATTCGTCAGCCGGCGGCGTTTTGTGGGGTGTGTGGGATCAAGCCGACGTATGGGCGGGTAAGTCGTTGGGGGTTGGTCTCCTATGCATCGAGTTTGGATGTTGCTGGGGTATTTGGTCAGAGTGTGGAAGATTTAGCGTTGGTATTAGGGGCGATCGCCGGACATGACCCTCGCGATTCGACTTGTTTGCCACATAGCGTTCCGGCTTATTCGGAAAGCTTGAGTCAGGGAGTTCGCGGGATGCGAATTGGTGTTCTTCGCGAACAGCTCGATTCCCAAGGGCTTGATCCACAAGTACGAAGTGCCATTCTCAGCGCGCTCGATGTCTACCGAGAGCTTGGGGCTGAGATTGTGGACGTATCGCTTCCGCACTCGAAGTATTGCATAGCGACTTATTATGTGATTGCTCCGTGTGAAGCTTCGAGTAACCTCGCTCGTTACGATGGCGTGCATTATGGATATCGGTCATCGAGCAAGGATGCCGGCGTTTTGGATCGCATGATGGAGCAGACTCGCAGCGAAGGTTTTGGCAAGGAAGTGCAGCGTCGCATTCTGTTGGGAACTTATGCGTTGAGTGCGGGGTACTACGATGCGTATTACTTGCAAGCGTTGAAGGTGCGTCGATTGATTCGGCAGGACTACGACGAAGCGTTTTCGAAGGTTGATTTGTTGCTGGGGCCGACGACGCCGCAGGGTGCTTTTCGGCTTGGAGAAAAGTTAGCCGATCCGATTCAGTTGTATTTGCAAGATTTGTTTACGGTGGGTGCAAATCTTGCGGGGATTCCTGCGATGTCGATACCGGTCGGGTCGGGGATGGATACAGGTTTGCCCATTGGCTTGCAACTACAAGCACCGGTGTTGCGTGAAGATCAGTTATTTCGTGCCGGTGCGGCTTATCATCGAGCGATTGCTTATCAGTTCCGTTTACCAGCTACATTGGAAGAGCCTCGAGTATGAGTGCAAGTGCGATAGAGAGTAAGGCTGCGCCTGCTTACCGAGTGGTAGTCGGCATGGAGGTGCACGTTCAGTTGAAGACGCGGAGCAAGCTATTCTGTCGTTGCTCGACGTTATTCGGCCAACCGGCAAACACGCAGGTGTGCCCAGTGTGTATGGGGTTACCTGGTGCTTTACCGGTGCTAAATCGGCATGCTATCGAACTTGCGGGTCGAGCTGGCGTGGGATTGAATTGTGCGTTGTCGGACTTTACGAAGTGGGATCGCAAGAACTACTTTTATCCGGATTTGCCCAAGGGGTATCAGACGAGTCAGTACGATTTGCCGATTTGCGTCGGCGGTTATCTCGACATCCCTGTAGGTGGTAATGGTGCCCAAACCAACGCATCAGGCCAAGCCAGTGCTTCAGGCCAAACCAATGCCGTTGGGTCGGAGAATGTGTACAAGCGGATTCGATTGGTTCGGGCGCACTTGGAAGAAGATGCGGGCAAGAGCCAGCATGATGAAGTATCTGGGCGTGGGGATTCGAAGATTGATTTGAATCGGGCGGGGACGCCATTGTTGGAGATCGTCTCCGAGCCGGATTTGTCGAGTTCCGAGGAAGCCAAGACGTTTCTTTCCGAGATGCGTACGTTGATGGTCTTTTTGGATGTGTCGGATGGGAATATGCAGGAAGGCTCACTGCGGGCCGATGCAAATGTAAACTTGCATATTCAGCGAGGTGAGGAGTGGGTTGCCACGCCGATCGTGGAGGTCAAGAACCTCAATAGTTTCAGGTCGGTAGAGCGTGCGATCGAGTTTGAAGTTGCTAGGCAGTATACGGAGTATTTGCGAACAGGGCTCACGAAGGGGCAGGCACCTAAGCAAACGCGGGGCTGGAATGATGAGCTTGGTCAGACCGAGATGCAGCGCGAGAAAGAGGAAGAAGCCGACTATCGGTATTTCCCTTGCCCGGATCTTGTACCTGTGAAGTTAACGCAAGCGCAGAAGCTTCAAGCGCAGGAAAGTGCGGTTGGGACACCAAGTTTTTATCGAACGCAGTTGGTGAGCAAGCATGCGTTGAGGGTTTCCGAAGGGGAGATCTTGATTCAGCAGGGACGCGGCGTGGTGGAGTACTTCTTAGAGTGCGTCGAGCATGGAGCGACCGCGAAGCGTACTGCGGCTTGGATGTTGCAAGACGTGCTGCGGTATTTGAATGATCGAGCGGTACCGATTGAGAGTTATCCGATTCGAGCCGATAGATTTGCCGAGTTGTTGAAAGCGGTCGAGAGTGGTCGCGTAGATACCGCACAAGGCAGAGAGGCATTGGGCAAGATGTTGCAGACCGAAGGGTTGTCGGTAGATGCTGCGATCGCTTCCTTGGGGATCGTCCGAGTCGATGCGAGTGAAATAGAGACGTTGTGTCGTGAATTGTTGAATGAAAATCCGGATGTGATAGAGAAGGTTCGCGGTGGGAATACTAAGGCGGTTGCGTCGTTGGTTGGATTGGCGAAGAAGCGGAATCGCAACGCCGATCCGAGGGTGGTGCAGGAGACGTGTTTGCAATTGATATCGCAAATGCAATAGTTCGATTGCCCGTTAGTGTTGCAAGTTGGTCAGCGAGTAAAGAACAGATGAACTTACAGAAATACCTCCGGTCTGAGATTCAGTCGATGGCACCTTACAAGCCGGGTGAGCAGCCTGGAGCGGCGAAGGTGATCAAGCTCAACACGAACGAGAATCCTTATCCTCCGAGTGCAAAGGTGCTTGAAGCGATCCGCGAAGCGAGTGGGCGGTTGGAGCGATACCCTGACCCATTGGGGACATCCTTTCGGAGAGTTGCCGCAGAGGTTTTGGGGGTAACACCTGATCACATTCTCTGCGGAAACGGCAGCGACGACATCTTGACGATTCTCACGCGTGGATTCGTCTCGCAGGGAGATGTTCTGCGTCTACCTTTTCCGAGTTACATCCTGTATCGGACTTTGGCGGAGATTCAGGGGGCGAAGTTTCAGGAAGTGCGGTTCTTGAAGGACTTTCAATTAGCACCAGAGTTTTACGCCGCGGGAGATCGGTTGAAGTTGGTATTCTTGCCCAACCCGAACTCTCCGAGTGGAACAATGATCGATCCCGAGGCGATTCTGCGATTGGCCCAGAGCGTTGACTGTCCGGTGGTAGTCGATGAGGCTTATGTAGATTTCGCCCCGAGGCATTGCGTGGATTTGATCGCGAAGGATCCGAGAATCATGGTCTCTCGGACGTTGAGCAAGTCGTATGGGCTTGCTGGATTGCGGTTTGGATATTTGGTTGCGGATCCGGTGTTTGTCGAGATGCTTCGCAAAGTCAAGGACTCGTATAATACCGATGCGATCAGTATTGCCGCAGCGACGGCGGCGATGAGCGATCAAGAGTGGTTGCGAGCGAACGTATCGAAGATACTCTCGACGCGTTCGAGGTTGGAATCAGGGCTAAGAGACTTGGGGTTTGATGTCATCCCTTCGCAAGCGAATTTCGTTTGGGGGACGAGGAGTGATCGGCCGGTGAAACCAATCTATGAAGCGTTGCGTGCACAGGGGATCTTGGTGCGTTACATGGATTACACGCAGAGTGCAACGCAGGGATGTGATGGATGGGGAGATGGATTGCGAATCAGCGTTGGAACAGACTCCGAGATCGAAGCGTTATTGTTGATCCTCAAGGGAATTCTGGGTGGTTGAATGCTGGGTAGTTGAATTCTGGCCAGTTAAATTCCGGCCAGTTGAATTTTGGGCGGCTAGGAGTCTTGTGATCCTGTGAGAGACACTAGCGTTGGGGCTTGTTATTGTTCGCTGTAAAAGCGTCTTGCGGCCGGGTGGTAGGGAAGTCCTTGCCATTCGGCAGCCATCTCTTTGGAAATGATCCCATCGGTAATCGGTGGGTCGCTGTAGATAGCGTTCAAGCATTCTTGGACAAGTCGCGACGGTGCATCTTTTCGAACGACGACCATGGCTGCGGTGGCGAGGGTGGACGTAGGGGATTTGACGCTCCCACGATAAGCACCGGTGTTGAATTGGTAGAGGCGAAACATCGGTTCGGATAGGGGGATATTCGCCGCATTTTCGATTTGCAAGAGTCGAAATTCACCGAGGGCAAGCAGTTCGCTAAGTCCATTTTGTTCGGGTTTGATAACGGCGAACATCGGCAGTTTTTGGTCCCGGATGCCAGGGGTGTTCCAGTCTGCATCGAGGGGATCGAGGTCCGCTTCAGTGATACCGAAATGTTTGAGGAGTTTCAGACTTGCTTGTCTGGTGCCGGAGTCTTTGCTGCCGAGTACGACTTTCTTGCCTTTAAGGTCGGAGACCGACTCGATCGTTGATTCGGTCGGAATCAGGACATGGATGGGTTCGAAGAACAATGGAGCGATCACGGAGACTTGGTCTGAGCGAATGGTCGATTCTTGCATCAGAGCGATATCGGCGTTGAGTTCTAGAAGTTGCCGAAGGTTCTCGACGGAACCGCTTGTGGAGATGACGGTAGGTTGCTTTCCTGAACCGGTCTTCATTCGATCGGAGACTTTACCAGCTAGGTCGTAGTACATGCCCCCTGGAGAGCCCGATGCGATTGCGATATTCTTCGGGAGCTGCCCGTCTTGGAAACGGGAGACGAGTGGGTTCCCTAGGAACAGCGCGGTTAGGGCAAGAGAAAAGGTGGCTAAGAACAGGCGCTGAGCCCATCGTTGTGAAGTTGAGGGTTCAATTTGTTTTCCGCCGGTGAGGGCTGCGACGATCGGAATATTGCGGAACCAGAATAGGGACCGTCGAGCGATGGATGGCGGTTTCGCTTCGATCGGGTGACCGTTGAGGAATCGCTCGAGGTCGTCGGCGAGTGCCGATGCAGAGGGGTATCTCAGGGGAGGTTGTTTCTCAAGGCATTTGCCGACGATGGTTTCGATATCTGCATGAATGTGGGCTTGGAGCTGCCGGATGTTTGGAGCGGGGCGATGCATGACATGCATCATCGTCTGCATGACGGTGTCGGCTTGGAAGGGTGGTTTACCGGTCAGGAGTGCAAAGAGAATAGCACCCATTGCATAGACGTCGGTTGCGACCCCTTGCGCTTCGCTTTTACCCAAGGCTTGTTCGGGGGACATGTAGCTTGGGGTCCCGAGTGCTGCACCGGTGGCGGTGAGCCCTTGTTCGGCGCCGATTTGCTTAGCGAGACCAAAGTCGGTAATAACAACGTGGTCGAATTCATCGATCAGGACGTTAGCGGGTTTCAAGTCTCGGTGGACGACGCCGTGTTGGTGTGCGTAATGGATGGCGCGGGCAACATCGCGGACGTACCCTACGGCTTGTTTCACTTCGAGGGGGCCTAGTGCAAGTTTCTTTGCGAGGTCAGTTCCAGGGATGTAGTCCATGGAGAAGTAATGGTGTCCGTTGCTTTCTCCGCAGTGGTAGATGGTAACGATGTTCGGGTGAGTGAGTTTTGCGACGCTGCGAGCTTCGCTGTAGAAGCGTTCGACTTCTTCGTCGGATGCAAGTGCGCCCGAGCGGATCATTTTGATCGCGACGCGCCGGTTTAGAGCGATTTGGTTCGCGAGATAGACCACACCCATGCCACCGCGTCCGAGGATTCGTTCCAAGACGTAGTCCCCAAATCGACATGGGAGATTGGCTTGGGTGTTATCGAGTTGTGGAAATTCCGAGACAGGATTTCTCGGGGGTGAGCCGGATGGTTTTGCGAGTACATCGAGGGTATCGGCGTTAGGGTCATAACTAGGCCGATTTGGGTCGATGGTCAGTGCGATTGCGGATTGGGGCGGTTGGGTTGTAGTGGCGGGGGTGTCGATGTTATTTTCTGCAAGAGTCGGGCCGGCCATCTCCTCGATCCAATCGGCGGCTTCGAGCAGTTCTCGCAAGCGAGGGGCGAGGGCTGGATTGGCTTCGATGAAGCTTTCGCGATCGATACGGCTACCCGCATCGTGATGTCTTAGGAATTCCAAGAGGACTTCATCAAGTTCTTCAGGCGGATCTTCTTCTGTCGGACGCTCGGACATCGGGAGACTCTTTTCCCCGTAGCGGGGCAATGGACGCAGAACCAATATGGAGATTATCGGTTGCTTTGGGATGGATTCCAAGGGCCTTGGAAGGTGATTTCTCCACCATTTGGTCCGGCTCCCGGACCGAGTTCGATGGAATAATCCGATGCTGCGATCAGAGCTTCGTTGTGTTCGATGGCGATAACACTGTTTTTGCGTTCGACAAGCAGTTGGATGCACTGAACGAGTCGCTCGACATCTTGGAAATGCAAACCGGTGGTCGGTTCATCCATGACGATCAGCGATCCGCTAGGGTCATCGAGGTAGGAAGCGAGTTTCAGTCGCATCATTTCGCCAGCCGAGAGGGTCGAGAGACTTTGGCCGATGGGTAAGTATCCGAGCCCGATATCTCTGAGAGGTTGAAGTTTTTGTAGGAGCTTTTTCTCCCCCCGGAAGAACGCTTCGGCTTGGTCTGCACTCATTTCCAGAACATCGGCGATCGATTTGTTTCGGTACTGGATGTCGAGGATGTGGGGTTGGAAGCGTTTTCCACGGCACTCACCGCAAGGGAGCTGGATATCGGCCATGAACTGCATATCGACGAGGGTAAAGCCGAGTCCTTCGCAGGTCTGGCAACGCCCCTTTCCGCTGTTGAAGCTAAAGTCAGCATCGCGGAGGGATTGGTTTTTCGCTGCGGGGAGTTTCCCGAAGATGGATCGAATCTCGTCGAGAATTTTCAAATAGGTCGCGGCACACGAGCGGATGGACTTCGCAATTGGAGTTTGGTCGATAGCGATCACTCGGCGAATGGAATCGATCCCCGTGAGGGATTGGAAAGGGAGCGGTGGCTGCGTTTCTTCTTGGAGGTTTTCAAGAATGGCCGGGACGAGCGTATCGAGAATAAGGGAGCTTTTTCCTGCCCCGGAGACACCGATGACAGTGCAGAAGCAATTCAACGGGATTCTCAGTTCCGGGACTTTGAGGTTTCTGCCTTGAGCTTTTTTAAGGGTGATCCAAGGTTGCTTCAGGGACTTTGGATCGATCGGGCGTTTGGGAGGAAGGGGAGGTGGGTTGAATAGATACTTTGCAGTCAGGCAGTCGCTTTTGGAGAGTTTCTCGGGAGGGCCGCAGAAGCAGACTCTGCCGCCGTTTGCACCAGCCTGTGGGCCGATTTCGATGACTTGATCGGCTTGTTCAAGCAAGAATGGTTCGTGTTCGATGAGGACGACGGTGTTGCCGCGATCGATCAAGCGTCGCACGGCTTTGGCGACTCGCTCGGTATCGCGAGGGTGTAGCCCTACGGTCGGTTCATCGAGGACATAGAGCATATCGACCAGATCGGAACCCAGGAGGTTCGTCAGTTGAACCCGTTGGGCTTCTCCACCGCTGAGGGTGTGCATGGTTCGCGAGAGGGTCAAGTAACCCAGCCCGACATCATGAAGGTAATTCAATCGCGAGAGGACTTCTGCCGTGGCGCGTTGGATGCCGACTTGCTTATCGGATGGGAAGCTACCAAGCGATCGGCTTAGTTCGCCGATGAGGTCGATGAGTTGATCGATCGAGAGCTCGGTGAGTTGGAAGAAATTTTTGTGTTGATAGTGGTAAGCCAAAGCGTTCTTGCTGAGTCGTTCGCCGAAGCAAACCGTACAAGTTTTGTAGGATTTCCAGCGGTTCAAGAAGATTCGAACGTGCATCTTATATTTTTTGCGTTCGAGCCATTGGAAGAATCCGTCGAGACCGCCAAAGCGATGTTTGGTCGATCCATGCTCGATGATTTTCCAAGCTTCTTTCGGCAGTTGGTCGACTGGTGAGTCGACATCGATGTTTTCGCTTGAAGCTAGTGCGAGAAGCTCTTCCAATTCGTGTAGGTAGGCGGGAGTCCGCCAAGGAGCGATAGCGCTTTGTTGAAGGCCTTTGGGGCGGATGCTCAGGGATCGATCGGGAACGATTTTCTCCATGTCGATCTCGGAGGATTCCCCGAAACCGGCGCATTTGGGGCAAGCTCCTAAGGGGCTGTTGAAGCTGAAGAGTCTCGGTTCGGCGAACGGAATGCTCAGTTCGCAAGACGTGCAAAGTAGTTCCGAGGAGAACCGAAGGACTTCGAAGGGCTTGCCGTCAATTTCGGTCGTTTGGGTGCTCGACGCTTGGGCCGAATTGTGGGCAGCAGCATCGGCAGTAGATTGGTCGATGCGTTCGAGAAAGACGGTGACATGAGAGTGGTCGTGGTCGAAGGCGAGTTCGGCAGATTGTCGGACGGAGATCTCCAAGGGTGAGGAGCAGCGGAATCGGTCGAAGACCACGAAAGCTTGGCCGGCTTTTGGAAAGAGTTTGGCTAACTCTTTGCGATCGTCCGAGAGTTCGATGGTCGAGCCGGCGACGATAAACCGAGTCCATCCGGAGGACTGCCAGTGGGCGAGTTGTTCTGCGAGTTCGGTTTTGTTGTTCCAGGTAATTGGGATCGAAAGGATTGCGCGTCGGGAAGCGAACGTTTCGAGTTTGTCGCACATCGAACTGGGGCTGAAGGCTTCGATGGGACCTTTGCAGTTTGGGCACGATGGGAGAGAGATCAACGAGAACAGAACCCGCAGAGGTTCGAGCAGGTCGGCGGTGGTGCCGACGGTGCTACGGTTGTTTCGGGATCGGTCTGAGCGGGTGATTGCTAGGGTGGGTGGAAGATGATCGAGTCGCTCGAATTTTGGCTTTTCCAATCGAGCGAGGAATTGGCGGGCGTAGGCGGAGAAGCTTTCTATGTACCTGCGTTGACCTTCGGCGTAGAGCGTGTCGAGTGCGAGGGAGGTTTTACCGCTGCCGCTGACCCCGCACAGGACGGTTAGTTTGTGGAGGGGAATATCGACATCGAGGTTTTTTAGGTTGTGTTCCAAGGCGCCGCGAAGTTCGATTGCGCGGAGTTGTGGCGCTGGGGGATGTAGCCGGGAAGTATGTGGGGAGGAGTTAGATGGTTTTGAAGCCAAGGCGCGCTCGATTAGGCTTATCCGCCGGGCTGGAGGAAACGGATGACGGAGAAGATCCATCCGGAGGCTAGCAGCAGGATGCTTGCCACCGCGCAAGCGATCCAAAAGGGAGTTGCCAGGTGTGTGGAGGCTGGACGTTGTATGGTTGGTCCAAGCAATGTTGCGAGCCAGGTTTCGCGATGGGATGCAGAGGCAAACCATCGGGAATGGGAGAGTTCAAGGATGCCGAATTCGAGAGAAAAAATAAGGGCACCGAATTCAATTTCCCGGGTGGAGTCTTGGGAATCGGCCCCTGCCGTTGAAGAGGGTAAGGGGGCTAGCAGGGGTTGGGGCGAAGGTGGCGTACGGTTCCTGGTGACTTCAAAGCACCAGACTTGGCTGCCGAATTGCGTTTCCGATTCTTCGTTGAAGTGGACAGGACGCAGGTTTTCGAGGCGACAAGCGTGCTCATCGGATCCGAGACGCTTTGCGCAATCCAAAGCATACTGCGTGACTTTTTGCCACGTTTTCCGCGAGAATTGAAGATGTTCGGTCGAGGATTTCACAGTCCATTCCTTCGTTGCTGCGTGGGTCTGTGGCATAGTATAGTGGGGGCAAGTGGAGATTCCCAAGGCTTGGTTGGGGGGAACGGGGGTGATTCGTCGAGAAAATTTAGGTTCTTCGGGAGTTTTAGCGGGTAGTATTGATTGGTTTCAAGTTTGCAGAGCTGTCCCTGCATTAGGGAGCATGTAGTAATGGGGGAGTTCGGTTTCAAGCGTGGCCGAATTGTCCATGCAATTGGGGTGGCCTAATAATTTCGAGCAGGGGCAGATCGATTGTTTGAGCGAAAGAGTTTGAAGTGGCCGATTCTTGTGGCGACGTTGATGATTATCAGCGTTGTGGGATTGACGGTCGGCTGGGTGTTGTTGAATGTTTTCAGCGCGTTGGATCCGCAGAAGAACAGTCGAGCGGAGATTTATTGGATTTTGCTTAGCGTCGGCGCGATATTGTTCGCGTTTCTATTGGCGGGAGTGATTTTGTATTTGATTTGGATCATTCAAAACATCAATCTCAACCGCAGGCAAAGCAATTTCATCGATGCCGTCACGCATGAGCTCAAGACACCGATAGCTTCGTTGAAGTTGTATTTGCAGACACTTAATCGTCGGAGTGTAGAGGGGCCGCAGCGGCAGCAGTTTTATCAGACGATGATGCAAGATGTGGAGCGGCTGGATCGATTGATCAATCAGTTGCTCGATGTTGCTCGATTGCAGCGGGTCGATCAAGAGCCGATACCCAAGGAGTGGGTTTCGATCGATGATGTGATAAGGGATAACATTGCGAGTTTAACGAAGCAGCATGGAATTGGCAGCGAAGTATTTCGCTTTAGCGACAGCGAGTGTGAGTTGTTTGTTCAGCGAGTGGATTTGGATGTCTTGCTGAGAAATGTGATGGACAATGCGATTAAGTATGCTTCGTCGTCCCCTCAGGTAGAGATACGAGTCGAGTGTGAGGGAGACCAAGCGGTGATATATGTATCGGATAATGGAGTGGGGATACCGAGGCATTTGCGGCGCAAGATATTCTCGAGGTTTTATAGGGCGGGAGATGAGTTGGAGAGGAAGAAGCCGGGTGTGGGGTTGGGGCTATTCTTGGTTCGCTCGATTGTGGAGCGGTTGCGAGGGAGTATTACGGTTGGGGATCGTGGGAAGGGAGTTGGAACGACGTTTGTGATTCGTATCCCGCAGGGGCGAAAGCCTTAGGCCCCTAAAACGTAGTGCACCCTAAAACGTAGTGCGGTCCTCCGGGCCGCGAAGCGAGCGCAGCGAGGCGTCATAACGAACTGAACCGTTAGAAACGTGCGCGGACTACGGCCCGGAGGACCGCACCACGACTGCGCGGACTACGGCCGACCGCTTTACCACAACCTACGTTAACGAAAAAACCCCCCAGAAGTTCTGGAGGGTTCTATGATTTTGAATTGCTTCGCGGGCCCGAAAGCAAAACGCAATTACTTCTTCATGCGGCGACGCATGAAGGCGATACCACCGACGCAAACGAGCGAGGTGATCGCTGGTTCAGGAACTGCTGCTGGGCTAGCAGAGACTGCGAAGGTGTAGTTGAATGGGTTGGTGCTCCAAGACGAACCGCTATTGGTCGAGGTCTTGATTCCAAGGGAGCTGAAACCAGAGCTGTTTTGTGCGGTTGGGGCTGCGTTGCTAGCTTCGATGTACCAGCTGATTCCAACTTCTGGAAGAACCCAGTAAGAAGTGGAGGCAGCGAGGTTAACACCCGAAAAGTTGAACTGGTAAACGTTCTTGCCGCCTACTGGTGCACCGGTCGAGGTCGCAATAAGAGTTCCTGGGGAACCAGCATTGTCGGAGTAAATCTTGACGGTCTTGGTACCCGAATCGTTGTTGAATCCAACGCCCGAAACCCAATCAAGCTTCAATGCATCAGCGCCGGTGGTGAATCCAGCAGCCAACCAATTGTCCGCCAAAACGTCGGTGTTGGTTGGACCGCTGGTATCGGTCAAACCATTTGCACCCATGTTCGAGAGTACTACGCCAGCTTGAACGCTAGCAGAGCTAATTACGGCCATAGCCGCGACGACGAAAGCCAATACGGTTGCTTTCATTGATGTTATCCTCACTGTTCCGAAACCAAGAAAAAATCGCGCTGAAGCCATTTCAGCCGGGACTGAAAGACGTTTATACCGTAAAAATGGGTTGTGTCGACTGGTTCGGTTGTAATGGTTTCAGTAATTTAAGAAATTTCGGAGAGTAGTCCCTTCTTAGGGGGGGGCAGGTGTTTTGGTTATGTCTTCTTGGACAGCGTTTTTGACGTTTTTGAAGGTATTTGCTCTGGAATCAAAAAACCCCTCAGGGACTCTGAGGGGTTTCTAAGATTTTGAATTGCTTCACGGGCCCGAAAGCAAAACGCAATTACTTCTTCATGCGGCGACGCATGAAAGCGATACCGCCGACGCAAACGAGCGAGGTGATCGCTGGTTCTGGAACTGCTGCTGGGCTAGCAGAGACTGCGAAGGTGTAGTTGAATGGACTGGTGTTCCAAGACGATCCGCTGTTGGTGGATGTCTTAATTCCGAGGTAGCTGAAACCCGATGCGTTTTGTGCGGTTGGAGCAGCGTTACCTGATTCCATGTACCAGCTAATTCCCACTTCTGGGAGAACCCAGTAGGAAGTAGCCGCAGCGAGATTAACACCCGAAAAATTGAACTGGTAAACGTTCTTTAGGCCGAGGGGTGCACCAGTCGAGGTTGCAATAAGGGTTCCTGGGGAACCAGCGTTATCCGAGTAAATCGAAACGGTTTTGGTGCCTGTGTCGTTATTGAACCCAACGCCCGAAACCCAATCAAGCTTCAACGCATCAGCGCCGGTGGTGAAACCGGATGCAAGCCAATTGTTTGCCAAAATGTCGGTGTTGGTCGGACCGCTCGTATCGGTCAAACCATTTGCACCCATGTTCGAGAGGACAACACCCGCTTGTGCCGTACCGGCGGCGAAGAACGCCATGGCCATCAAGGCCAATGCCAAAAACTTAGATTTCATCAAACCAGCCTCCAAAAAACTTAACTGACGCTCCAACACGAGGCACGACACCCCGGGCTTGACGTATGGACTCTATCGGCTATGGGCATTTGGAGTCAATTGCTGTAATTCTCCTTAAAGGGTAAAAATCAAATTCCTTTCGAATTTTTTTCCGGTAAATGCGAGCTACTATGTAACTTCACGCAAGCTTTACCGGTAGTAGTGATTAAGGCTAGCAATTTTCAGTCGTTCATATCGGAGTAATGAAAGTGTCTCGAGTCTACTTCCTAGCAGCGGCTTTACTTGTTTCCTCCTGGAGTTCGATGATGGCACAAGATGCAAGGGATGCGCAGGATCAGCAAGCTGATCCTTATCAGTGGCTCGAAGAGGTCGGGGGTGAGAAAGCTTTGGAGTGGGTCAAAGCTCGCAATGCGATCGTGCAAAAACGGATGGAAGGGGACGGCGGGTTTGACAAGCTGCGAAGCGACTTGTTGGAGATCCTCGATTCCAACGCGCGCATTCCATTCGTCTCGAAGTCCGGGGGTTACTACTACAACTTTTGGCGGGATCGGAAAAACGAGCGTGGACTATGGCGCAGGACGACCCTAAGCGAATATCGCAAGGCAGAGCCCGCTTGGGAGATCCTTCTCGACCTCGATGCGTTGGGCAAGAGTGAGAACGAGAACTGGGTTTGGAAAAGTGTTTCGCTTCTTCGCCCTGACTACAAACGCGCTTTGGTCTCTCTCTCGCGAGGCGGAGCGGACGCGGTCGTGGTCCGTGAATTTGACTTGGAGAAAAAGTCGTTCGTCGAAGGGGGCTTTTATCTCCCCGAGGCGAAAGGGAGTGTCTCTTGGATCGACGTTGATCACATCTTTGTTTCGACCGATTTCGGGTCGGAGGCGATGACTGATTCAGGCTACCCTCGCATTGCGAAGCTTTGGAAGCGGGGTACAGATTTGAAGTCAGCGAAGCTTATCTATGAAGGTAAGCAACAGGACATGGGGATCTCGGCAGTCCATGATGATACGCCTGGCTTCGAACGGAGTTTCGTGACCCGCAACTTGGCGTTTTACAACGACGAGTTGTATTGGCTGAAGAATGGTGAAGAGCTGATCAAGATTGACGTGCCGAATACCGCCAACAAGACGGTGATTCGGGACATGCTGCTGATCGAACTGCGAGAGGCTTGGGAGGTAGGCTCCAAAACTTATCCCGCCGGCGCGTTGCTTGTGACGGACTTCGAATCGTTCATGGCTGGAAAACGACAATTTGACATCCTTTTTGAGCCAACCGATTCAACAGCTCTATCGAGTTTTGGAGCGACGAAGAACTATTTGATTTTGAATGTGTTGGAGGATGTCAAGAATCGAATATATGTTGTCAAGAAATCGGAGCAAGGTGGTGAGGTTCGCTGGTCGAAGGAACCGCTTGTTGGAGCTCCCGCATTCGGAACGATTAACGTCAGCGCTGTCGATGCCGATGAGTCTGACGATTACTTTATGACTTCGACCGATTACCTTACACCAACGACTCTCTCGCTTGGCGAGATTGGCAAGCAACCTGCGGAACTGAAACGTTTGCCTCATTTCTTCGACTCATCGAAGTTTGAGATCTCCCAGCACTTTGCGACAAGCAAAGACGGTACGAAGATCCCTTATTTCATGGTGGCGTCGAAGGGACTTGAGCTCAGCGGAAAGCATCCGACGCTACTTTATGGGTATGGCGGATTTGAAATTTCGCTGCAACCGACTTACAACGCAAGTGTTGGGCGAGCGTGGCTGTCCGAAGGTGGAATCTATGTCGTGGCGAATATTCGGGGGGGCGGAGAGTATGGCCCGCGATGGCACCAAGCTGCACTGAAGGAAAATCGATTACGGGCTTACGAAGATTTTGCCGCTGTCGCTCAAGACTTAGTCTCACGCAAAGTTACTTCCAAGGAAAAGCTCGGTATTCAAGGTGGTTCGAACGGTGGTTTGCTCGTGGGCAATATGGTGACCTTGTATCCTGATTTGTTCGAAGCGGGGGTATGCCAAGTGCCGTTGCTCGACATGAAGCGATACAGCAAATTGTTGGCGGGTGCTTCGTGGATGGCGGAATACGGGAATCCAGATTACCCAGATCAGTGGCAGTACATCCAAAAGTTTTCACCTTACCAGAATGTGAATGCAGCGGTTCGTTATCCGAAAGTCCTTTTCACGACTTCGACTCGCGACGACCGCGTCCATCCTGGTCATGCACGCAAGATGATGGCGAAGATGGAGTCGCAGGGGCATTCGGTCTGGTATTACGAGAATATGGAAGGTGGGCATGGTGGTGCAGCGAACAACAAGCAGTCTGCATTCATGCAATCGTTGGCATATACGTTTTTGAAGCAGGAGTTGATGAAGTAAGTTCAGCGTTGAATCGTGTTAGCGGTTCGAATCGTAGTAGTGGGTTCTGTCGTGGTGGTTCGAATCGTAGTGCGGTCCTCCGGGCCGCGTAGACGAGCGCAGCGAGGCGTCCAGTGGCGAGACGTCCTGCAGCGCT
>Ga0214163_1000663_pt1 | contig 15576 bp, 15 predicted proteins | sample LakMenepilimnion_2_FD_153001 | JGI IMG/M metagenome (GOLD analysis project Ga0214163, IMG submission 153001) | Freshwater microbial communities from Lake Mendota, WI - Practice 15JUN2010 epilimnion v4 | ecosystem: Environmental > Aquatic > Freshwater > Lake > Epilimnion/Euphotic zone | place... | reverse complement strand
AAGGTTAATCAACGATTTCGCGTAACGCGATGACAGGCGAATGTTTGACATATTAGTTAGCTCCGAATTCCTTAATTAACGAATGATTCAACGCTTTTTGCTTTTGCTCTTCTGTTAACGAATCTTTCAATAACACTTCAGCCAATTGAACTGAAAGGTCTGCCACTTGATTTTTCAAATCAGTGATAGCCGCTTGCTTTTGGTTTTCGATTTCAGCCTGAGCTTTAGCAATAATGCGATTTGCTTCTTCTTGCGAACGACCTACAGCATCGTTGCGCATTTTATCTGACATAGCCTTCGCTTCGTTTAAGATACGGTCGCGTTCGTTGCGTGCTTCACGAAGAAGATCTTCGTTGCTCGCTTGTAAACGACTCATTTCTTCCTTAGCAAGATCTGCCTGACGCAATGCATTAGCGATACCTTCCTCACGGTCCTTTAACGAACTCATGATTGGTCCCCATGCCATTCTTTTCATAATGACAAGCACGCACAAGAAAGCAACCGAGGCCCAAAATACGGTACCTACGGATACACTAAGTAATCCTTCCATGGATGTATTGTGTTTAGCGCAAAGCGCCTATTATTAACCTAAAGCTACTAACAAACAAACGATAATGGCAAAAAGAGCAACACCTTCAACCAAGGCAGCAGCTACGATCATGTTTGAACGTAAATCACCACTTGTTTCTGGTTGACGAGCCATTCCTTCAAGAGCAGAACCGCCAATGCGACCTACACCGATACCTGCTCCAATAGCAGCTATACCTGCTCCAATACCAGCAAGACCTTGTCCAACTTCTGCTGTCATTAAAAGATTTAAGAATTCCATGTTATTTGATTTTTGAGTTAAAATTTACGAATTAATGTGCATGAGGTTCAGCATGTTCATGCTCGTGATGATGTTCTTGATTAGCTTCTCCAAAATACAACGCCGCCAATAAAGTAAATACATACGCCTGAAGGAATGCAACTAAGAGTTCCAAACAGTACATGAAGATCATAAACAAGACAGAACCAACTCCAACACCATATCCCGCAGCAACACTATCCTGTCCGAACATCAAGGCCAATCCAACAAATGAAAGTATGATGATGTGTCCTGCAGTAATATTCGCAGTCAAACGAATCATCAATACGGTTGGCTTAATGAACACACTCATGATTTCAATTGGAACCAGAATAACTTTAACGAAAGCCGGAACCCCCGGAGGCCAAAAAATGTGACCCCAATAATGTTTGTTACCTGAGAAGCTTGTTATAAGGAAAACCAACCCAGCTAGAACCAATGTAATACTTAATGTTCCTGTAATGTTGAATCCTCCCAGAAAAGGAATCATTCCCAACATATTACACAGCCAAATAAAGAAAAATGACGTCAGTAAAAAAGGAACATACTTCTCCGCCTTCTTCTTTCCCAATGCCGGAATTGCAATATCGTCTCTGATAAATATAATAAAAGGCTCTAACGCATTTTGGATGCCCGATGGCGCTGTTCTTCCATTTTTCTTGTACTTCTTAGCAATAGATCCGAAAAGAAATATCATTAACCCAATGATTAATAGCATTCCAAATACCGATTTGGTGATTGAAAAATCCATAACCTTGTGACCGTGCGATTCGTGTGCAGCATTTTCACCAACGAATTCTATCATCTCATGATGATTCCGGTAACCTTTATAATCGTGGTAGTCTAATTCCCCGTGAGCGTTTACTGAATAAAAGTTACTTGAAGAAAAAATATCGAAATGCCCTTCGTGAAGAATAATAACCGGAAGAGGAATGTACAAACTTCCACCCAAGTGAATTTGATGAGCATCTGTAATGTGATGCATGATCATTTCACCAATTTTGAATTCTTCTTTATTGTGCTCTGTCTCTTGACTAGCGTGAGCTAAAGTGTCAGATTGAGCGTGAGCGTTTGAATCTGCGTGTGCCGCATGTTCAACCGAAACCTCATCATGAGCAACTGATTCTGAGACATGACCTTCATGCTGCGCTGAGGCAACTGAAGTCATTCCAATGAATACAATTATAAAAAGAAATTGATATAGTCTCACCATCACATACCCGTTTTTGGCGGTGCAAAAGTAAGCAACACATTGCAGAAACGAAATTATTTTTTCAAAAACTTTTCGATTTTTCATTTAATCTTCAAAAGAGCTCGAGAAAAGATAAAAGTAGCACCCGCGTATATAAAAAATGTGCCCAAAGCCAAGACAGCTTTCGATACCGGAAAAATCACAATTAACACCCCAACAACAGAAGCTGTAAAGAGTAATTTCAACGTGATGGCCGTCATGAAGGCGTTAACAAATTTCGCCGGTGACTTGGCAACGGAGGCCTTCACCCATTTGTATAGCAAAACATTCAACACAAGGAATAAAACGGGCACCCCCACAAAAACGAGAGGCACGTTCCATTTCAAACTGGAAAAATAAATAGTGCTCATGCATACGAGTGCAAAAACAGCATTGGAGTAAATAAATCGATTCATTTCTTTGATACACTTCTTATGACAACGTACAACGACACTGCAAGACCTAAAATAGAAAAAACCAATGTTAATATTGGTTTTTCATTTTGAAAATAAACATCTAATTTCCTGCCTCCCCAAACACCCAAACCAATGGTTAATGCCATTTGTGTGGCCAAAGAAGAGTATTTTAGAATGGAAGGATTAATGCGAATTATTTTGAAATCGGAGTAGTTTGAGCTGCTGGCGATCCTGGATTTTCAACCTTTGGCGCATCCTTTTGCTTTTGTCCCATTGAACACGCTCCAGAAAATGCAGCGCCTGGTTCAATAGCTAACTTGTCTGTGAAGATATCTCCTTCAACACGAGCTGTACTTTTCAAAGAGAGCAACTGTTGCACGTTTAATTTACCTTTTACAAACCCTTCAATTTCCGCATTCTGACAGATTACATTTCCATCAATTTTTCCTGTTGGACCAATTACCAATCGTCCTTTGGTTCCTATATTTCCTGTGAAGACACCGTCAATACGTATATTGCTTTCGCAGCGGATTTCTCCTTCTATAATAGTTCCTTCAACGATTCTGTTGATTGCATTTTCAGAAGATGACTCTGAAGGTCGAGCAGATGTGTTTCCTTTTGATAACATAGTTCAATAGTTTTTAGTAAAAAACTCTAAATAACCTTTGTAGTCTTTAGAGCGGAAAAGTTCCAAATAGTTTTGTTTTGTAATGATGAACTTATCAATTTTCGATAAATCCAATTCGTTAACCAAATCATTATCACTAACAAAAGTAGTAAAATAATCTGTCGCATCTTTCAAATTAGCAAATGACTTCACCAAAATAAAAACTTTCTCTTCATCAAAGATTGAGTTGCTAACCTTATAGTCGAACCCTGAAAAATATGTTTTCGAAAAATCCGCGACAGCAGCTTTGGCTCCATTTAAACGAATGGTCTTCATGTTAACGACAGCCACCACATAGTGCTCAGATTCGTCTGCCTTAATAAAAATAGAGGTGTTCGAGGTGTTAGCCGGCTTTGATGGCCCCCCAGAGGCTAATTGCTTCAACATATCAAGGGCCTGTTTCGCCATATCAGTGTCAGGACATCCAACTGCAACAGCTTTCAATTCCGCTTCACAGTTTTCTCTAAACCCGAATACCACCTCCGTCTTTCCTAAACAGGTTGCCTTCAACATGTGATACTGACAGATCAAATGGTTGGAAGGGCGATCAGCAATGGCTTTGGTGCAAGTTGTCACAGCGTCATACGGGTGATTCGTAACGTATTGATTATATGCCTTCGCGTAGTTTTTCTCCTCTTCCTCTTTGCGCTTTTGCTCGGCATTCATGTAGTTGGGGTCATCTACCAAAAATGCCCAATCTGAATTCGGATATTTCAATTTGATTTGGCTGCCCCAAAACACCGAACTGCATGTCGAACAAAACGAATTCTGTGTGTACCCTTCTTCCTTTTCATTCGCCAGCCAACCGCGAAACAACTGGTAATAGGCCAATGGATGAAACCCCCCTTCTTCACATTTCGAAATCATCTTTTCCCATGCAGACATCGCATTGTCCATGTCCTCCAATTTCTCTTTGTAAACCAGTCCCGACAAATAATACGCCTCTGCTAAGTCACTCTTCATTTCAGCAATAGCGCCGTTATTGCCGCAAGGTAACTTCGAACGAAGCTCATCAATGGTTGGTATTTTATACTTCGGATCTTCTGTGCCAGCGCTGTCCAAGACTGCAGCTTCCACAATACTCTCATCTTTCTCGCCAATCATCATAACCAACAAGCTCTGGTTACGCCAATTGTCCTTCAATGGACGACCAGACCAAGTTTCGTCAAAAATGTTTTTGCCTCTCTTCAATAAATCTTGATTGTAAATCCAAAACGTGCCGTTAATCTCTTCGCCCTTCAATGCTGCCAGACGATCTGCCTCATCCTTAAGTTTCAGCTCAGCCATTTCTGATTGCAATTGCTCGCGCGCGGCTCTCAATGTTTTCTCAATTTCAGAAGTTGGTTTTTCGCACAAAGAAATCAAGCTGTCGTTCTCTGAAATTGTGTTCAAATAACCCACCAATTCATTCAAACTAAGCGCGCGTGCCTTGACCTCCTTGTAACGCACGTGATTGGTTGCCAAATTGTGATAAGCGCTGTCGTAATTCACTTGGGCATCAGGGTAATCCTTTTGAGCGAAGTATAAATCACCCAACGTCAGGAATATCTTCAAACGCTTACTCTTGTTGTTTTTGTTGAATTTCAGGGCCTTTTCAAAATAATCTACTGCCTCTTTGCGCTTTTCCATTTCCAGTGTAACGGAGCCCAAAGCGTAATAAATCACATCTTTGTAGGTCTCGTTCTTAAGATCTTCCAGCATAACCAATAAGGTCTTTTGAGCCTCTTCGTAGTTCCGAGAAATCTTGGTGTCGGTTAGGAGCATTTGAAGTTTCGCTTGAAACTCTAATTCATAGGGTGGCTTCAGTTTAATTACCTTTTGAAATGCAACCTTAGCATCGCCCGACTTATCCATGCGATCATACAATTGCCCCAATACAAATTGCGGAACAATTCTATCGGGTTTCTTCGTGATCAAAGCCAATCCTTTTTCCAAAGGATCTATGGCTTCGCTAAATTCACCTTGAACGAGAAAAAATTCAGCCTTCACCAAATACAAATCACGGGCAATGTCCTTCGGCAAATCTTCATAACCATCTGCCTTCTGGAACAACTGTTTGGCCTTGGAATAATCGCCTTCTAAAAAATAAGACCTTGCAGACCAGATGTAAGCGCGCAATTGAACTGCCTCTGAAGAATACTTATTAGAAATGAAATTGAAAGTCTCTTGCGCCTTGTAATATTCTCCCTTATACAAATTAGATTGACCAATGACATGGTAGTTATCGTCCATCCACTTGTTGTATTCCGGCCATTTCATATCCTTCTTCGACTCCGCAACAAGTGTGTGACGCTTCACCACCTTTCCACATTTTTTAATGGCTTTGTCTAAATCTGGAATTAGCTCTTTTTTCTGAGATGCCGTTCCGTAGTTGTACAAAGGAATAACCTCGTCGTAATCGTCTTTCCTACCATTGGCCAGCGTCGTCTGCGACTTCTTCACCAATTCATTCGCGTTGAAATAGCCGTTGTAGCGACCCAGGGTGTTGTGATAAATTCTATAAGCCACGCCATCTTCCTTGGTTGAACAACTTGTGAAAATCATAGATAAAAACACAATGCTCGTTAACATGAGAACCATACGTGGTTTAACTACTCTTTTCGAGTGCGTTTCTTGTGTATTGAAATTCTGATTTTCGGTCATGCGGATTTTCTAACGGCAGAAAGCGAATTTATTGCATTTCCCTTTACATTCATTCATTCTTCTTACTTTTATGCCCGCGATGGAAAGGAAAAAGAAAAGAAAGAAAATTCTCAAAAAGCTGAAGAAACCCTTCCGCTTAATTATTCTCAACGAAAATTCTTTCGAAGAACGATTTTCCTACAGCCTAACACCCATGAACCTCATAGTCATGCTCGGTGGATTCTTAGTTGTGTTCTCTTTACTTTTCTATTCACTCATAGCCTTTACACCACTTCGCACGATTCTAATTCCAGATTTCACTTCTTACGAATCACGGGCCGACGCTCGAAAAGCAAGACTCACGACTGATTCTTTGAATTCAGTCATGAAAAGTCAAGAGCGTTATTTCAGTGACTTGAAGGTTATTTTATCTGGAGGACAACCCGTTTCTACCATTCCCGACAGCGTTCCAAAAGGTTCGCAGAGTGTTGATTTAAATTACGTTATTAGCGACGTAGATCAAGCCATTCGAGAAGAGCTCGATCACTCGAGTCGGGTTTTCGTAACGCAATTGGGTAAAATTCCAGAAGCGGGATATCTGCTTTTTCCTCCTGTTGCCGGAAGTATTAGTTCGAACTTCGAACCACAATTCGGAAAGAAAGGTGTCTATTGGACTTCCGTAAAAAACGAAGCGGTGAAATCTGTTTTAGATGGAACCATTATTTCTTCAAGCTATACTGTTAGCGACGGAAACACCGTGCTTATTCAACATCCGAACAACTTAGTCTCGGCATACAAGAACTTAGCTGTTTTGCTGAAGCAAAGCGGAGAATCTGTAAAGGCTGGCGAAGGTATTGGCTGGGTTAGCGAAAACGCAAACGGACAAGGACAATTCTATTTTGAGGTTTGGAAAAACAGCGTTCCTGTTGACCCGAAGACTTACTACGCGAATTAAACGCGAACCATCTCTCCGAACACATTCACGCGAGCATTCAATTGCTCTTCTGTCACTTTCAACAACGCATCCGGACCAAAGTCTTCACAAGTAAATGATGCCATTGCCGATCCTGTTACAATAGCCTTTTTCATTGCGCTGAAACTGGTGTCGTTCATCTTAGCTAAGTATCCAATAAATCCCCCAGCAAATGAATCTCCGGCTCCTGTTGGATCAACTACATCGTCTAACAACATCGCAGGTGCAAAAAAGACTTCATCTTGACTGAACAACAATGCGCCGTGCTCACCCTTCTTAATAATCAATGCCTTTGGACCTAATGTTAAAATTTTTGCAGCTGCCTTCTTCAATGAACGCTCGCCTGTATACTGCCGCGCCTCTTCGTCGTTAATGGTAACCACGTCGACCATTCCAAAAACTTTATCTAAGTCTTCACGAGCAACGTCCATCCAGAAGTTCATGGTGTCCAACACAACCAATTTTGGGCGTTTATTCATTTGATTCAATACTGCAATTTGAACGGCAGGAACCAAATTTCCCAACATAACGTATTCCGCATCTCTGTAGTTTTCGGGAAGGTTCGGCTCGAACGTTGCCAATACATTTAGGTCCGTAGCCAGCGTATCGCGCGAGTTCATATCCATGTGATACTTTCCAGACCAATGAAACGACTTTTCTCCTTCTTTAATTTGAAGCCCAGCCAAATCTACTCCTCTCGATTTCAATTCATCCATGAAGGAGGTTGGAAAATCATCGCCCACCACACTCACCACACCGCAATCGCCATTCAAATAAGCAGCAGCCATTGAGATATAAGTGGCAGCGCCACCAATAACCTTTTCACGAGATTCAAATGGCGTAGCAATGCTATCAAAGGCAACAGTTCCAACAGTAATTAACTTCATAATGATGTATTATTATTTCAAAAAAAAACCGCCCAAAAATACATTTGAGCGGTTATTCAATATTGTCAACGCTTTTATAAGCGCACGATTCCTTTGTGACGGCGTTCGTCAGAAACTGTTAGTTTCTCACGACCTTTTCTTCTACGTGATGAAAGAACCAAACGGCCCTTTGCGGTAGACATTCTTTTGCGGAAACCGTGTTTGTTTCTGCGTTTTGTATTCGATGGCTGATAAGTACGTTTCATAATTTCTTGTTGTTAAATTTCCAACGGGCGACAAATATACAAATAATTTTTAGTTCTCCAACTTTTTTACAACAATTGATAGTTCATTAAGCTGATCATCGCTAATTGTTGAGGGGGCGTCTATCATTACGTCACGCCCGCTATTGTTTTTCGGGAAGGCAATGAAGTCACGAATTCCTTCGCTACCGCCGAAAAGCGAACACAAACGATCGAATCCGAATGCTAACCCTCCGTGCGGTGGAGCGCCGTATTCAAAGGCATTCAATAAGAATCCAAATTGCGCTTGCGCTTCTTCTTTCGTGAATCCAAGCAAGTCAAACATGCGCGCTTGAACGCTTCTGTCGTGAATTCGAATGGAACCACCACCTATTTCAACCCCGTTCAATACAAAATCATACGCATTCGCATTCACAGATCCAGGATCGGTATCTAACAAATGAATTTGATCGGGCTTTGGTGAAGTAAACGGATGGTGCATAGCGAAATACCTTCCTTCCTCTTCGTTGAACTCCAACAACGGGAAATCCATGACCCATAAAGGCGCAAAGACTTCCGGATTGCGTAATCCCAATCTTCCGCCCATTAACAAGCGCAATTCATTCAGTTGTTTTCGGGTTGAATTCAATTCACCGGACAACACTAGAATCAAATCACCTGGTTTCGTCTCGCAACGCGCTCCCCATGCGGCTAAAGCCTCCGCGTCGAAGAACTTATCTACGGAAGACTTCATGCTTCCGTCTTCGTTGCAACGAACGTAAATCAATCCCTTCGCGCCAATTTGCGGACGCTTCATCCATTCCGTAAGCTCATCTAACTGAGCACGCGTGTAACCCGCGGAGCCTGGAACGTTAATGGCTAAAACTGTTTGCGCGCTATCGAACACTCCAAAGCCCTTTCCCTGCACAAGATCTGTAAGGTCCTTGAACGTCATGCCGAAACGAATATCAGGCTTGTCACTTCCGTACAAACGCATAGCCTCTGAATACAGCATACGCGGAACCTCAGGAATGTCAACGTTTTTAACGGCTTTAAATAAATGACGAATCAATCCTTCGAACGTGTTCAAAATATCTTCTTGCTCTACAAACGCCATCTCGCAGTCGATCTGCGTGAACTCAGGTTGACGGTCTGCACGTAAATCTTCATCGCGGAAACAACGCACAATCTGGTAATAGCGATCGTAACCACTCACCATTAACAACTGTTTAAATGTTTGAGGCGACTGCGGCAACGCGTAAAATTGTCCCGGATTCATGCGGCTTGGAACAACGAAATCACGAGCGCCTTCTGGCGTTGACTTAATTAAATAAGGCGTTTCAATTTCTAAAAACTCAAGACTATCTAAGTACTTACGCGTTTCAATGCCGAGTTTGTGACGGAGCATTAAATTCTGCTTCAGCGGGTTTCTGCGCAAATCGAGAAAGCGCCATTGCATGCGTAAATCATCTCCCCCATCGCTATCGTCTTCAATGGTGAACGGTGGAGTTAACGATGCGTTCAACACTTTACAAGATGTAACTTCAATCTCTATTTCACCCGTAAGCATGTTCGCGTTTTTCGAATAACGCTCCACCACATTTCCTTCCACTTGAACCACAAATTCTCTTCCCCACTTGCGCGCTTCTTCGCATAGTGCAGAGTTGCTATCCATGTTAAAAGCCAGCTGTGTAAGTCCGTATCTGTCGCGCAAATCAACGAATGTCATTCCACCTAAATCGCGTGAACGCTGCACCCAACCTGCCAATACAACAGATTTTCCTACATCTGAAATTCTTAATTCACCACAGGTTGCCGAACGATACATACTGAATATTTTTTTGCAAAGATACTAATTTGAAAAGGTGTCTATGACCCATTTATTGAAGGCCTTGTGATCCTGAATATTTAAAACATGTCCTATCTCCGGATAAACGAAGATTCGGTCTTCAGGGATAGAATATTTTTTTGATAAACAACGTGCCGATTCCAGCGGAATTATCTTATCACGTTGTCCCCAAAGCAAGTAAACAGGGCATTTCCATTCAAAGTCATGCCCATTGAATTCCTTTTCATTTTTATTCAAATATTCCAACAATCGAATTTTCTCTTCTCGATTTTTACTGAAATGAAAATTCGCAATTTGATCAAAAATAAATTGTGGAGCTTTTATCGGAGCGTCCAATGACATTAGGGATCTCAGTTCATTTCCATTCGAAGGGTTCAGAAGCTTTATTGCATTGGACATTCCAATAGATTGGGCAACACTATCTGTGAAGGCCGGATTAAAGCAATTCGATAACCCATCATAAATTACCAATGCCTTTACCTGCCCTGCATACTTTTCAGCAAATCTCGATGCAACTAATCCTCCGTATGAACTTCCAATTAAGATTAGATTCTCATGCGCCCATGATGATGCAGTAAAATCAAGCATTTCGTGCACCAAATCAACTTGCATTTCAATGCTGAAATCCGAAGCGAAATAAGTACTGCCATGATAATTCAAGTCCGGACAAATAATATTGAAATTACGCGTGAGTTTTGAAACGTTGTTCCACCATTGTCCAATTGCACCTCCCTGATACCCATGAATAAGAAGCAGTGTAGGCTTTTCACTATTGTAACGCTTGTTCTCAGTTATAAAAACGGACTTGGCACCTATTTGCTCAGACTCTGAAGTCGATAGTGTATCATTGAAAACCTCGACATGATGAATGATTCCTGCACGATTAAATTGCCTTTCTTCCTTGTGAATGTGAATAGAATAAAAGTTGCAAGATTCAAAAAGAATGAGAAAAAAAAGCCAACCTATGATGTTCTTCATAGTTCAAAACTACTCAATTCTTAATTTGTTTTGATAAGCCCTCCGAATGAATTACTTTCGTTTCACAAATCTTGCTATGAACAAATTATCGTTTCCATTTACGAAAATCAATGCCTACATCATTCTTGGTGGATTGGCGGTAGTGCTTTTCGGATACATATTAATGAGCGGCGGTGGTTCTGCCGATCCAAATACATTCAACGCGGAAGAACTTTTTAGTGCACGACGCATTACTGTTGCTCCTGTCGTTGTGCTTCTCGGCTACATCACGATTGGAGTAGGCATTATGTATCGCGGTAAGAAAAACCAATCTCAAGAGGTAGAGAAACATTGAGCATTCTTCAAACAATCATACTTGCTATTGTCGAAGGACTAACCGAATTCCTTCCAATTTCAAGCACTGGGCACATGATGATTGTTCAGAAAATAATGGGAGTTCCTTCTTCTGAATTTACCAAAGCTTTTATCGTTTGCATTCAACTTGGCGCTATCCTAAGCGTTGTTGTTTTATACTGGAAGCGATTTTTTCAATCGTTTGAATTCTATTACAAATTGTTAGTTGCTTTTATTCCGGCTGCTGTTTTCGGATTTTTATTTTCAGATAAAATCGATGACCTTTTAGAGAACGTTTTAAATGTTGGAATTGCATTGTTGATTGGTGGAATCATTTTTCTTTTCATTGAAAAAATTATTCGCGAACGCTCACTTCGTGAACCAAATTACAAAAGTGCTTTCGTTATTGGATTGTTTCAATGCATAGCCATGATTCCAGGCGTATCGCGCTCTGCAGCCACAGTGATTGGCGGATTAACACAAGGCTTAAGCAAAAAAGCCGCAGCTGAATTTTCATTTTTCCTGGCCGTTCCTACAATGCTAGGAGCAACGTTATTTAAATTGAAAGACGCCTACGAGGAAGTTCCCAATTTCTTCAATAGCGAAAATATTAAGCTGCTTGCGATTGGAAATGTTGTTGCCTTTATCGTTGGATTAATCGCCATTAAAACCTTTGTGGCGCTGTTGACTAAATACGGATTGAAACCCTTTGGTTATTATCGAATCGTCCTAGGTGCAATAATTATTGCACTCTACTTTGGAGGCGTTTCCCTTTCACTTTAAGCCAACAGCAACCTCAATTCGTTCGCAATTTCTAATTGACCCCACGAAGAAACTAAATGTATGTTTCGAACTCCTGCAGCTTTCAATGCGCCCGCTGTAGCCGTTCCATATGCAACGCAATTCATTCCAACTAAATCATTTGATTCTTGCGCAGCATAAACATTAGATGGCGAAGAAAAAAGATACAATCGCGCTTCAGGAAGAGGCAATGCTAAACGCGTTTTTTTATAGGTTGAAATAATTTCTATCTGATCTTGATTGAACAGATTCGCCGTTGAATTCAGACTGTCTTCTGCAGACGGAAAAAGCACGCGCTCGTTTCCCACCAAGTGGAAAAACATTCGCGCAATTTCATCGGTGTTGGTTCCTTCTCCCACAAAATCACATTCGAAAGGAACAGCTGAAGCTGTAGCCGGACCAATAGCAGCGTATTTCGCATTAACATTTGTTGCTTGCTGAAAGAATGATCGCGCGCCGTTCGAGGAAGAAAAGAATACCCAATCGAAATCTTTTTTTATATTGAACGAAAGAAATTCAAGGGAGATTAACGATTGACAATGTGCTGAATAATTGGAACTGTTAAGAGACAACACGAGTTCGCGTGCATCCGATTCGCTTCGACTTATAAAAACATCGATCATGTCGATTGAATTAGTCCCAATAGATGATTAATAATTTGCTGGGGGTCTTCGTTCCGCATACTGAAATACAAAACTTCGTCGTTCACTGTTTTCGCGAAAGCTAAATGACAAACAAACGTATTTCCTTCCTTCACTGCGAAAGCACCCAAGGGTAATTGACAACCACCGTTCATTTGACGAAGAATCTCCCTTTCAATGAATACACATTCAACCGTAGACTCATGATTCAAATTACTTAAAATTGAAATAATCTCTTCATCTCCTTCTCTGCATTGCAGCGCTAATGCGCCCTGTGCAGGAGCTGGCACGAATTGTTGCGACGTTAGTATTTCAACATGAAACTCAGAAAGATCTATTTGCAAACGCTCTACTCCAGCCCGCGCCAGAAGAATTGCATCGTATTGTTTCTCTCTTAATTTTTGAATTCGGGTGGGGACGTTTCCGCGTAAATCTTTCACTTCTGTTTTCGGACAATGAAAAGCCAATTGAACTTTTCTTCGAACGGAAGAAGTTCCAACAATAGCATTTTCCTTCAAACCGAATGTTCGTTCGGTATCCACAGCTCCCTTGTTAATCAACAAAATGTCTTCAACATTTGCACGAATGGGAACGCCAGCAATAACGAGACCTTCAGGAGGTGTCGTTTCTAAATCTTTGTGTGAATGAACCGCTAAATCAACGTTCTCCGAAAGTAAAGCCTCTTCAATTTCTTTGGTGAAGAAACCCTTTCCTTCCATCTTATCGAAGCTTAAATGTTGAATCTGATCTCCGCGCGTTTTAATGATCTTTAATTCTACCTTAAAGCCGAGATTCTCTAGGGCACCTTTTGTGTAATTCGCTTGCCAAAGCGCCAGATCACTTCCTCGCGTTCCAATGACTATTGTTCTATTCAAGGGATTTAGTGTTTTTGTACTTCTTCCAAAAGTACAGATTTCGCTAGCTTCATGGGAACTGATATATATTTCTTTTCCATGTAACTAATAATCTTGTCTACCAATTCGCGATTGTGTTCAGAAAGTTCTGCAAGCTCCTTTGAAAAAACGCTTTCTACTGCAGTCTGACGAATCTCTTTTATTGCATGGGGAATCTCACTCATTGCACGCTCTATGGAACGTTCTTGAAAATGCTTTTTAAATTCTCCTTTGCCCTTTTCAATGATCGCAACGCAATCAGTTAATGCCTCTTCACGATAAGAAATGTTCTTTTGTACTTCGCGCTGAATGGCAAGCATGTCAATGAATGCAACGTTCGATAATTGAGAAATCGCTGCAGACACATTCGAAGGCAATGCCAAATCAATAACCGTTCTTTGTTTTTTCGAAATACAAACTCCCGTGAATATTTCTTCACTCACAACCACCTCTGTGGAGCCTGTGCAAACAACCAATGCATCAAAATCAGAATTGTCGTTTTTTAGTTCTGAAAGAGGCAACGCTTCGGTGTTAAAAGACTTCGCAATTACCTGAGCGTTTTCTAAAGTTCTGTTGTAAACACGAACGTTTGAGTATCCGTTTTCAGCAAGAAACTTCGCGAAATTCGTTATGATTTGTCCAGCACCCACTAAAACAATTTTAGCATTGTTGTCGGAATGTATTTCTTGAAACAATTTCCATGCAATGGAAACAATGGACACCGGTTTTTTCGAAAGGTTCGTATGCGTATAAACGTCTTTCGCAATGCGAATAGCATGCTGATTTAGCATGCGCAATGAATCTCCGGTAAGCTTCATTTTCTCGCACTCTTCATAGGCATTGCGCAACTGCGTAATAATCTCACGTTCACCAATGATTAGAGAATCTAGGCTCGCAGCTACACGGAAAATATGATCGGCCGTTTCCTCTCCATTAAACCGCTGAGCCTTTTGTGATACGCCCTTAATAAAACTCTTATCGTGCTCTGGAAACATGAAAGACAACAATTGTTGCGTGAACCCAGAACAAACAAAGTGAGGCACGTCAAAGACCACTTCCACTCGGTTGCAGGTGCCCAAATACATGAGTTCACTCATTTGAAACTCCTCCTTAACAGCGTCCAATCGCGCTTTCAATTCCTCCTGAGAAATCGCAAAAGAACCAATGGTTTCCAAGGGGAAATGATGGTGATTGATGGATATTGAGCGGAGGGTATTCAAGCGGGCACGAAGGTCGCTAACATTGGTGTTCGAATGTCATTTATTTGTCATTCTATTCTAATCAAAAAAGCCAACCCGAAGGTTGGCTTTTCCATTCTAATAAACCTAATCAATTACTGTTCGACCATGAATCGGACACTTCTCCTTACATCTTCAGTAGAAACTTCCAATATGTATAAGCCATTCGATAATTCATTCGCGAAGTTCAACGTCGTCTGCAAAGTGCCGTCAACAACATATCGATTGCTCTCGATTTTTCTTCCCAATGCATCATAAATCTTCACCTGAACATTCTCTGAAATAATTCCAGACAAGCTCAAAGTCAAATCTTCGCCGTGAGTCGGATTCGGATAAACACTCAACTCAAATTCTTGTGAAACACCCTCCGAAGGATCTTGCACTGCATCTTTCGTGGAACCTTCTGAAACACTTTCCGAAGGGTCTATAATCATACCAGCGCTGCCTACAATACACATATAAGAAACAGGTCCCCATTGGTAATTCGTACCTGTGTATGTATAAATAGGTGACGTCCGTACCGCATAGGTTTTTCCGTATTGAAGCGCTGTAACGGAGTTTAGATTGAGATAGTTAGAAGCCGCTCCGCGGTTCTGTTCTATTGGTAAGCCCACTGTTTGAAGGTTAACCGGATTAACTTCCGTAAATCTCCAGCGCCAGTTAGTTACCCCACATACCCATGGCAAAGAAGCAACAACGGAGCCTCTGTAACGTGGACCCGCTGAACATTGATCGCTTGTGCGTAATGAAGTCAATGGATTGGCTGAAATAGTTATGGTTGTTGGAGTTGCTGCTGGCATCTCGAACACCTCGTTTGTACCCGCACCATTTGGTATAGTATAAATGGCAGTAACTAAAACGTTATACATGCATCCGGCAGGTAACATCGGTGTTACGCTTGTAATGGTAAGGTAATCGCTCGTTTGTGTTTTGGTATAAACCTGTCCTTCAGCAATACCTGTTAAGCCCGTCCACGTAT
>Ga0214163_1000662_pt1 | contig 15578 bp, 20 predicted proteins | sample LakMenepilimnion_2_FD_153001 | JGI IMG/M metagenome (GOLD analysis project Ga0214163, IMG submission 153001) | Freshwater microbial communities from Lake Mendota, WI - Practice 15JUN2010 epilimnion v4 | ecosystem: Environmental > Aquatic > Freshwater > Lake > Epilimnion/Euphotic zone | place... | reverse complement strand
GCTTTTGCCGCAGGGCTTCGAGTTGTTGACGCTTCTCTTCGGCGATTCGTTCTGCTTCAAGTTCTGCCTGATATACCGCCTGTGCATCAGCAAGCTCCTGAGCGAATTGCTCGTCGCTCCACTTCTGAGCATTCTCCAAGGAGCACGCACTTCCGGTGAGGGTAATGAATGCAGTAAGCCGATCGTTGATCTTCTTGACTCGCGCCGCTTCTGCTTCCGCCCGGAGTCTCTCACGCTGATCATCAACGGCTTGCTTCATGACTTTCAGTGGATCCTCGATCGATTCGATCTCACTCGTCAGCCTTGCCGCTTCGCTGTTGACGGCATTGATCCATCCTTGCGCGTCTTTATTTAGCTCCTTGCGTTTCTTTTCGATACCGGTGCGAGCGTTTCGGCAAACTGCAATCGCTTTTCGGACATCCTCGTATCCCTCCTTCGTCTGAGCCGAAAGACCGGAGAACCTCTCGCGGTACTCGGCGAGTACGGCATCGGAGACCAGCGTGCCGTATTCCGCTAAAGCCTTTTGCTTATTGCCCCCTACAACCTCAAACTCTGCTTCAAGCACATTCGATTCAATCTCAATCGCCATGGAACCTACCTCCCAATGAAGAACAAAACAGATAAACAATTACGCTTCTTGCCAACGTCGCTCCAACGAGTAGACCTCGGCCCAATTCCGACGAGTTGCCGCTTCGTCGATTTGCTCCAACTCAACCTCTACCTCTTCACACACCTCGAAGGCTCGCTCCAGTGAGCGTTGCCTTCTGCCAAACTCCACCTCGCAGGTCGGAGAGTCGATCGACCAGTGGTCCCCTTGATTGACCACCACATAAGCCCCGCGTCTTGAAAGACTCGTTGCTTGAAAGACCCCATCTTCTAACTCCAAAAAATTCAGCATGAGCAAACCCCTCACCTAAGAGCATCAGTAAGAAACCAACACCCTAGGATTCACCTTCGTTCGCCTCGGCTAAATAGTCGATGCGATAAATTCTCACCCGTAGGTGCGGCTGCTCTAATCCGTTGGCAATCAGCTTGCGATTCCGCCCATCTACGATCTGTGCATCGTCGACGAAGGCGATCTTGTTGAGCGCGTCCTCGACCAGCTTCACGAGATTCGACAGGTCAGGACTGGTTGACTTCCAGTCTCTGGGCATGGCTTTCGTCTTCCAGACCTTCGACTGCGGTCGCTCGAATACGAAGTCCACATCGAGTCCAATCGGTCCGGTGAGTGGAGGGCCTTGGTAGGCCTGCGATAGCGAGAAGGCAATCAAGGCCTTCAATGCATTCGATTTATCAGCGGTGGGAGTGTAGGTCTGCGTTCGCAAGCTACCCAACCGATCCCGAAAAGCTCGGCTGCGCTTCCTCGGAAGTGCAATGGGGACTGCCGGAACAATAAACTCAATGACGCTCATGCTGATACTCCGTTGCTTGTACTTGGGAATTCTTGGGACAGAGCCGGTGCGGATGGAACTGTTCTGGATTTCTGCCGCGCCTCATAGGCACTTTGGTGCTCGGCGACAATCTGCTTGTGCATTGCCCGAAAGGTGTCCAGGTCGATCGTGCCTTCTCGGAGCTGCTCGGTGACTTTCAGTATTCGGGCGTAGTACGGGGCAATGTCCTCGTTGGACTTCCACCCCGGACCCTTTTCGCGGATCTCGCCCAGTGGCTTACTGCGAGCGAGAACCGCGCGATCTTGCATGACCGTTGCCCGAAGATGCAGCGAGATCGATTCGACCTCCTTGCCGTTCGGAGCGGGCAATTCCCCCCGCACCCAGCGATCGACAACCGACATCGCTTCCTGAAACGACACGCTTAGCAAGGCCTTGGCTTGCTGCTCGACGGTCCCTTTGGGGTTCGATGAGTTCAGTAGCACGAACTGCCTTGCGGCTGGGAAGGCCACAAACACCACTTCCCTCATGAAGTCTTCCGATTCGTTTTGCGTCATGGGTTTATATCCCCGTAGCTTCTGCGATTCGCTGACCGTAGGAACGCAAAGCCTCTTGATCAGGCTTCTGGAAATTACGGTTTGAGTCGAGGATGTTTTTCGCACCGAGCCGAATCGAGAACTCAAGATCGGAGATCGCCTTGGGGATGTTCCCAACGCGAACCAAGTCCATCAAAACCAATTCCTGGCGAATCGCGGGCATCCACTGGCCATCGATCGCATGGCGGAAGCAGAGCCAGCGACGGAACGCCTTACCCAGGTCAGGCGCGATGTTGTTGATCACGGGAGTCAGGAGCGGTTCCGATACTTCCGGATTCGAATCGATTTGCAAAGTTTCCAAAGCTTCTTCTATAGAAACAGAAACCTCTTCTTCTTGGTGTGAGTGAATACTTGTATCCGTATCCGAAACAGAAACCGAATCAGAAACCGTAACCGTAACCCCCCTGTTTTGCTGCTCACTTTGCTTGAGCGTTTGCTTGAGTTTTGCTTGAGTGTTTGCTCCACCTTTGCTACCTGATTTGCTTCGTGCGTTGGTTATTCCTGCGATCTCTCTCAGGCGAGAGGAGTACAAAACCCCTGTGTTTTCATCCCTTTTCAGCGCACCGGAGTTAATCAGTTCCTTTAGTGCAGCCAGCTTCGTCGCTCGGTCTGAGCCGGAGACGCAATCGACGATCTCCTCATCACTGCGTGGAGAGCCGTCCGGTTTGCTAAGCTCTCCTTGTCGTTTTGCTTCAAACATCAAGCAAAGCAAATCGACAAGCAAACCTCTAGCAAAAATCGAGCAAAACCTAAGCTCCGGATCTTTCATCCAGTCACCCGTATAAAACCAAAACCCCACACGCTTACCCATAACGCTACCCCTACCGCTTCATTCCCTAAGAGCAAACCTCACGTACCGCAGACCCTATAGACGGTCGCTTTCTTTCCGGTGACCTCGCACGGACGGATCCCTGCTTCTTCAATCGCATGCTTGGCAACCAGGTCAGAGGCCCGTCGCCGAATCGAATTGCGGCGTGCGAAATTGCTTCCCGCAACCTTTGCCGCGACTTCATTGCTTGTTGCTTCAGCTAGCTCGCGCAGAGCCGCCATGAACTCAGATTCGAGTTGGTTAAAAATTAAAGCGATCCCATCGGCAGCTTGCTTGCTGGTATCCGGGTCGCTTTTCCGCACACGGGACTCTGCCCATTGAAGCAGGTCCCCAGTTGTCATTTGTTCGTTTGCCATGGAGCTACCCTGCGCTAACTGGTTGGTGTTCAACGAGAACCTCTTTCGAGGCGAAAGCTTCGGTAAGCGAGTCAAGGCTAGCGATGCGAGGCTGGCTTACTGGAGTCTCGCTTGCGTGAGGGAGCCGATCAAAGTCGGCATCGATCGCATCGCGAATCTCCGCTGAGAGGGGAATCCACTTGGTGAGTCGGCGAAAGACGGTCTTCTTGCCCATCTCATTGAAATCCGTGATCCAGGGCCCCGCAGATCCGGCGCGTGATCGAGCACGAATTGCATCGACCTCCATCTTGGTCATCACCTCGCATTTTTGATTTCCATTCTTGAACTCCGCGCGAGCCCAAAATGCGTAAGCTGCCCCCCGAGGCTTGCGGTAGTCGATCTTGTGCACTGTCACCTTGCCGAGATTGACTTCGAACTCGTCGTTCTCGCAAACAACGTCGGCATGGATCGAGGCGATATCCCCGGACCGCATTACCAGTTCGACGAGCCCCTTGTAGTCGATGATCAGTTGGCACTCGACAATACCCGCCCTGGTATTGTTGAAGGGGATCAGGTGAGCCCGCCGTCCATCGGCCTCCAGGCCCCACTGGGAGAGATCCATCAAGCACCGGAAGAACGAAGCTTGATCGCATTCAGCAAGCTTCGGAGTCTTGGTCAGGGCGGTGATGGCAATACGGACCATTCTCTCCGGGTCACAATGCCGGGGAAGGACCATTGCCAACTGCTGCTTAAATGCATCGGTTTCTAAATGCTGCCGAATCGTCAAGCTGGTTTTCTTCGGCTGCTCTGGTTTTACAGCGGTCGTGGTTGCTGCGGATTGCTTGCTGGTATCGTCTGCCATCATTAGTACCTCAAAAAAATTGAAACGAAGAACCGTCACTGATTGTCGATTGGGCAATCAGCATCCCGGCTAAACAGGAAGAGAAGAAATTTCTTGCAGAATGCGTCCTTTTCAGAACGCTCCTAGCTCGTCACTCGCTCAATTGCGAAGACGGCGTACCGAGCACTTCGCTCGACGTGGGTGCCAACGGCTTACAGGCTCTCGAACAACATTGTTCGTTGCGGATTGGCCTGAGCAATTTAGAGAACGAAGAGACTCAGACTCGCACACATTTCGCTCGGCAGCTTGCACGGGCACTTCGGCTAAGGCAACACCAACGGCGAGAACCTTAGCGGCTACTTTGTCCGATGGACTTCGCGCACACTGAGCATCGGAGCAATCTTGGGCAAGAACAACCGGGCAGAACCCCACGGCCACCGCCAAAGATAACCAGCCCCCAAACACACTTCTGATTTGCATTTCCAGTATCTCCATTCCCATAAGTAACCCAACACCCTAAAGGAATAGGTCAGCCGAGATCGCTCCCGGATTGACGCGACAACTGCTGGGTAGGTGTGCAGTGTCCGTCTCTGACCTACGCTGTCTTTCCAGCCGTCCGCAATGCCCGACTCTTGGTAATGTCCGCAGATACTCAAGGAGTGGCACTGCTCGCCAGTTTCTCACGCTGGCGGTTCTCGATCGCTACTTGCCTTTCTTGCGAAGTAGCGTTCTGTACTTTTGAGGATTGACCCAGTAGCCATCCTTCTGAGTCGTCTTCAACGAATAACGAATACCGCTTGGAAGCAAACCAAACGTGGAGGATCCCATTGCGGATTTGATTTCGTTTTCGATGACCCTCCGCTCGGTATCCAGGGTTTTTTGCTCGGCCTTGATTTCCTCTAGCCGTACATCAAAGTCGCTGAATCGCTCGTCGAGCACTACCTCGGAGCCATCGTCATCGGGGTGCAGCAGCTTGAGCGCCCTTGCAGTCGCTTCACTACCATCGATACTCGGTGGAGTCTGCGACTGCATGCATTCGAAAAACCCTTTGCACGCTGGAATCAACGCCTTTTCGATAAACGAATCATTGCGTTGGATCTTGTGCGCGAAGGGCTCCTGGCCTCCAACGAGCCCAAAGAGGTAACCGAACGGCAATCCGGTGACGGCAAGCTGATGTTGCAATTGGATCTGGTACTTCAGTGGACCGGATCCATCAGACCATTCCTCGCGGTTGAAGTAGTGGATGTTCTTGAGTTCAAGAACACCGAGTCCACCCTCATCGATGATCAGACCGTCGAGGGATGCGGTCAGGAACGGATACTTCTTGGATCGAAAGGTGTGATTCTCTCCGACTTCGTAGCACGGCAATCCGGTCTCTTCGGTGCAAAGTCGCCTGAGCACGGGCTCCATTAACTTTCCGATTCGAAGGTACTTTTGCTCCATGTCATCACGAGGGATCAGACCCAGCTTCTCGCAATACATCTTGTAGGGCGAAGAACCGGCATACCCTTGAGCAAACAAGATTGCCGATTCCGATGCCCCGATACCGTTCTTCCTCGCTTCAATCCACTGTTTTTCGGTGGAGTATGATTCGAGGCTTGCCTGGTCGATCTGTGCGATTAACGAAGTGACTGTTGGGAAAACTGGAATATTCACGCTAAGGACTCCTTTCCTAGGAGTTCCGAGCGATAGACGCTGATTTCCTTCGGAGCGTTGAAAACTAAGCGAACCTTTCCGTTTGCTAGTCGTGCAACGAAGATCTTCATTTCACCGTCACTGGTGGTGCAGGTGACCATTTCCCCAACGCGTCGCGAGAGGCAAAGGCCTTTCAATGGAACCTCAGCGCCCCTTCGGGATCTGGTTTGTTGGGATGGTTTATCGCTTCGGTGTACATCCAAGGCCTGGACCGCTTCCGGCGGCACTGGCTGCGTTGGCATATCCGATTGGTTTTGCATTTCGGTTTGAACGGTTGACCGCAACTCAGGCAATTCCTGGTGTTGGTCGGCTCGCTTTGGCCATCCGGCTTTTCTGATTCTGACATCGCTTCCTCTACGTTTCAAAACTGTCACAGTACTACTCTCCGAGGTTTCACTACCCAAACTACCCAGGCCCTGCCAGGAGCCAAACACAGCCGACCGGGAAGGACTTGAACCTTCAACCAACGCTTCGGGATGACCTAACGTCTGCTCTACCGTTGAGCTACCGATCGAATGGGGTGGCAAGGAATCGTGTTGGGTGCTGCTCCACATTGCTTACAAGCCCGCTTCCGACCCGAGACGCTTGCCACGCCGCAAACGACTATATGCGCAGTTTTGCAAAAATGCAAATACATCTTTGCGAAAAAACGAATCTTGCCCGTGCCGAATCGATTTCATATACACGCAAACATGTGCCGCACTTAATGTTCAGAGTTGCAAAATTTTTTTTCATGCTTACTGTTAGTGAGCTATGGCGAACACAAACCTAAAGACAGCAGAACCCATTACCGTTACCGAACTCCGAGCATTCGCGGATCAGTTGGATTCATTCCTAGTGGTTCTCCGTAAGGCGGAAGCAGAAGCGAGCAAGCAACCGGGGGAGATGCTATGTACCTACGGAATTCCGAGTGGACGAAATGGGATCGAGCGACTGCGATCGTTCATCCAGTCACTCGAAGTATCCCGCTATCAAGCCTCTGTCGGGACACCCATCCCACTCGGGACGCAGCGTAACAAGCGGGCTCCAGCTAAGGTGGCGACCAAAAAGAAGGTGGCCAGTCGTAAAAAGAAGGCCTCCGGCGACTGATTGCCCTTTGGGGCAGGTCAACCCTCCCGCAGATTTCATGGTGCATGGTTGCGACTCCTCTTGTCATAGAGAATGGCGGGAACTGGAACGATCTGCGTATCGATCTTCCACTTCGAATCGACGAACATCTTGGTCGCCAATTGAACGGCATTCTCTGAGTTGAGTCCTTCTCCTATTAACTGCACCCCCTCCCTTGGGTGATTTACATACACGTTGTAGAGTACTTGGTCGTAAGCGATCATTTCCGGAACCCTGCGATGCTAGCTAAAAATATCGTCTGGGAAGTCTATGCCGGTTGCTGACACCTTTGGTCACTGGGTGCAAGGTTGCCAAAAAAGTTTTCCTAGATGGACTGCTTTACCGATCCGCCCTAGGCTATGCCACGTTTTGCTTAGGCTGTTTGGGTTCGTCGGGATTCTGAATACTAAATGTCCTAGGATCACAATCGCGCAGAGTCTTCGGACTTCTCCGTACTGATGAGCGTCCTAGAAGAATTACGCAGCCAGTGGAGCGGTCTTCTTGGCGGGAGAAAAATCGGCAAGGCGCACGAACGAAAAGCGCACGCGATTCAGGCAGCTCTTCGCATGCTTAAGGCATGGACTCAAGAAGTTGCGGAAGCTGATCCCGAGAACCATCGGCTCATGGAGCAAATGGAATCGCATTTCAAAAATGTCGCGAAGTCCGCTTTCGATGATGACCGGCGCACCTAGCCAATAGAGGCGGTTTGAATGTGTGTGCGGGTGGGGGTGAAATGACGACTGCGCGTTCTCGAAATTGAGACTGCTTGCTCATCGATTTGCACTACTTGGCTTATGTGATTGAAACCCCGTTGTGTGGCAAACCGAAGGCAAAGAATCGAAGTGAGTATTGTACGCACTCGCATGCGTAAACCCACGCTTTTCTCAATGTTTTTGGAGGTGCCGCAACACTCTATTGATCAGGGGCGAAAGATGTGATATACCAATGAAAAGACAGGCAATTCAGTGATTTGAAAAGCACGATTTTACCCCTCTCATAATCCCTTGGTTCTCGGTTCGAATCCGGGCGGTCCTATTATTGACGGATGGCGATGATGTTTGGTTGGTGCGAAATGGATTTGGCGTGGGGGCGTGCGAGGTACATGCCGCCCCTTCAGGGCTTGGGGTTTTTATCGGGACCTTTTCCCCAGGGCGTTGCCCTGGGCTATCGCATTGTGCCCCTTTGGGGCGGAAGACCGGTGCCCCTTTGGGGCGGAAGACCGGTGCGGCGTTGGGGGCGGTTGATGTTATCGGTTCGACGAACTATCATCCTGCGAGGGCGTGCGGCACGGCCCATGTGCGTTTGTTTCATTGCAGGGATTCCATTCGGTGTTCTACGTTTTGCTGTATCTCGTCGCTATCGTAGGAGCGAATCTATCTTCGACGTATTTTGGTCCTTCGGCGTCGATCGTAAACGCATTTCTTCTGATCGGATTGGATTTAACAACCCGCGATAAACTTCACGAGTCGTGGCAAAATCGGGGATTGCTTCCGAAGATGACTTGTTTGATCGTCGTCGGAGCCGCGATCTCTTGGTTGCTCAATCGCAATGCCGGCCCAATCGCATTGGCAAGCACATTAGCATTCGGCTTGGCGGCCATCACTGACGGTGTGCTTTACCAATCCCTTCGAAGACAACCTCGCATGGTAAAGATCAACGCATCGAACGTGGGGAGCGCTCTTGTCGATAGTTTGGTCTTTCCAACGGTGGCTTTCGGCGCACTGTTGCCCGGAATTGTCGCTGGACAATTCGTTGCAAAAGTCTTCGGTGGTTTTCTCTGGGCTGTGATCCTTACTTTTATCGTCGGGGATTTCGATCGCTCAGATCGAAAAGCGATCTGAGTAGGATAAGCTTGTCTCGGTTTCCCACAAACTAGCAAACTTTACCATCGTTCAACTGGAGCGAGAGATGAAGATTCCGATCTTTCAAGTCGATGCGTTCGCGGACCAATTATTTCGTGGGAACCCCGCCGCTGTATGCCCACTGGATGCTTGGCTCGATGATGAAGTGTTGCAAGCGATCGCGGCTGAAAACAATTTGGCCGAGACCGCTTTCTATGTCGCAAGCGACGATGGGTATCGACTTCGATGGTTCACGCCAACAACCGAAGTCGACTTGTGCGGTCACGCAACTCTTGCGGCGGCACAGGTGTTGTTCAAGGGATTACCGGCAGGTGTGCAACAGGTTGAATTCGATACACGTAGCGGAAAGCTGCGGGTGATGCGTGAGTCGGATTGCTTAACACTGGATTTTCCCAGCCAGGTTGGTCTCAGGTGCGAAGCGCCAAAAGCTTTGGTCGTAGGCCTAGGCGTTGAGCCTTTGGAGTGTTACCGCGCGATGGATTATATGGCGGTACTGACCAGCGAAGCGGCTGTTCGCGATGTGAAGCCAGATTTTCGACGTTTGAACGACTTGGATCTGCGCGGTGTGATCATCACTGCACCTGGGATAAATGTTGATTTTGTAAGTCGGTTTTTTGCACCGAGGTTCGGAATCGATGAAGACCCTGTAACGGGCTCCGCCCACTGTACGCTTGCTCCTTATTGGGCGAAGCGGCTCGGGCGAACCACGCTCGAAGCAACCCAGTTATCGAAGCGGACTGGGATGGTCCGTTGCCGAGTGGAGGCGGATCGAGTGTTTCTCTCTGGAAAAACTGTCGAGTATTTGGAAGGGATGATCGAGATACCCGCTCGTTGAAATCCCGTCGACCAAGCTAGTAACGGGCGATTTCCTTCGCAGGGGCTAGCTTGAGTTGGGAAGTGATTTGCGCAGCGGCTTGATTCATCATCCCAAGTTCACTGCTTATAGCGATAAACTTCCAACCCTCGCTGATACGTTGCGAGGCTGTCGCAGCATCGGCGACATGGATGCCGGGGGCAACGCCATGTCGGATTGCTGCGGTTCGAATGCGATTCAACGCATCGATGAATTCGGGATCATCACAATCCATTTGAGGTGTTTTGCCCATGGAGGCTAGCAAGTCGTTAGGTCCGACGAAGACCGCATCGATACCGGGGACGGCGAGTATCTCCTCGATCCTTTCAACTGCTTCGATATGCTCGGCTTGGACAACGACTAGAATTTGGTCGTTGGCTTTCTGGTAATATTCGGCGGCGGAGCATTGATAGTTCAGTGCATGCTGACTTCCGCCGACGCTGCGGGTACCTGCCGGTGGGTATTTGCAACTAGCGACTGCCAGTTCGGCTTGTTCAACGCGGTTGCACATTGGAAAAATGATCCCGTGGGCTCCGAGATCTAATGCTCGTTTTGCGTTTTCGTGAGAAATCGATGGAACGCGGATTAACGGAGTGCAGTGGGCATCTGCGATGTGAGCGAAGATGGTCGCTGCGGTGTTCCAATTGCAATCGCTGTGTTCCATATCGACGGTTAGCCAGTGGAACCCGGTCCGAGCCATGAAACGCGCGGCGGTTGGGCTTGAGAGCGACAGCCATGTACCGACTTGATGTTGGCCATCGTGAAGAGCTTGTCGAACTGTGTTGGTTTTCAAGTGGTAGTACTCCGAATTAGTCGATTGGTCTGAGTGGTCGATTGGATTGTGGTTTGGTGTAAGGGGGTGGTGTAAGGGTGGGCTTAGATGATAAGCGATGCCCGCAGGTTCTTTTGCGTTAGGACTTGTGGATTACAGATGACCGACGGTGGGATTTTATTCAAGAGTGCGTCGATGGGGTCGAAGCATCCTTGGCTCATCCGTCTCGATGCTTCGAACGAGTTAAACGCGTTATGGGGGGTGAGCAAAAGTTTTGGGGTGGAACGCAGAGGATGGTTTACGGGCAGGGGTTCTACTTCGTACACATCGATTGCAGCGCCTCCGATGGCTCCTGTATTCAAAGCGTCTATTAGAGCATTCGTATCGATTAATCCTCCCCGAGATGTGTTGATCAAGAGAGCATGCGGTTGCATTTTTCGAAACGCGTCAGTGGAGAACAGATGTTTGTTTTCAGTTGAGTTCGGGGCGTGGATGGAAACGAAGTCGCTGGATTTGAGGAGTGAGTCGAAGGAAAGCCATTCGATGTGTGAAGCGAGTTCGACCAGTGTCGCAGGGGCTTGTTTAGCAACCATCATGGATTCGAGCAATGGATCATATGCGGCAACTCTTAGTCCGAATCCGAAAGCACGTTTTGCGACAGCTTGGCCGATGCGCCCGAATCCGACGAGACCGAGTCGTTTGCCGTTGAGTTCGATGCCGGGGAATTCATTCCAGCCGTTTGATTTCATGCAAGCGTAGCCGGTATGGATATGTCGCGCGGCGGAGAGGAGCAAGCCGAAGCAGTAGTCGGCCACAGCATCGGTCATCGCTTCTGGGACGTTGGTGACAATTACCCCGGCTTGAGTCGCTGCCGCGAGGTTCACGCTATCGATACCGACTCCGCATCGGGCGATGAGTTTCAAGTTAGGAAGTGATTTGAACACAATAGGGGTGTAACTGTCGGTAGCTGCAATGATGGCGTCCGCTTCAGCAGCTTGATCGATCAGATCATTTTCGTTCAAGGGCCCCCAGGGGGCCGAGTGGAGAATTGAGCAGCCGAGTGCTTCGAGTTGCGATTGCAAAGCGCGTCCGCTCACGGAGAACGCTTGAGCTGTAACCAAGATCTTCATCGATGTTTTTGGATTAGTGAATGTGAATCTGTGAGGTGGAGAAGGGTATTTTTCTCGATGAAATAGCAGCTTGGGAACTCTCGGGCGCGAATTTCTGGAGAAAGGCACCGATTGTAACAGATGTGCCAAGTGGTGTATCGCGAGTTAAAATTCCTCGATCTAATCGACTGGGAAAAATATGGGGGCTAGGAAAGGTCTGCCGAATACGGAGAGTACCGTCGTTTTAGAGAAACGAAGACAGACCAAATTCAGCCTTCAAGGGAGCCGTCAGGTGAAAACCGAGATTCTCGAGTCGATAGACCACATCAGCAGGGACAGGCAAGGCACCGAAGGGAATCGGTATCCACAGGGATCGGGTGCGAAATCTAGAGTTTCGTTGCCGGGGGTGCTCGTCAATGACACTCCAGATACGAATTTGCAAGGGAGTCGCAGTGTTGCTTTGGCGGGAGATGACCGCTTATTGGACGACACGACGATTGATCGCTTGGTGAAGTTGCTTGATTCGTATGATCGGCAGGTTAAAGGCTGGGCCGAGGCGGACGACTTGTCTCGTTACGATCGCTGGCCGAGCTTGATGACTTTCTGTTTGTTTGGTCTTGGGATCGCTATCACGGCAGCTACGAACTACTGGAATTATGGCCGTCAGCTTGCGGATCACGAGTTTGTGCTTTTCAACATTTCCGGGGCGATGGTATTTCTTCTCTCGGGGATAAGTCTGTTTTACGATCGTTCGGTTCGCGAGATCGGCAACGATCGGATTCGCAAGGAATCTGGACGTCGTGTTGAAGCTATCGGCGAGCAAGTTCGTTCGATGTCGCAACTTTATCAGAGGTGGATTTCGGATTGGAAGGGGCAGAAGAGTCAGTTGCTGCGATTGGAAGCAGCAGTTCGGGATGCTGATTCGCAAAGCGTTGCAGCGGAGCTCAAAGCGAAGCAATGCATCGAGGAATCCGATGCACTTGGACGGCAACGGGATGAGCTTCTGGCTACTGTCGAGTCGCTGAAGGAAAAAGCGGTACAACTTCAGGCTGACGCGGATTACGCGAAGCTCAGGTTGTGCGGAATTGATTCGGAGATCGAAGCCAAGAAGGAGCATCTAGCTGATTTGAGGAACGAGCGAGAGAAGGTTCGTCGCGAGATTCTCGAGTTGGAAGAGAAGTCAGTCCAAGCAGCAGATACGTTTGAAACAACCCGCAACGAGTACGAAGCGAATTTGCGACAGTTCAATCGCGACTTGCAATCGATCGAGCGTCGGATTGAGAAGTTGACCAGCGAATCGCACCAGCTTCAAGGCGAATGCGAGGGATTGATTCGTCAGAAGAGTGACATGGAAGCGGATCTCGATTCGTTGAAAGCTGAGTTCGATAGGAACATTGAAATTCAGACTCAAACCTTGGCGAGCGTGACTTCGTCGTTGGAAGACTGCAAAGCAGAGCGTGCGTTGCTCGAGGAAGCGATTGCGGTTAACCGCAAGGAGCTCGACGGTTTGAAAGCGGATCAAGCGAGTTTGATTGACACGATTGCTGGATTGACAGCGAGTCGCGAGCAATGCGAAGCGAGCTTAAAGAGTTTGATAGAAGAGACATCGCAGAAGCGAGAACTCAATGAGTTGCTAGAGACCCAAACGAAGGTTTTGGTAGAAGATCGTGAATTGCGATGCAACAAGCTCGACAAGTCGATTTCAGAACTTGATGGAACGTTGTCCACGAGGCGAGGGGAATTGTTGGTAGCGACCGAGCAATTCGAACGAGTACATGATCATCATCGACAGCTAGCTGCTGAGATCGATCACTTGACACGTGTTAAGACAGCCATGGAGACGTCGGTTAATGAGTTGACGGACCGGTTGGCTAACAAGTCGTCCGACTTCAAGCGAAAGACCTTGCAAGTTCATGAGCTTGCGAATCGCTTGGAGGCTCTTACCGAGACCGTCAACAACCGTGCGGTTGGACCGAGTGCCCCGGTTACCATAAGTCCTGTGAGTGGATCCATAAGTCCCGTTAGAGAAGAGAGTGCTCGATCGGGTGTGAATCAAGAGCAGTTCGATAATCAAAGTCGAGGTCGAGCAACAGGTGGCGGATTGCATGGCCCGCACTGGAGCAATGATCAGATTCAAAAGATCTTCGATCGCATCGATGATCTGGATGAATTGACAGAAGAAGGACTTGATTAGGCGACTTGCAAAACCGCTGCGGTGCTTTGTTCTACCGGACAGATGCGAGTGGTTGTTTTAAAAAGAGGTTTGATTAAAAGCAAAAGGTAGGTGGGCTTGGGAATGCTCATCTACCTTTCATTTTTTATTCATCGCTTCTTAATAATTGAGCGTTCTGCCTGGTTTGGTATGTTATCGATGTGTTAAGAATGCGTGAATTGGGTGTCGGAGACCTTCTAGTAATCGATCTTGGCGGTAATATTCGCCCGTTGTCCGGGACGGCGATGTCTTCGGATGCGGATTTCTCTACGGAGTGTAGAGAAGCCTAGGACGGAGGTTTTACGGGAGATCTGTTTATGAAGATGCGTCTGGGTCGAAGGTCGACCATGCGTCAAGCGTTCACCTTGGTTGAATTGCTTGTTGTTATTGCAATTATTGGTATTTTGGTTGGTTTGCTCTTGCCAGCAGTTCAAGCTGCACGCGAAGCAGCTCGTCGAATGAGCTGCTCGAACAACATGAAGCAGATTGGTTTGGCGGTTCAAAACCACGAATCCGCTTTTAAGAGATTGCCTGGTAGTGGTCAGTGCGGTTCGACCGGAAGCACAACGACGGTTTATCAGATCCACTCGACGGCAACCCAATTGTTGCCTTACATCGAGCAACAAACCGTTTACAACATGTTCGATTTCAGCACGAATTCGATCGCCCACTACGGAGCTTCTCCAAGTGGGAACGACTTCCTTACCCCTAGCGGATGTTTGATTCACCGCACTTCGAAGGGTAAGTCTTACGACGATCCGACTCATCCATCAGGTCAGTTGGCCGCGCAGACGAACATTCCAACCTACGTTTGTCCTTCGACCCCACTTGATCCAGGAACACGGGATCCTGTTGATCGTTTGGGTGGAATTGACTACATGTTCGTTGACTTGAGTGACGTTGATTCCCGGATCGGCTCGGCAACATACGGAACTCGTACTCCATCGTCTGATCCGCAATTGGTTCAAATGCGAGTTCAAGGTATGTTGGATTGCGAAGGTGGGAAGTTGGCTTCGTCGACCGACGGTACCTCGAACACATTGTTGTCGATTGAAGATGCTGGTCGTGCACACCCGAATGTTGCTAAGTTCGGTGCATTGTCGGCACGTAAGACCCCTGTGTCTAGCCCCGCGTTTCCGGTGAATATGATGACCGGTACTCTGGGCCGTCACATGTACGCTTGGGCAGATGCTGACGCTGTAACCAACGGTTACTCCGGTCCTAGCAACGCGATTGCTCCAGCACCGCGAACCGCCAAGATTAACAACTACGGTCAAGTCAACGGTGGACCAGCAGAATGCTTGTGGTCGGTTAACAATTGTGGACCGAACGATGAGCCATTCGCATTCCACGGTTCGGGTGCTAACGCTGTTTTCGGCGATGGATCCGTAAAGTTTTTGAGTGCAAACTTGGATGGTGTTGTCCTCAAGTGGATGGTTGGTCGTAACGACGGTCAATCCTACGAAGCACAAGAATAGTCGAGGGTTCGACCAATGCGTAATTTGGTACTCTTGTTGATGGTTTGCTTGTTTGCAGTCGGTTGCGGTTACCGGGCAGAGATGCTCAAGGGGCCGATGGATGTAACAGGCAAGGTAACCAAAGGTGGACAGCCGTTCGGAAATGTCGTCTTGATGTTGCAACCATTGGAAGCCGGTCATCCAGCGCCAATGGAAGTCAAGGCGGATGGTTCCTTCAAAGGTACGTTGGTTCCTGGCAAGTATGCTTATTACTTGGCACCGAGCAACGATCCAGCACAAGCAGCGGCCTTTCAAGGCGTTGATGCTGGTTTGAAGGAAGCGAACATGGAACGTACGGTTACGGTGAAAGACGGTCAGTCCCAATTGGACGTGGCCTTGTAGTTCGCTCGCCGTTACAAGTCAAAAATATCGAAAGCGATCTCGATCAATCGAGGTCGCTTTTTTGTTTGTACATCCACAGGTTAAAGAACGCTCAGCAACCTTTGTGTTGGTAGCGATTCC
>Ga0214163_1000660_pt1 | contig 15630 bp, 12 predicted proteins | sample LakMenepilimnion_2_FD_153001 | JGI IMG/M metagenome (GOLD analysis project Ga0214163, IMG submission 153001) | Freshwater microbial communities from Lake Mendota, WI - Practice 15JUN2010 epilimnion v4 | ecosystem: Environmental > Aquatic > Freshwater > Lake > Epilimnion/Euphotic zone | place... | reverse complement strand
ATCGTCGCCGTTCCCAAGGCCATGGCACCGATCGCTTGGATACCGCCGAGGACATAGATTTCGTGTGCGCCGCCCAGGTGCATGGCTGCGACAATGGCGGGATGTGGTTCGCCGTTTTGAGGCGGAGCCGCTGCGACAATGCGCGGCACGCCTGCCACTGATGCGGTCAGCACGGACATGTGCGCCGAAGCCACCATCGGGAACTTGCCGCCCGGCACATAACAACCGACGGACTGAACGGGAATGTGCCTGTGACCGAGGATGACGCCGGGGAGCGTTTCCACTTCGAGATCGGTCATGGTGGCACGCTGGGCTTCCGCAAAACGACGGATTTGAGCTTGAGCGAATCGAATATCGGCAAGGTCGCGGGCCGAGACCTTGGCCATGGCTGCTTCGATTTCAGCCTGGCTGAGCTTAAAGCTGGGCGGGTCGTAGCGGTCGAACTTGATGGACAGTTCACGCACCGCTTCATCGCCACGCGCGGCAATGTCCGCCAAGGTGCTTTCGACGATGCAGCGCACTTTGGTGTCGTCTTCGGCGCGTTCGATTTCGGGCTTGCCGGATTTCAGATACGTGATGGCCATGGGTGCAGTGTTTTCGTGGATTGTTATTACGCTGGATGCACTTTCATTCTGCCACCGGGTGTTGGAGATCGCTTGAATCCAAACGGCGGATTTGTGAACGAATGCGCCAAAAGATTGCTAATTGGATCGGGATGAAGCGTACTGGAAGGTGAATGCCCAAAACGCTGCCACCGCCTGCCGACTTCCTCGCCCAACTCGCCCCTGGGTATGAGCTGCGGCTATTCGACGCGTATGCGGACACGCGTTTCTTCATTAAGGACGCGCAGGGTATCTACCGCTATGCCAGTCGGATCATGCATCTCGCGCACGGATTCGCTGATCCGATGGGCATTCTTGGCCGCACCGATCATGATTTTATACCGGCCTACCTGGCCGATCATTACACGCGCGACGATCAAAGGGTGCTCGCTGGAGATGAAATCTGGGGACGGGTGGAGATGGTGATGCGCCATCCCGCCAGTCCCGACTGGTATGTCACGTCAAAGATTCCGTTGCGTGGAAGGGATGGGCGTGTTGTTGGTCTTGCGGGCATCTCCCGGGATCTGCAAAAAGCCGCCAGCATCGCCTCGCCCTTTGTGCAATTTACTCCGGTGCTGGAGCACATCCGTGATCATTTCGCCTTGCCCGTGGCGGTGGAGGATCTCGCGCGCCTTGCCGGCATGTCCGTTCGAGGTTTTCAGCGGCACTTCAAGAAAGCCTTTCAGCTCACGCCTTCTGCCTACCTCCGTCAGTTTCGCATTGGCAAAGTCTGCCAACTTTTGGTCGAGACGGCCGAAACCATCACCACAATCGCTCTAGAGAGTGGATTCAGTGATCACAGCCACATGATTCGAGAATTCACCAGTGCCATGAGCACCACGCCAGGCGCTTATCGGAAGCGATACAGCGGTGATTGATCCATGTTGCGGGTCTATTCATTCGCGTAGCTCCGACAAGGCCCTTCGATCCACATGACATCCGGTGTGATTCTTTTTGAGGCACCTCGCTTCTCCTCTAAACTTCCCCTTGGGGTTGACGTGTGCTGGGTCGCTTGGCAATCTGATGGATGCTACTCAATCATGGAATCCATCTCGGCTACTGCACCAATATCCACCGCGGAGAAACGTGGGAAGAGACGTGGCGTGGGCTAAAGGATTATACACTGCGGGTGAAGGATCGTGTCAGCGATGGAAAGCCTTATGGCATCGGTCTGAGATTGAGCGAACAGGCAGCTCGTGAACTAAGCGCTCCAGGAAAGGTGGCTGAGTTTAAGGCCTGGCTGGAAGCGAATCACTGCTATGTTTTTACCATCAATGGTTTTCCCTATGGCTCGTTTCACGGCACCAGAGTGAAGGAGCAGGTGTTTAAACCCGATTGGTCCACGAAAGAGCGCTTGGTGTATACCAACCTGCTTTTTGATATTTTGGCTCAGCTGCTACCTCCAGGCGTGAGTGGCAGTGTGAGCACGCTTCCTGGATCGCATAAGACGTTTGGCATCGGAGCGGAGGAACTGACCGCCATCTTTGAAAACCTGCGTCTTTGCCGTGAGCACATCGAAAAAGTCAGTGAAGCGACCGGTCATGATCTGCATCTGGGGCTGGAGCCTGAACCTCTGGGCTTGTTTGAGACAAGTGGGGAAACGCTGAAGTTTTTTGGCCTCTACTTTGATCGCCATCCGCAGGACAAAGACTTCTTCCAATACATCGGCTTGAATTATGACACCTGTCATCTGGCCATTGAGTATGAAACGCCGAAGCGTGCCTTGTCGCGCATCACTGGAGCCGGAATCCGTCTGAGCAAGCTGCATTTCAGCTCGGCGTTGAAGCTTGCTCCGACACCGGAGATGCTCGCGAAGCTGCGCGCCTTTGATGAGCCGGTGTATTTTCATCAGGTCATTGCCAGCTACGGTCCCACGGAGCCGTTGCGTCGGTTCAAAGATCTGCCAGATGCCTTGTCCTACGCGCAGACAAATCCGCAGGAGCTGGGTGAAGAGTGGCGCGTGCATTTTCACATTCCTCTTCATGCACAGCCGACCGATGGCTTTGACAGCACCCGCGATCACATTCTCGGCGCGATGGACTGGCTGGCGCAGAACCCTACCAAGTGCCAGCACATCGAGATGGAGACTTACACCTGGGAGGTGCTGCCTGCTGAAATGCGCGCCGGCGATGTGGTGGATCAACTGGTGAAGGAATATGACTGGACGCTGGCTGAAATGCGGGAGCGACAGCTGGCCTGAGCCCGCCCGCCAGTTCCATCTTGCAGGGGTGTTCAGGTGGCCGCACTGTTGCCGCATGGAAGCCAAAGATTCAGCCCCTCAAAAGCCCGCTGGCCTATGGTCTGAACTGCGTGCAGTTCTGGATCTGATTCTGGATTTCTCTTTTAAGCATTTTGTGACGCCGCGTCTGATCCGCCTGCTCTATGCGCTGAGCCTGCTTGCGGCCGTTTTGGCGACACTGACCTGGATGTTCAGCGGTTTCAGCCAGGGGCTGCTTCACGGGCTGTTTAACTTCGTCACCGGCCCCGTGGCGTTTGTTCTTTATGTTTTGAGCGCGCGCGTGGTGATGGAACTCATTTTGGCCATCTTCCAGATCGCTGAAAAGCTGCGGGAAAAATAATCTACCCCACCGGCGTGTGTCGCGTTTCAATGCACGAGCCAGCAGGTTGTGGTTCAACGTGTAAAATAATATTGACGTTTAATGCTGGGAATCAGCAATCTACAGCAGCCTTCAAAAATCAGGGCTAAAAACAATATGAATCCAATCCAATCCAATCCGTAAGTAAGCTCAATCTGTTAATACTCTGCTTGCTTTGTTTCTTCAGCTTCTCGTCTACATCAAAAGCTGAAGATTTGAGTGATGAAGAAGTCATTGCAGAGGCAATGGCAGAACTACAAAGATTAGCGGATAAGATTGAGAGCCTGGAAGAACTGATCGAGGATGCAGAAGCTTACAGAGAGGAGCCATATAATTGGACCGATGACGGTGAATATATGACGGGCAATGAAGCTGTGGAAGCCTGTGAGAACACCATTGAAAATAGCGTCAATGATGCGCTGGAAATCCTGGATGGATTACGTGAATACTATAACGAAAACCCTGAGTTTGCGATTTAATTTTTCCATACAAAAATTACACGAGCGTGAAAAATTATAAGTATGTCATTGCTCTGAGTGTTCTATCCGCTTTGAGCCTAGGTTATTGGATCGCTGAGTCTGACTTTACCACTCCTCCGGCGATTATTAAAGAAACACCAGATCGCGAAGTATCAAAACTTGAAGGTCTAGAAAGTCCTTCGAGTTTACTAGATATTAACCCTGCTTTGGATCAGAAATCTGATAAACTTTCAAAGTTAAAAGCTGTTATAGATCGTCAGCGCCAAAATCATGTGCCGCTGCCATGGGAATCTTCGGATAAAAGTGTGGAAAAATTCACTCGAAATTCTTGGGAATTTAAAAGAGCGTCATACTTGCAATTCCTCAATGATATGAACCTATCTGCTGAAGAAGTCCAAAAAATTGAAAATCTCATTTTGGATCGTGAAGTCTCATTGGCGAAGGTTAATCGTAAATTGGATCAAGCAGCTTTTCTGTCGCCAGAAAGTAAACGCCTTAGAGAAGAAGCGAAAAAAATTGCAGACGAAGCTGATTCTAAAATCGCCGAAATCATTGGAGAGAATCAGTTGGACGAACTCAAAAGATGGGAAGGCTCAAAAATTGAAAGAAAAACTGTAGAAAAACTGACAGCTAGTTTGGAGAAAAATTTCCCCATGACACCAGAACAGGAACAGAGTGTTTTAAACACTCTGCACGCAGAGCGAAAAATGAAGGTGCTGCCATCAGGAAGCACCAATCCTTTGTTTGAACAGGGTGAAAGCTACAGAAAGAAGGTGCTTGATAAACTGAGCAATATCCTAAGCAGCGACCAACTTAACGCTCTCGACGACATCTTAAGGCGAGAAAATGCAAGGTGGCAAAGAGGCCCCTGACTGATATAAGTGGAATGTCCTCTTGGTGCTCAACTTTATTGAACGACGCATTTCAAAGCTCTGGCCAGCAGGTTTTCGGTGATGCGCTGCACACGTTTGTCGGTGCCATGAGGGCGTGAGTAATGACTCCAGACAGGCATCTGGCCTGGTGGTTTGCTGAGGCCCTGCGCCCACCAGATGGTGGAGGCGTTGAAGATGAAGTTGCCCTTTGGTCCATCAAAAATCACGGCCTGCCATTGCTGCGGATTGCGTCCGCCTTGGAAGGCTGTGCCTGTGGCCACGATCTTGAGCCCTGGGAGATCCGCAGGGGCATCACCATGATATTCCCAGCCGATCATGCCGGGGATTGAGTCGCCCTTTTTCATGCCAGTGCCTTCAAAGAGCCAATGCTCAGGCAGGGTGCAAACCCAGTCGCCACCGCCATTCACAGGGTCGATGTTGCGGACTCCCATGAGGTAGCCTTCATCGGGGCCGCGATGCGGATACGGTCCATGTTCTTTCTCACGGTCGGCGGCGTATTTATAGCCGCCTCCATACGGTCCGCCTCGGAAGATGCGGCGGTTGGGAGCGCCATCGGCGTTGGCAGAAAAGGGAGTGACCCAACAGACGGAATTGCCGGAAAGGAAAAGCAGATTCACCCCCGCATCACGCATCTTTTCCACGCTCTGATACTGGCGGATGTCCCAGTATTCATCATGCCCAATGCTGATGAAGGCCTTACACTTTAAGCCGCGATCCGGGGTGATCATGTCGCTGTTTGAGCAGTAGCTCACATCGTATCCCTGCTGCTCCAGCCAATACGCGGCGGGAAACTCGAAGCAGAGCCATTCACCACTGCCGACTGACTGCGGATTTTCATAGATCTGGGCGTATTTGGCATAGGGTCGGTCAAAGCTGACATCTGACCACGAGCCCTGATTTCCCTTGGGATCTGTGTAGAGTGAGTCATCATCCGGCCAGCGGTTGTAGGCCTGCCAGGTGTTGTCGCTGCATTGGAGTAAAACATCCGCAGGTCGGTCATCCGTGACGATAAAGACGATGTAGCTCTGCCAGTAAGGCTCGTCAGCGCTGGTGGGCAAGGTCGTGAGGCGTGCGAGATAAACACCACTCAGCCAGTCCGCCGGAATTTGGAGGGAAGTCGTGGTCGTCCAGTGGCATTCACGGAGTCGCCTTTCGCCGATCTCCGGCACGGCTTGTTCGGTGCCTTCGAGAGGTCCCAACTCCATCATCAAACGTGCGCCTTTGCCTGCATAATAGCCGGTGCGGAAGATCTCTATCTTGAAGCGCGAGACAGGACGCGTGCTGACTTTGAAGTCGATGATTTCACCCGCCTTCACCGACTGCCGGGACGCGTAGCCTTCGATCACGGGCGAGCGAAAGCCGCCTGACTTGTCCAGCTTCATGCGGGTCAGTTGCCAGTCGTTGGAGCCGGGCCGGGCGTTTTCTTGTTGGATCAGATTCATCTCAGCGGAGGAATAAGCGCCCATGATTGCGCTCCTTTCGCTCAGGATGATTCCTTGCCAAAGACGGCGGCATTCAATCCCTGCTGCAAGGCGCTTAGCGCCTCTTTATCGCGGATTTTATCGCCATTTACGGTCTGGATGTAGATGGCATCGATGGCGACGCCTTTCTCCGTATTGATGCGGGCATGAGTCACGCTCAGCGCCAGACGTCCGATGGTGATGAAGATGTCATAAAGCAGGCCGAGGCGGTCAACGACCTGTAATTCAGCCACGGTGTGGTCCGGTGACACTTCATTATTCAGCAGCACTCGCTGAGGGATCTCAGCCATGACTTCATCAAAACCTGGAATCGCTTTTCGCGTCGAGGCAATGGCGGCAGCGAAGTCGAAGTCCTGCTGAAGGAAGGCGTCCCGCACCGCCTGCTCCACGCGCTGACGTGCGCTCTTGTTCGTCACGGCGGCGAAGTTGGTGTTGCAGATGCGAAACATGTCCAGGACCAGATGATCGCCGCGCTGATACAGATCAGCGCTGAGAATATTGATGCCTTGGGCCGCGAGAGCCCCGGAAATACGGGCCAGCAGCAGATGACGATCCCAGCAGGTCACGGTCAGCTCGCTGTAGCCCTGCTCCACATGGTCTTCCCAAGTCATCACCGGCAGCAGGCCGGATTCGGCATCCTCCTGAGTCAGCTGGATGAAAAACTGGCGGAACTGGCGAATGTGCGCGGAGATCTGTGGAGGCTCGCGGAAATTGAAATAGCTCCGAGGCATGTGCTCAAAGTGGGCGCTGATTTCCAGGCCGTATTCCTGGCCGAGCTCCTTGCTGACAGTGGCTTTCAGCTCATCCATCGGCACCGCGACACGACGCATGAAATCAGCAGGCGCATCCAGGTATTGCAGGGTGTTGTGATACAGCTGCCGGATGGAGGCTTCCTTGTAGCCTGACCAACTGGCCTCGCTCGTGCCTTTGGAGTCGGCGTAAGTCATGACCAGAAGTGTGTCGAGGTACTCCTTGGTCTTCACAATGGCGGCAAACTCCTCGATGACCTGTGGGTCCTCCAGATTTGACGTCGTGGCGGTGCGATACATCAAGAGATGATTGTCCACCAGGAAGAGCAGCATCTTGCGGCGCTCACCTTTGATCGAAAGACGGCGGCAGACGGCATCCGCCATGACGGTACTTTCCGCATCATGAGCCTTCGCATTCGCCGCGCGACCGGCATCATGCAGAAGTAGTGCCAGATAAAGAATGGCAGGCTGATGCAGATCGTGAAAAAGATGCTGATAAAGCGCCACGGCAGGATTCGGCGGACCACTGAGTTCATCCAGCTTGTCCAGCGTCCGCAGTGTGTGCTCGTCTGCCGTGTAGCGGTGAAAAAACTCATGCTGAACTAGGCATGTCAGAGCACCAAACTCCGGCATGTAGCGGCCCAGGAAACCGACGCGATGCATCTGCCGCATCACGCGGGCGACATCACCCTTTCGGGACAAAATCGCCAGGAAAGTCTCACGAGCGACCTTGTTGTAACGGTAGCTCACATTCACCAGCCGGAAGCTTTCCTGCATGAGCTGGAAAATTTCAGGACTCAGGCGCAGGTGCCGCTGCTGCGTGTGTGAAAAGCAGCGCATGAGCTGGGTCGGATCATCCTTGAAGATGTTCTTATCCTCGGTGAAAAGGCGCTCATTTTTGGCGATGAATCCGTCAAACTTCTCCACGCGTTTTTGCGCAGCCTTGCGCCGCACCATGAAGCTGAGAAGTCCTTTGCGCGTGCTCTCATCATCCAATGCCTGAAGGTGAAAGCGATCCATCACCTCACTGCTGCGCTGGAGCACATCCCGAGTGGCGCGGTAGTAATCACGCATGAAGGCTTCAATGCGGCGGAGAATGCGTTTGTGGCGATAGCCCAGATTGGTGGCAACCTGCCCCTGAAGGCGCAGCGTCAGCATGTCGCTGGCGCGCCGCTCGGTGTAATGCATTTCATTACGCGTGCGCAGGATCAGGTCATAGGCTTGCTCCAGCTCACGCCAGCCAGCATGAGTGAGCAGGTCTTTTTTCACCAGGTCTTTCGGGTCCAGTGTACCCAGCTTGGCATAGGCCATCCAGATGAGGTTTTGATAGTCGCGCAAGCCCCCGCAGCCGTTCTTCACATTCGGCTCCTGCACACAATGGGTGCCGCCATGTTTGGCGTGACGCGTTGCCAGATCTTCCTGCCTCAACTTTAGAAAATCACCTTCTCGACCCTTCATGCATTCACCATCAAAGCGGGCGCGAAATTCTTTAAAGGCGGCGTCCTGGCCACAGAGAAAGCGGGCCTCCATCAACGCTGTCTTCGTCTGCATGTCTTCATTGGCCAAACTCAGGCAGTCTCCCACGCAGCGGGTGCCCTGGCCGACCTTGAATTTCAGATCGTAAAAAAACAGTAGGTAATCACCGATGAGGCGGGCCACATCCGGTGCGATCTGGGAGCTGTTCCCTGGCAGCATGAAGGTCAGGTCAATATCGCTGCCAGGGCTCATCACACGTCGTCCATAGCCACCGTGCGCCACGACGCTGATATTCACCTTGGCACGAGTTTCAGGTTTCAGGGCTGCCAAGCTCTCCGCCCAGAGCTGTCGCACGAGCAGATCAATCATATCCGAGCGCATCCGGCATACCTCCACACCGCCTAGACCGGCGCGATGTCGCTGCTTGATCCTCTGTTCTTTGAGCTTCAGGAAACGCTTACACAGCTTCAGTGTTTCTGTGCGACTGCGGGGCAGGTCACTTTCAGTGCCAAAAATTTTCTGCCCGACGGCTTGGAGGTGCTTTTGATATTCAGACTCGGTCATGTAAGCAGAGCCTCAAAAAGTAAGCAGTGAATGCACCGAGCCAGTGTGAGCCAACTTTTCCCGGCCCTCCAAAAAGGACAGCTCCACAAAAAAGGCTGAACCGAGCAACACTCCGCCAGCCTCAGCAATGAGCCGCAAAGCTGCATCCGCCGTGCCCCCCGTGGCCAGAAGATCATCCGCCAGGATCACACGTTCGCCGGGCAGGATGGCATCCAGATGCATCTCCACGCTGTTCGTGCCGTATTCGAGACTGTAATCAACGCCGCGTGTCTTCCATGGCAGCTTGCCCTTTTTTCTCACCGGCACAAAACCACACCCGAGCCGCTGCGCCATCATCGCCCCGAAGATGAAGCCGCGTGCGTCAATGCCCACGACCTTATCCACCTGCTGCCCAGCGAAGGGCTCGACCATGCCATCAATCGCCAGACTCAGCAGTCGGCCATCTGCCAGCACCGGCGTGATGTCCTTGAAAAGAATGCCCGGTTTCGGGAAGTCCGGCACATCACGGATGGCCGCGCGGAGTTGATCGAGGGAGTCAGAAAGCATGACGCGCCAGTCTGTGGGGCGGCTGCGGCGATGCAAGGAAGAGATGGGCCCATTTTTCGCCCCAAGTGGTCAGCCTGAGAGGGCAGGCATTACTCTGTCAGCTCGATCGAATGACTCGCTTGGTCTCTGGAAAACTGGAGTTCCAAGCTTTGCGCGCCGCAACGTAAATGCAGCAGATTGAGCTGATCCTTAAAGAGGTCACAGAGCACCTCATATCGCAGCGTCACACCCGAAAGGCAGGCGATCAGAGGCACCTCAAAGAAAAGCGTGACGGTGGGTGCGTCTGTTTTGGTATCTTCTATCTCGCGTCCCACCCATTGGATCTTTGCCGTTTTTCCCGTGACCTCCGTGACGATGAAGGTTTTCCCGAGATAGGACTTAATCTGAGCATCCAGCTCGCTTGCCGGCGTTTTTTCCAGTGACATCAGCTGCTCCGAATGGCGCATCAGGGCCAGCTCCAGATCATCCATGAAAACCGTCAGACTGACTTCGAGCTTGTGTGATTTCGGATTGTATTCCACCTCGGCGCTGGAGGTATGCACGTCATGTGCCTGAAGCGTGTTAAACACCATCAATAACCCGCAGAGCCATCTCAGTCTGCCGCTGAAAGCACGCAGGCTTGCATCGAGTAAGGCGGAGGTATTTCGGATGTCCTTCATGGCAAAGACAAAGCTGGAGCGCCATCAGTCATAAGCAAGACTGGTTCAATAGGCAGCAATAGAGGAGCTAGACGCCACGGCTGGAGATCGGGTGATGAAGAGAATGTCGAACCTCAAGCTTACTTTTTCTTAGCGGACTCCTCCGCCTTCTCCGGCTTCGTCATTTCACGCATCGGGTTCGTTGCTTTGTCGTCTTTGTAGAGTTGGAATTTGGTTTTGACGGGGCGGCGGGGCCAGAAGTTGTTCTCCACATCGGTGTCAACGAGGTCCTGACGTGGGTCGAAGGTCACGGCTTTGAGTTCCTTTTTGGTGAAGAGAAGCTTGGAGGCTTTCTCGGGATTGAAGCGCCAGATTTCTGCCGGGAGTTTCATCTCCTCACTGCTGCCGTCGGTGTAGTCGAGCTTCAAAACCACAGGTGTGAGCAGCCCGCCGACGTTGCTCAGCTCGATGACGTAGAAGTTGTGCTTGGTCTGGAGCAGCTTGGGGTCGATCTCCTCTTCGTTGAGTTCTTTGATGAGGGATTCGAACTTCTTTTTCTCACTCGGCAGCACAGTGGCTTCATCGAAGGTATCGTAGAAGTCTTTGAGCTCGGGAAAGCGGTCCACGCGCTTCGGCAGCGGGTAGTTACGCTCTTTCAGCAGAGGTTGCGGCAGCTCTTCCTTCTCCTTTTTCTTCTTCGGTTTTTCGATCGCGGGGTCGCGGGAATCCAGCTGCATCCAGCGGACCTCGTCGATGGAGACATCGACATGATCGATGCTGTAAAACCAGCCGCGCCAGAACCAGTCGAGATCCACGCCGCTGGCATCTTCCATGGTGCGGAAGAAGTCGCTGGGTGTGGGCCGTTTGAACATCCAGCGCTTGGCATAGGTTTTGAAGGCATGATCAAAGGCTTCGCGACCTAGAATGTGTTCACGAAGAAGATTCAGCGCGGCGGTTGGCTGGCCGTAGGCATTCGGGCCGAGATCGGCGATGGACTCGCTGTTGGTCATGATGGGCACGCGATCCCGCAGCCGCATGTAGTCCACCATGCCACGGGCATCACGGCGATGGTTCCAGTCATTCTCCCACTCTTCCTCGGCCAGGAACTCCACGAAGGAATTCAGGCCTTCATCCATCCAGGTCCACTGCCGCTCGTCGCTGTTCACGATCATCGGGAAGTAGTTGTGACCGACCTCGTGTATCACGACGCCGATGAGGGCATACTTAGTGCGTTCCGGGTAGGTGCCATCCTTTTCAGGGCGTGGGCCATTGAAGCAGATCATGGGGTATTCCATGCCGCCGACAGGGCCATTCACCGACCAGGCGACCGGGTAGGGATAATCGAAGGTGTAGCGTGAATAGACCTCGATCGTGTGAGCGATGGCGTGGGTGGAGTATTTGTCCCACAGCGGCATGCCTTCCTTCGGGTAGAGAGACATGGCCATCACGGGTTTGCCGTTCACTTGGGTGCCCTCAACCGCCATGGCATCCCAAGCAAATTTGCGTGAGCTGGCGAAGGCGAAGTCACGAACGTTGTCGGCTTGGAAAACCCAGGTCTTTTTGCCCTTCGGTTTGCCTTTTTCGGCAGCTTTCGCCTCCTCGGGGGTGACGATGAAAACGGGCTTCTTCATTTCGCCCTCGGCTTTCTTCAGTCGCTCGCGCTGGGTGCTGGTCAAAACGGCTTCCGCATTCTGCAAAGCCCCTGTCGCGGCCACGAGGTGATCGTCCGGCACGGTGAGGCTGACCTTGTAGTTCCCGAACTCCAGCGTGAACTCGCCCGTGCCGAGAAACTGCTTGTTGATCCAGCCTGCGTAGTCCGTGTAGGCCGCCATGCGTGGGAACCATTGGGCGATGGTGTAGATGCAGTTGCCATCTTCTTTGAAGAACTCATACCCCGTGCGGGCATTGATGCGCTCGCAGTCATTGATCGGGTAGCTCCAGGCGATTTTGAAAACGAAGTCCGCCCCGGCGGCCAGCGGCTTCGGCAGATCCAGACGCAGCATTGTTTTCACGATGGAATGCGGCAGGGGTTCTCCCTGAGCATCCGTGAGCTTGCTGATCTTCATCTCGCCGTCGTAGTCCTCATAGGCCAGCAGACGATCCAGCGCCGAGTAGCTGAACTTCGTGAGATCCACACCGCGTTTCGAGTTCGGCACCGAGCGCGAGTCGGCATTGTGGGAGAGGTAATTTTGATCCAACTGCACCCAGAGATACTCCAGGGTGTCAGGCGACGCATTGTGATAGGTCACGGTGGCCTCGGCGGTGATTGTGCGCTTCACATCATCCAGCTCCACCTGGATGTCATAGTCCGCGCGATTCTGCCAGTAAGCCGATCCCGGTGCTCCTGAGGCCAGTCGCTGAGCCGAAGGCGTCGGCACAGAGCTGTCGATCTGCTGAAACTTCCGAACGGAGGAGACCGGATCAATGGCAGCCGCCGTCAAAGCAGCGAAGAAGATAAACAGAAGGCATTTCATGACCGGGCCATTCTTCCGACCTGAGCTGAAATGGCAATCTTAGAATCCAGGGGAGTTTGCAGGGATGATTTCCGCCACGTGCTTCCTGATGAGCATGAATGCCCAAGCTGGGGCTGTTTTGGTGCATTACCCCTCACTGGGTGTTTTAGGATTACCGCCATTCACGAGCAATCCTGAGCCGTGACAGGCGTGATGAAGTCTGCTATGCACAGGCTCATGATCTCGCTTGAAACACTTTGTCAGCATGTCGGTGAAGCCCAGCTGCGTGCCTTGGTAGCGGCGTTTTATCGCCGGGTCAAAACCGACGAACTCATCGGCAGCATGTATCCGCCGGACGATTGGGAAGGCTCGGAAAAACGTCTGGCTGATTTCCTGGTGTATCGCTTCGGCGGGCCACAGACCTATCTGGAAGAACGAGGCCATCCGCGACTGCGCGGTCGCCACATGCCGTTTTCCATCGGTCTCGCCGAGCGTGATCAATGGCTCACACTGATGGGTGAATCCATGCGCGAGATCGGCATTACTCAGGAGGCTGCTGAGGTCATGATCCCCTTCTTCGCCCAGGTCGCTGACATGATGCGTAACCGCGCCGAGTGAACCTCACTTAGCGTGTTTCACAATGAAATCCACGATGGGTGTGGAGTCCTCCAAACCATGAGGATGATGGCCGACACCGGGCTTGCGGATCAGCGTGATGCTGCCGCCGAGAGCTTGGTAGCGTGATTCGATCAGCCCGGTGTTTTCATCCCAGGGCACCACGTCATCGGCATCTCCGAACACATGCAGCAGCGGCACGCCTGCCTTCGCCAGCGGGGCAAGGCTGTCCACCGGATTGGCCCGGTAGGCCAGTGCTTCAGCTTCGTTTTTAAAGCCCCAGAGTTTCATCACGAAAGACCAGTTTTTCGGATCGCCCTTGCCTTTCCCTTTGCCGCCCGGCCAGCTTTTAAAGTCGCACACCGGAGCATCCGCATAGATGCAGGAGACTTTGTCAGGATTGGCGACGGCCCAGTTGTAGCAGTACAAACCGCCACGGCTCAGGCCCACGAGACTGGGTTTTTGACTGAACTGATAATGCCCTGTCAGCTCAGCATGACATTGATTCCAGAGCTTCACCGCATCAGGACTGCCAAGCATGTCATTGATCTTCATGTAAACGATGTGAAAACCTTTGCCCAGCAGCGCGATATCGGGCGCAGGTTTGTGACCAAAAAACTCGCCATGCCAGACCCAGGGCCGCCCTGCTGAGGCCACCTTTGGAGCCACCACCGTCACCGTCTTGCCCGCGACTATGAGTTCATGCTTTGCATAGCCATTCCACTCACCCGTCTTGTTAGGAATCACCAGCGCCTGGGACTTCGCCAGCGCACTGACTTCTGCATCGAGAGCCGCCGCTTTCGCCAGAGCTTCGGGCAAAGGCAGGCCGGGGCTGTTTCCTGGACGCTTATGGCCCACATGACTCAGCCAGGCAGGGCGCAGGATCGCGTGCTTCTTTTTGATGACACTGAGGATCGCCGCACCGTTAGGGTGATCTGGTGAGCCGTCATCCTTCACGTTCAGTTCCCAGTCTCGCAACACAGCACCAGCCATGATGAGATGGCCTTCAGGTCCGGGATGGATGCCATCTTTGGAAAAGGTAAACACAGGATCTGCCTTCCGCTTCTCCGCCAGAGCGGCGTTGAAAGGGCCATGAATATCCAGCACCTCCCAGCCTTGTGTTTTCATGCTAAGCAGCCACTCCGCATAGGCATCGAGCACCGTGTTGTAGCCTTCAAAGGGCTTCTCATACTTCTCCAGACCCGCAGGCAGCACGCGTGCCTTGATGGGCACCGGATCAAACACGGGCGGGGTGAGATGCACGATGCGCGCCCCCGTGGCGACCACCTTGTCATGCAGCTTTTGCATGCCGTTTTTAAAAGCCTGAAACCGCTCATCTCCGAGTGGATAATAGATACCGTCATTCATGCCATAGCAGGCATACACCAGCTGAGGCCGAGCTTTCTCCAGCACGCGGTCCAGTCGCTCATGCAGGTCCGGGCGTGGAAACTTGCCACCGGCATGGCCATCCTCACTGAGACCACTCACCGTCTCACTGCTGAGCCCCAGGGGGATGATCTCGATCTTCGTATCAGCATGTTGCGCCCGCAGCGCCGCATCAATGAACTCCACATAAGCCCCGCCCTGCGTAATACTGTCGCCCAGAAAAACCACCCGCTGCTCCTGCGGCAGCGCCGCGTGCAGAGTCAGAATCGGGAGAAAGAGGAGGAAGAGAAGGAGAGAACGCATGGCTTCGGAGTCGGCAAACTCATACGCTGCCAAGCGCAGAATCCATCACGAGTTCCCCCACCCTCACCAGTTCGCCGCGATGCCGGCGCTTTTGGCGCGTTGCAGGCCCCAGGTCATCAGAGTGCGGGCGTCGTTCCAGATGTACTTCGTTTTCGTGCCGAGCTGCACAAGGATGACGTGACGGCCACGGCTGGTGGCGCAGGAGATCAGGCAGCGACCGCTGGCGTTGGTGTAGCCCGTTTTCATGCCGTTGCACTCGGGCATGTTGCCCAACAGATCGTTCGTGCTTTTCAGGGTGATGGTGCGGCCGTCGTTACGGGTGAAGGTGTAGTACTTACGGCGCACGGCGTCGCGGATCACAGGGTTGCGATACGCGGCCATGGCGATGCGCGCCATGTCTCGCGCGGTGGAGTATTGCCCAGGCACGGTGAGCCCGTGCGGATTGTAAAAGCGGCTGTTTGTGCAGCCCAGGGAGCGCGCTTTGGCCGTCATCTTCGCGGCAAAGGCGCTCACGCTGCCCGCATTGTCGCGGGCCAGCACGTTGGCAACGTCGTTGCAGCTTTTGATCAAAAACGCGTACAGCAGATGCCGCCGTGTGTAGGTGTCTCCCGGACGCAGCCCCAGCACCGTCGGCTCCACCCGCACGTCAGAGGATTGCACCGTCACCCGCTTGTCCAGATTCCCGGCGTCCAGCACCACCAGCGCGGTCAGGATCTTTTGCGTGCTGGCCACCGCGCGTGCCGTCTCCGCATTGCGTGAGGCCAGGTGCTTGCCCGTGCTCGCATCGATCAGGATGTAGGACGCCGCATTGATCGCCGGGACATTGGACGCGGCAAACATTGGCTCGT
>Ga0214163_1000658_pt1 | contig 15658 bp, 25 predicted proteins | sample LakMenepilimnion_2_FD_153001 | JGI IMG/M metagenome (GOLD analysis project Ga0214163, IMG submission 153001) | Freshwater microbial communities from Lake Mendota, WI - Practice 15JUN2010 epilimnion v4 | ecosystem: Environmental > Aquatic > Freshwater > Lake > Epilimnion/Euphotic zone | place... | reverse complement strand
GTTCGACCGTCGGGTGAATTTTTAAGTATTTTTCCAGGAACAAACACACTGTCCCCTGGCTTCAGCAAAAGTTGTCCTATAACTGATTCCGGGGGAGACTTCATGGGTTGGGGTGCTTTGGTCACGAACCAATTATACCGTTTCTGCAGAGCAGAAACAAGGGTGTAAACCGCCCTAGGGCAAGGGGGGTTAACCGCCCCCTCAAGGTAGTCAAGTTAGACGCGGGATGGCCTTGCGAGGCTTCGATGCAACGATGTAGTAGTCGGGAACATGATCCGCAGGGTTTACGGCGTTCACTGTAGTATACCGCTCGTTGGCCTCCACAAAAGTCGTGAAGAATTCGGACCAGGACTCGCTTCCCCATTCATGATCAGACTCATGCAAGTCAACAATCCAAACATCTTGAGCTAAGCTTAAACCTTGTTCTTCGGTGATTCTTGCCATTTTACACTAGTGGGATGAATGTGAAGTTTAGGGGTAACAGGTCAGTTGCGGGTCTTAGCCCTAGAAACATGCTCTCGACGTGCCAGCTCTTCCTTGATTGCGGCTTTTTGGTGCTCAAACCGCTTAGTTGCGGAACCCTCTTCGTCTTCGTCGTAGGCGAAGCTAGAAAAATTTGCACGATAGTATGTTAGCAACCGGTGAGTTGGCAATTTGAGAAGGGTTTCGAGTGAGTTGCGATTCGGGTCCATGCGAGTCTCAGGGGGTTGGGTGATTTAGGTTGGGGTTGGGAGTGCGGGGTAACTAATCATTCTCAAATTCCTTCCTTAACGTTTCGTACCTTTGCCGCCGCACTTCCTTTGCAATAGCTTCTTTTTGCGCCTTTTGACCAAGAGCCTTCACCCTTTTGTCCCGCTCTTCGTTTGTTTCTGGGCGGTGCTTGTAGAGATCGTACACATCAGACCCAAACCAACAAGTATACTCAATACCCTCCCAACCCTCTTTCTCGAGCTTGTCAAGAGCTCTCTTAATGTCGCTAAACTTCCCACAGAAAGTGGTTTCATTGTTGAGAATACAGGTCTCTTTAATCGTGATGTTCTCAGCGAGGTTTGCCATTGGTTCGAGTATCTCTACTAGAGTAATCATACCATCTTTGCCGAGCAAAGACAAGGGTGGAAACCGTCCTCGGCGCCCATAGTGTCAAAGCTTTGGAAAAAGCAGACGATACGTGAGAATGCTATCCGTTATCTTGTCCACGGTGTGGTTAACGGCTGAAAGGGAGTCAAGCTTTGCGGAAAGCTGTTGAATAGCCTCAATGAGTTGCTGAATTTGCTGCGGGTCTAGCGTGGGGGTTGCCATAGGCTTGTAAGTTTGTCTCTCCGGGTTAGTGGGAGATGCCCACTGTTGGTACGCTGTTTCTAGATCTTTGACTTTGTTTGGGTTGGCTACAGGGTAATACCCGTGGATATCATAACCTGTGGACTCGAGCCATTCTGGTGGTATCTCTCTCGGACTTACTCTGCGGTAAAAGTTTCCGTCGTCAAAGATAAAGTCGTCTCTTAAAGGGTTCGAGTCGTGTCTTCTCTGGTGGGTTAGGAGTTTCATTCGGTGGCTGTGTACCTTGGAGTCTCGTTGAAGGTTTCTCTAGCTATGTTGAACAATTTTGTGTGGGTTTAAGGTAACCGCCCTTGGATCGCCTTCTGCACTTCAATCGGTCGTTGGCATCAGACAGAGCTCGGGACTTTAGACGATTGTGTTCCTGAGCTCTCTTTGTAGAAATATCCGGTTAAACGTTCGGCGGCATCAAGGGGGTCGAAACTTAGGATCTTGTCGAAGGTTTCGCTAGTTGGGTTGGGCACTTTCTTGTAGTAGGTTACCAGAGCAAAGGTCAGACCTTCGGTTGTTTCGACGCCCATTCCAAAACTGCGGCTTTCTCCACTGAGGAAAGCTTAGACAAGGCAAGTCCTACAAGTTGCTCTGCTTCTTTCTCACGAAGACGGTCCCCTTCGGTACGCTTGAGCCATTCTCCGCAGGTTTCGTCAGCCCAAGTGCGGGATCTAGCATCGTACGGGTTCCATTTAAACCCCTCTTGTTCGGGAGACATCTCTGTGATCTCAGTCACAGTCTTTGTCGGGTCGCTGTCCCCGATCTCAAAGTCTCTGGCCTGTTTTGCGTCTTCGGCCAGCACAAAGTCAAATTCGTACCGCTCAACTTTGAAAAGTTTCTGTGCCATTTGAAGAGTCTTTGGGGGTCACAAGTTAAGTATACCGCTTTCCTCTCGGAAAGGCAAGGCGGGGAAACCGCCCCGGAGCAAACGGTTAACCGCCCCAACGCGGAGCCCGAAGCTCTTCGAGTCTTTTGCTTCTCGTGGACCGGGGAATTCGACCTGGTACAACAAACAGGGACCATCGTCCAGCCCAGATGATTCGTCCCCAGGTATTGACACAGCCCCCTGATGAAGGGTTTGAGTTTACCCACCGAAAGTTCCCTAGCGCACCTGATCTCGAGTTGACGTGGATAAACCGGCAGTCAACATGTGGAGGTAAGGCTGACTCACTGTGATCGTAGTCGTCAGGACACTCCAGGACATCGAAAGAGTCTTTTACCGAGTAGTAAAAGCGAAGCCATGCGGTTCGAAAGTTCATGGTGAAGTCAGGAGTAGTATTCGTCAAGATCAAAGTCCTGAAGCAACCCGTCAAAAGGTTCTTTGCAGCCGGTGTAAGCGTAAAGCTTATCGTTCATGGCATACCACGAAACACTCAGCAGGTACCAGAAAGTTGCGTGGTGGCCGTCGTGCCAGAAAAGACCTTCAGTGTCACAATTGAGGGCCCAAAGGGTAGTTTCCTGTGGTACCGAAATCCAATTCTTCCAGTAGTTAAATGTTTTTATTGTGAGTTGAAGAGAATTTGGTGTCATTCTGCTTTAGGTCTCCCACTTGCGTCGTAAGGGCTAGACTTATTTGACCGCACTACTGGCGGTGTCGGTAAAACTGGTTTTCGTGGAGTGTACGGTGATTGATTTCCGTTGTTACTGGTCATTTGGGGTCTCGTGTTTACTGGTTCTTGAGGTTGAGCAGATGATTGTAACGTTTATCACGCCATTGCCGATATCTTGCGGAGAGTTGTTTGAATCGTCGCAAAAAACTTTCCAGTTTAGTACTGGCACAGACGGTGGTGGGATGTACTTTACAATCACGTCTCGTAGAGAGTCCTTGAGGGTTTCCACGTTAGACGCGTCTAAGCATTTACCATTAAAGGGCTCAAAAGCGTCTTTTAGATCGTTGCGAACTCCCTCCAAACACTTGCTTGCGTAAATTTCACGTGCGGACCCCTCAGCTTCTTTGAGGCTACCCCAAGGACCCGATTGTTCTTCCTCGTTCAACCAGCACCACTCACAGTGGTTGTACGCGTATATTTCTACGTGATTGCAACTCACTTCCTCTCCGGGTAGGGGCGGAAAGTCAATAAAGTAGCTACCACCGGATTTGTACAGAGGATACTGTGTCATTTTTGTATGGGTCTTGGCTACTTGGTTATTTTACCGCTTTTTCGGAGCATAAACAAGGCGGAGAACCGCCCCAAAGCAAGCGGTTAACCGAATAGGCGGGCTAGTGGCCATCTGCGTCTAAAACTAAGTAAGTCCAACCACCGGCAATTACTGACACCGTTAGAATTTCAGGGGGCCAGCCCTGTCTCAAGGCACCATAAGCTGATCCGCACGCCACGGCAAAGTACAGGGTGAGTTCAGCCAGCAACTTCACTCCTTTCATCGCCGATTTGACTTTTTTATTTGGCACGGGCTAACCCTCTAAAACTATGACTCTCTTCGTTACCATGGGAATTTCGATGTTAACAAGTTCACCCTTAACTTCGTCTCTATACTCGCATTTAGTATTCACGAAGGAGTAGTGATCGATGTTACTCTGCCACTTTGTAGTGTAGTTACAATGATTAACTTCCATGTTATCAATGGAAAACTCGTTTTCAAAGTGATAGCCGTGTTTTCTGCGAGTAGCCAGGATAACTTCGAAGTCGTCAGGGTGCTGGCTTAGGATTTCTTGTAGGCGTTTATTTAACATGGTTAGCTCAGTCGTAAAGGTCCCAAAGATTTCTATAGGTAATATCTTGAGTTATGGAATCCAGTTTAACCTGCCCATTACCAATAAGGTCTGTAATTCTCTGTAGTTCTCCGAGTATCTTATGCCCATGAACGGAGTCGTCCGGTGTGGTTTGCTCAGGGTTGCTGTTTTGCTGGGCGGGTAGCGTATAGCTCCCACTCAATGCTTCCGTAGCCGTCTCTAGGCACCTTTTGCAAGGAATTAAGCGACCCTCGTTCATTTGAGCGTGCGCAGCATGGTCTAAACTCTGAAACACCCAGTCGGAGCTACAAAGGGTTCTCCCGCACCAGGACGTTCCCTTCATGTCCTCGTGGGTGTGTCGTATACACTGCCCAGAGTCAGACATAGACGTACTCACGCCACTCTTCAACTTCCGCCGTGCTGATTGTAACGGACATTTTGCTGTAAGGTGCCTTCGGTTTTGAGGCGAGAGTGGTGCCACGTCGAGTGACGCGGGTTTCCATCATCCCAATCTGAAAGCTATCCCAGCTGAAAGGCAGCGAAGAGACATTCGTGGTTTCCTTTGCAAACACCTTCTTTAGGGCAACCGCCCACTCTTCCGGAGTGCGATTGTCCTTGCAATTGTTGCACTCAAGGCAGCTGGTGACAAGGTTTTGCCAAGTGTCCTGCCCTCCTCTTGACTTCGGCATCACATGGTCCAAGGTTAGTTTCGGACCGGAGTACTCGCAATACTGGCAGGTGTGATTGTCCCGTTTTAGAATCAAGGTGCGAGAGGGCTTCGCCGCTGCCATCTTGGCTTGGGGAACCTTAACGTACGTCTTTAGGCGAATGGTGCGGCTGGACACGACATGGGCCTTATCCTTCAACACAAGCACTCTAGCTCTACGCCATGAGGTCTGGTTCAAGGGTTCGTACGTGGCATTTAAAACCAGAATGGTTTTCTTGTATGCGATTGTCTTGTAGTCCATGACCTTGGTGATTTAAGTGTTTCCCCATCGCACGAGGGAACGTCAGTTCTTTCAGAATTATACCCCGGAACAGGGGGTGTAAACCCCCTTGTACCAAGCCTAAGCTGCGGGGTTGAGAAGTCGAGTACGAATGTTAGGCAGTGAGTTCACATCCTCCCCGTAAACCACGCTGTTTAAGAACACGGTGCGAAGCTCGCCTCGCCGCTCTTGCTCACGAGTCTGCTGTTGATGAAGAACAAAGTTCTCCCCATCCTTTTCAACTCGCAGTAGACCCAACGCCGATTTTTTCGTGCCGCGATCTGTAATAGGGTCCTTCATAGTTTCAACGGCGACACCGTTAATTTGCCCCCAGGTCGTTTTGTATGCGATACCGAACGTGTCCCGTGTATGGTATTGATAGGTGTAGGACCCGATACCAAACACGATGTTTTCGGACGCCCACCCAAGCTGCCTCATGTGCTCTAGGATGGCCCTGGCTCGTGGAAGAGTGATCGAGTCGCCGTAAATTAAGCCAACTCGAGGGTTCAGCACCTTGAAACCCTTCTCGTTCACAGTCCCACCGAAGACCTCCCAAAGGAGCTCAAGCGAGCCTTTGTACTCTCGGCTACCTGGCTCAGCGTCAGCGTCACCGCAGATAATTTTCTCAGGGTCACCGCTGTCGGGACGGAAGACGACCTTGGCCAGCCCTAGCCCGTTTGGCTTACGGCTCAGAATAGCTTCTTTCAGTTTGGGTGCAGTAACTGTGAGAGTGTCCCAGTAATTCCACGTGTCACTGACTACACTAATAACCCCCGAGGGGTAAACTTTCGAGATAATCCGGCGAATTGTCTCGACTTCGTTTTCCCTGCCTCCGAGGCAAGTTACACTGTGTTCTGTGGCGGGGACACTCCCACCAATAAACTCTGAACCGCAATCGTAGTAATCATCCAAATAGTCAATGGAAAGGATTGTGTCCGTGCCCTTGAAGGAAAAAAGGTGGCCGATTTGGTGCGCAGCGGCATCGTGAATGCCTCCGACTCCGCGAGCGGAGAAGTCGTGCCCCTGAAAGTCAACAAACTGCGGATTACTCCCTGTGATTTCAGCGTAGTGGTCGAGAAGACGGCGAAACTCGTAGGCGATGGTTGCCACGTTGATGGCCTTCCACAGCTCAGACGACTTGGCGGTTTCGACATAGTTGGTTAGCCACGGGGCCAGCCACTTGAAGTCATTGTGAGTGTTTTGCGCCGTCAAAAACGGCACTCCAATGTTAACACGGCTACCCTCGGGCAGTGCCTTCACATGTAGCGGCATGTAGCCCAGGTCGTGAAGCTCAGCAATGTGGTCAGTGCCGACAACACCTTCTCCGAGCGAGGAGTCCATTCGCCGCTTGTATTTGTCCAACACCTTGGCCTTGGGTTGCTGAAAAAAGGTCTCATTCCAAAGATCCCTCAGCATCCACTTCATTGTCCCTTGAATGTTCGCTACAACGATCTTGTGGTCGAAGTCAGCGGGCATGTTCGCCAGACGGTCGGACCTTGCCGTCATGTTGGCGTAGATTACTTCGGTGCCTTCAGGGTTTTGCGAAGGGTGTCCCGTCTTGTAAAAGTCGGTTGCGTGGGGCGCAAAAATTTTCATGGTTGGTTGCGTGGGGTGGGGTAGTTTTCGGTACGAAGGTAGGTCAAGTACGAGGGTAACTCTTGGTAAAAGGCTTTATACGGGAGCAAGTTCGCAACGAAAAAGTTGTCGATTAAGCTCCCAAACACCTTAAAACCCTTGGAGAAAATTCCGTGAGTTACATAGAGGTCAATTCGAGACGGGTCGAACTGACGTAGCACCTTGGCGAGTTCGATAAAGGTGCGACCGCCATCGCAGATGTCGTCCACAATCAGAAGGTTTTTGCCCTTGTAACTGACGTCTTCTGGAACTTCCGTCCTTAGGATTTGCCCGTCTTCAGGGTTGCGAACTTTCGTAGCGTACACTACAGAGTGGAGCCCCAGTGTTTGTTGTACGAGGGTTGCTCTTTCGACTGCACCTTTATCCGGAGCAATCACAATTGTCTCAGCACTAAACTCTTGCCCCCGGTCTTTGAACTTCTGGAGAAACAGTTGGGGTTGTAGGTTGTTGAACTCGCAGCCGATTTCGGTTCGAAAGAGCTCATTTGCAACGTGGCTGTGCACGTCCCATGTGTACACCCGGTCGCACACTCCCTTAAGATAAGGGGCGAGAGCTTTTACAAAAGTTCTTAGCGAAAACGCTTCCCCTTCAGCGCACTGGCGGTCTTGGCGGCTATAAGGTAAGTACGGGATGTCCAATTGTAGACTTCGCAGCACAGGAAGGTCTTTGATGGCCGACAGAGTCAGAAGAAGTTCTGCGAAACTTTCTCCGCTGTGTATGTCTGCGTCTACGATAATGTCAGTCGAATTTGTTGGAGTGTCGTGCAACCGGACCTGCCTTTCACCGGCACTGAACGTAAAGGAGGTCTTTGAAATCTTGTACAGGTTTTGTCCGTCGCGATTCGAGTAAACCTCAATCGGCTCTGTTTTCTGATACTCTTTAGTTTCGGTCACGTGCATTGTTGTTTTACGGTGTGAGCTTACTATAGCTTGTTTAGGGGCGAGGGTAAAGGACGGTTTCCCGCCGCGCACGGGGTAAAACTAGACCTTGTACCCACTTCCGCTGCACTCGTACGGTAAGTCCTGCAGTACTCGATAGAAAAGCTCACGGTATGCCTCGAAGGCGACCCTATCCATCCACAACACGGCGGAGATCTGTATACCGGGGGACTCTGCAAATTCTTTCGCAGTTGAACGAAGGTAGCAGTCTCCAATCGCCCCGTCTCTCTCAAACTTCTCATAGTCTTCGATTAGTTGTTGGAGGTTTTGCTTGGTCAGTGTTTGGATTCTGTCTCTAATGGGTATCATTGGGTTTGCTCCGGCGAGTGGGTTATCTAGGGAACGCTAGTGTGAAAGGGCGGTACATACTGAGCCTCTTCGGATAAGTCGAGACTTTCTTGCGCGAGTTGCTCGTAGGAGAGCAGCTTAATTGAGAGAGCACAATCGAACGCTTTCGCCACTTTTACAAGAAGCTCTAGGCTATGGTCGTTTACCTCGGGGTCTTCTAACCTCTCTATAACTCCCACTTTAACTCCAGCCTTATCTGCAAGTTGTTGTTTTGTCAGACCTCGCTTTTGTCTGTTTATTTTTACTTGCCAGGAAATCGCTTGCTCAATGGATGCTTCCATATAAGCTTCCCGGTACTCTTTGTCGTCCCACTGCGGGTTTGTCATTACGGGTGTCCTTCAGCTCATTTAGTATACCGTTTCTGCTTTGCAGAGACAAGCCGGGAAACCGCCCAAAAGGTTAACGTAGGTTTAGTTGGGGGCAGCCCGTAAGGGTTCCTCTGCTGCCGCCCTTAAAATCTCGTCTATTTGCCTGTGCGCCCTAGTGCTCTTCATACCAGAAACAGCCTGCGTCATTTCTATAAATGACATTACGTGGTAAATCTGTTCCACCCAAAGAGGTTTATTGACATCGCTATCCTCGCTGTAGTCGTTTACATACAATCCCTTCATCTCGTAGTACTGCTTAAGTGACATGCAAGGGTTTACACCCAGCTGCAAATAAACGTAGTTGCAACAAGCTTCTTCAAGGTCTAGTTCTGTCAACTTAGACCGCTCAAGTCGTTCTTTTATGTCCTGTCGAAAGTTGGTCATTTTGTGGGGAGGAGAAGTGAAAAAAGGAAAGAGGGGGGTTTCCCCTCCCTTTTATTAGACGGGGATCAGAACTTGAAACCGAGGCCAACGGTGCCGACAGGTGCGTAGGCCGTCCCCGAAACACCATTCGTTTGAGTGGGGAACTTCACGTCAGCGAACCCGACGAGGGACGGCGAGAAGGAACGCTCAACACCTGCAACGAAGAGGAACTGGGATCCTTGTCCTACACTTGTCTGGTAGTTGGCTTGTCCGTTGTTCGTCAACGCCCATTGACCACCTACACCAACGTAAACGTTCGTGTCACTCATATACGAATCAGCAACTTCGCGTCCGGTTAAGGAGAAATCAACGGTGCCAAGGACACCAGCGGCAGAGCCAATTTGGCTGTCGGGGCCAGCCGCAAAGTTAAAGAAAGGGCGAACAGAGGCGGATACATTGGATGGTTCGCTCAGACGGAACCGCGACTGAACCGCGACTCCAGCGACGGTGCGGTTCGAAGTGTACTCAGTACCGTCAACTCCTTGGCGGTTAAGATTCACTCCAACTCCGACGTAGTTTCCAACCTCGGACGCCATTACAGGAGTTGACAGGAAGGAGACAACTGCCAATGCGGCAATAAGTTTAAAAGTCATGTTTGTTTTTGTGTGTGTGTTTTCTGTACAGAACCGGGTTACAATTCCCGGAAAGTAGTTGTAAGGGTGCGAACCTTTGCAAAACTTTGCTAACCCTCTTAGAGTTACAACTACGGTGGTTGTGTTAGTTCTCAGGACTTGTGGAGCCATGGCCAGGGCCATAAGTGCAAAGAGCGACAGGGCTGCCGTTCTCCGTACCTTCGGTCCAGTTTCCCCCGGATCGAACACAGTCACTCATTCTGTACGGACTTTTACCGAATAGTAAACTCGATGAAATAGAAAGGAGTATGAGAGTGATGGACACGCAAATTACGAGTTCTAAGATGGTGAAGCCGTTGGGTTCTTTCTGCTTAAGCTGTAACATTTTCATGGATTAACCTCAAGAGAGTTACATTCGATGGTGAAAAACGGTGTTGCACGGGTAGGCAATATTGTGAGTACAATCCCGAGCACTCTTGCAACATCTGCCACAAACCCCACGTCTACCTCGGAGCCACGCTCAATCTTTCGAAGAAGTTCTACGGGTATTTGTGCGGCAAACGCAATGTCCTGCTTGGACCATCCCTGAGAAAGCCGTGCTTCGCACAATTGAGTCCCAAATCGTTGAGCGGTGGCTGAATCGTAGAAAATCATTGGGAAAGACAACTAAGGAAAAGGGTGACAACCAGGGTCATCACCCGAAGGGGCTAAATGCGAGTGATGCAAACGTTAGCGAGTCCACTCTCAGTTACTCGAAGACGCTGAGCAGATCCGTGCCCCAGGTCGATGATTCGTCCACCGACATAGGGTCCTCGGTCGTTAATGCGAACGTCGGCAATAAGCCCGTTGTCGCGATTAACAACTCGCACCCAAGACCCGAGGGGGAGGTACGGGTGGGCAGCGGTCATGGTTCCGGGTCGGAAAGTCTCTCCGTTGGCAGTTTTATTTCCGTAGAGGCCTGGACCGTACCAGCTGGCTTGACCACACTGCCTTGCTTGAGCGGGTGCTCCGGAGAGAAGTCCGGCGGCTAGAAAGAATGAAACGAATCTTGTAAGACGCATGAAAAAAGTAGAGTTCAACATCCGTGTTTGTTGCATTGCGCAACCACGGCTCAGAGCCCGTTGGCCCAGCGAAGGTGTACCTAGCTGAAGCTGTTTCGGGCTGGACCCCAGTATAACTCGTAAAGAGCCTAAGGTAAAGTTCGGGAAACCGCCCATCAACCTTCCTCCTGGCGCAGCATCGCCAAGTTGTTTTCGTAGAAGAGGCGAAGGTTGTCGTAGGTTTTGACCGGCTGATCGTAGTAACTGCTTCCATTGTAAGTTGGAAGGGAAGCCCATTCTGGTGCGAGTCTTGCGAGTAGAGTTGGGGTAATCTTCCCAGAGTCAGCGAGGTGCAAAGCGTCGCGTCGCTCGATTAAGTACAAGGCTGCCTGGTCTTGGCTGGCTGGCCCGAAGTCATTGAGACCTAGTTTGATGGACGCCTCTCGCCAAGTGGCGGGCATAAACTGGTAAGCGCCCGCCGCTGCGCTAGCATAACGCAGCGAGTAACGTACTTGATTTGGATGTCTGTCTAGCGTGGACACCGTTCCACCCCCAAATACAACCCGGTAGCCATCACTATGGCCTTCTTTCCAGGTTCCTTCAGCGAAGCGAATGGTGTTTAACAGGGCTCTACGCTCAGGTGTGAGCTTGTAAGCGAGAGTCGGCAGAGAATTGATTGGACCGCAGCCTGTGCAAATGAAGCGCGATTCGAAAGTTGTTTCTGGGGCAATGTCCCTAGCGGCAACGGTGTTGCTGAAAGGGGTTGCAGCAGTTCCAACGAGGGAGACGGCCACAAGTGTAGCAAGGTTGAGCATTTATTGAAGAGAATTCGGCATCCGTATAGGAAACGGTCACTCACCTGTTTCAAGGTGCATTTTCCCACGGCACATTTTATTTAAGAGCGCAATGTTAGGCTCCGAGCCCTACTTTGCAATTTGCAAAGAACCCCCTCATAAAGGGCGACGTATTTACGTCTCAGGACTTTCACAGTATATCGCTTTCTCGAATTGGTAAACTACCCGGCGTTGAAGGCGATAGGGGGGTGTTCCAAACAATATTCACGGAATAACTCTTTCGTTTCGTCCCAGCTTTCTTCGCTCGCTGGCTTCCCGAGTGCGGCTGCGGCTTGAGGAATGTTCCACTGGGCTGTGAAGAGCTTTTCCATTGCCCAAGTATGATCAATGTCTTTCACTACCCTTCTTGGGATTCCTTAACCGTGGTCTTTCACTCGGAGGTGAAACCTCAAAGTAAACATCTTGCATCCTCTCTTTCAAGCCTGACTCAGGCTTGGGGGATGTTTTCTCAATGTCCTTCATAGTAAGTGTTTAAGGTGAAAACTAGTCGAGTTCAACGACAAGAACGCCGTCTTCTCTTTTTGTAACTTTGCGAACGGTTTGTTCGGTGTTTCGAGGTAAGATAGCCTCATTTTCATAAGGTACATCAGAATACATGTTTACCGGAGTTAAACTTCTATTCTTTGAGACAAACAAGACACTTCTAGACGTTCTGGAAGCACCAAGGAAACCATTTGCAGTCTTTTCGTCTAAGGAATAGGACCCGAAACCGGGGTCTTTTAGAACGGACCCAGGGGTCAGTTTTTCCACTTGGGCGTACAAGTCAGCGGATTTTAACGGGAAATTAACCCCACGATAGAATGAGATACCTTCATTGTTTTTCGGGAGCTTACCTAGAGCTGAATCAAATTCTTTTACAAACTCCTTAGTGATCTCAGGTTTTTTGCAAGTGGGAGGGTTTCTTAAGCAGGCGTTAGTCTTTTTGTGCGGGCGGTCAGACATGTCTGAGGGGGCTGTGTAGTCATAAACGGATTTAGCCTCCGCGCTACTTAGCTTAACCTTTCTTTGTGCTTCGTTTATCCTTGTAAGGACTTCTTCATATGTGTCTTTCTTTGACACCTTTTGTTGGTTGTCCTGTGCTAGCTTATCTGTAAGCTTTTCGAGAGAGGAGTTCAGTTCAAGGGGTATCTTTTTACTCGGCTTAACCTTCGCCTTGGTACTCTTTGTTTTTCTCGGTGTCTTATTAGCTTTCGCACGCTTAGGCTTTTTAGGTGTTACCTCTTTCGCTTGCTTTGTACCTTTCCTGCACTTTCCAGAAGTCCCGTACGCAGTACCGTCCTCTCGAACACAACGAGTGTAGTCGTACGGCTCTAAGCCTAGCTCAGAGAAGTTACAGGACGATAGTGCTCCAACCATCTCTTCGTACTTCCTTAGCGATTGCTCTGAAAAGGATCCTTGGCTCATAACTGCGACTACTCTTGTAAACAAACTTACCCCCTGTATGCCCACGGCGAGGTAAGTTTTCTATAGGGAATCACAGAGTCGATTTGTATTGGTTCAACCCCTTCAGAAAGGTTTTCATGTCTGGGGCCTGCGCAGCATCCTGTCGAAACCGCTCACGGGAGTCGGCTGCAATGTTCTGTATAAGTGCCGCGAGAGTGCGGCTGGTTGTAGGGTCGTTAAGGTTCATTTTAGTCCGGTGTTAATTCAGGGTCGTTCGCTACGATGATTGCTCCACGGTTGAGAACAACCCAGAAGTCTTGGCCATCGGTCTGTGGAACTCTATACGCATGTATTCCCAGAGATGCAGCGGCTGACCCCACATCGTGATGGTCGTACCCCGTAGTCTCTCTTGCTTTTTTCAATGTTTCTTCTTCCCACTGCTTAAACTGCTTCCCATCTCCCTCAAACTGTACGAGTCGAGCGTCAGACCGGAATGCAAAGGCTGAAACCCTTATTGACTTATCCCCGCTTTCACCGGTGTAGTCCTTCGCTGTGTCTTGGGCCCACTTGTCATGCTTAACCTTGCCAGATAAAGGGGAAGAAGCAGAGTAACTCCCACTCCCGTAAATCCCGCCACCAGGAAAATGCTTGTCTCCTTCGGGACCACCACCCTTGAACTGCAAGGAAAACTCGTTTGAACTTACGCCGCGATAAGCCACAATTGGCCTTCCGTCGGGGTTCCGGGCTATATCTTTTCTTGATTCCAGTTCCGATCGCGTTGCTACAACTTCCGGTCGAGCATGGAACCCTTGCCGTTCGTACACAGAAGTGAGAATCGGCGGTAACAAGGTGCCCTTGCGAGCACTCGAAAGTGTTCGGCCAAGCTCCATACCCTCCTTTTGCAGGTGTAAAAGCTTCTCTCTGGACACGTCGTCGGTTGGCTCTCCTATTGCTCGGACTCTTTTCTTCAGTGCTTCAAGTTCCTTTTCAAGAAGCTCAACCTCTTTCTCAACCGTGGCTTTCGGTAAAGGTTTGCTCGATCCGGGTGTTTGCGTGTACTTTGGTGAGTTTTTTGCTAATTCTTCGTATTGACTCTGAAGGGCTCCCTTTTGTTGTGTTTGCTCTGCCTTCTTCTCCAAGTGGGACTTTAGGCGAAGATACCGCAAGGCGGTAAGTGCACTCTCAGTGATAGGTGTGCGGTATCCCGGCTTTGACAAGAGCATTCCCTCAAGAGTCTTTAGATTCTTGTTTAGAGCGTCAGAGCTATTCTTTTCGTAAAGTTCTACACTCTTAAGTACAGACTCTCGTCGAATGCTGCGAGTTTCCTTTGCGGACTCCACCCCCTTGCGGCACTGTCCTGCTGTACCATACACCCCGCCGTCCGGTTTTACACAACGTGTGAAGTCGTGTATTAACGCCAGGGTATCGGGGGAAATTTCTCCGTACATTCGTACAACCGAACTAAGCACCAGGGTACTTTACCCCTCCGCGTGGTTTTCCAAGCGGCCTTCCCGCATTAGTGAGAAAAAATGTGAAGCTACCGTTTGCCCCTTGATGTCCACCGGCGTAGCCCTGAGAGGAACCCATAAAGGGAACTCAGAGAGCAAATAACGGTGGTCTTCGTCGACCAGGCACGCTAGGGCACTGGGGTCAAACCCCTTGTAGTCCGGATCGTGAAATTCTACCACCGAGAGTCCGTAACTCCGAAGAACACACGAGAGTTGCAAAAGCTCCCACTTGTTCTCAGCCGATAGCCATACGAAAGGTGGGTGTTCCTTTGCTAAAGAATCAGGGTGCAACCTCGCAAACTCAACTTGTGCGTGAGCCGCCTGAATAGCTTGCTGAGCAGGGTCAAGGTCGCGGCGTGTGATCGCGTAGAAATGCATGTGCGGTTTCGAGAGCTTAAGTAAGGGTATTATACGTTATTTCAGAGTAGAAACAAGGGGGGGAAACCGTCCCAAACGAAAGGTCGTACAAAGTGCTTGCTATGAGCAAAAGTCTTTCGCTGTCGTGCAACCCCGAAATCCACCGCTTCGGTACGGCCTTATATCCGTAGTAAGCACCCGCTAGCTGCCCCGTAATCGCAGCAACCGTGTCTGAGTCGTCCCCGTAGTTCACAGCCTGAAGGATGGCCTCTTCAAAGGACGAAGTTGACCCAAAGTGGTAGAGAGCAGCGTCTAAGGACTTCGGTGCGTACCCTGAATTTTCAATTCCCTCCGGCGAGACTTCAGGTTTTCCCCCCGTGCCATTTAAGTATTGGTGCAGCAAACGACCGAGATCTTTGCACAAGTCAGATGCTAAGTGCCCATGGGTTGTTGATGATGACGCGTCACACGCTGCTACAGCGTCCCCCTCACTCGATTTGTGGTAAACAATGGAAACGGGGGACAAACGCATCAAAGACCCGTTTCCTTTCGAATTCTCCGGATAGAGACTCAAAGACCCCTCAACGAGAAAAGTCTCAATTGCACGGCGTGTTCCATTACCGATGTCAAAACAGACTCCAGTTGAGCTGTTCCTTCCGTACTCGTACCAGTTGGAGTACCGTCGCATTTGATCTCCAAGATCCATCTGCCCGTTGCAGTGAATAAGAGACTCGGCAAGGCAAACAGCCTGCGATGTGTCGTCCGTCCAGTAGCCTGACGACAGATTAAAAGGTCCCCCTGCTCGGTAACCTGTGACTGGCTCGAATGTCCCTGGGGCTGAAAACTCCACTGGCGCACCCATCGCGTCACCGATCGCAAGGCCAATAAAGGCTCCGAGGCATTTGTCGAAAGTTGTCATTTTTCCAAGTTGGTTTAAGGGGTGAACGGGCCTGAGCTATTTTGAGGGACCCAGGTAGCGCGAAGAAACAGTGGCTTTACGCTCTACACGAGTACGACGCTCCCGCACCCTTGAGTCGTAGGCTCCTGTACCTGGCGAAGCTTGACCGGGGTGCAAATCACCCCATGTGAAGGTTGGGGACCCGCACCGAGGGCAACATTGGAAGCTATACAAGGGGAAACTTTCCTCGAAATGATATCTTAGCATCAAACCCTTTCTGCACGAGTCGATCCTTGTCCGATACACTCACAGGCGGAACACTGTCTGGGC
>Ga0214163_1000657_pt1 | contig 15662 bp, 15 predicted proteins | sample LakMenepilimnion_2_FD_153001 | JGI IMG/M metagenome (GOLD analysis project Ga0214163, IMG submission 153001) | Freshwater microbial communities from Lake Mendota, WI - Practice 15JUN2010 epilimnion v4 | ecosystem: Environmental > Aquatic > Freshwater > Lake > Epilimnion/Euphotic zone | place... | reverse complement strand
TGAGAGGCTCTGTAGGCAGGTCAGTTCCCAGCCCATTGTCAAAAGTAATTTCGGTGGAAAGGGGTATAAAAAATAAAAGAAGAAAGAAAATTATTTTAAAATCAATGATGCTAAACCAGATTATTAGACTAACGGGGATGAGTAACAACCAAAGCCATTGATTTTCTACCAGAGAAATAAACCAGGCGATAGTAAAAATAAGAGCAAAGCAAATAAATAAATTACGCTGGGAGGCACTTATTTTTTCATGAAAAATGGCTAACCCTTTATTTATCATGCAATACTTCCTTCCAGTTAATTTCTTTATATCGGTCCAATGTTATCACTACGAAAATACTTAGAAGGAATGCTCCAAGTACTGCGCCAAGAACGATGAAGGAACGTTTTGGTCTGCTTTTCATCAAAGGGATTTCAGCCGTTTCCATTTCAAGCAAGGCGGGAATATTGGCATTTTGTGCCGAATAGAGTAGTTTTAATCGTTGTTTTTCCTGTGATATTTGTTCTATGTAAGAATAATACCGTACTTCTAACTCGTTAAGAGTAAGTTGACCTTCATTGAGCATAGTTACCCGACGTTCTATGGTATCCAATTCAGCTTTTAATCCTTCAGCTTCAGCTTCTAAGTACTGAATGGTATCTTTGGGGATATTACCGCCCGTTTTTAAATTTTTCAGTCTTGCATTCGATCGGATATATTCACTTTTTACTACATCGAATTGCTCAGAAATAATTTCAGATTGTGTTTTAGTATTAAAAAGATTAAATTTCTTTCGCGTTTTACTCAAGCTATCACTTAAAATTTTGATTTCCAGTTGTTTTTCTGCAATGTCTGTATTTAAGGAATAAATCATTTTTGAATAGCCGTCTTTAATCAATTTTTTAGCCTTCTCATCAATGAGGAAACCAGCATATTGAACCATTTGTGCTGCTAATTCAGGATTTTTATCTTCAATAATTAAAGAAATCGCATCCCGATCTGTTTTCTCTACGGTATAATATGAGGAGAATTTTTTTCGTACTTTAAAGTGTGCCTTAGGTGAGGCTGGATTTATTTTATAATTCTTGTAGAGCTGAAAAGAATCAACCATTTCGTCTATGATGACATTAGATTCTGCGATAATTAATAATCGGTCTATATCTTCCTCACCCCCATAATATCTTATTTGTTCGGTGCCCCCAAATAAATTTTCGGGCCTGGATTGTTCTGGACTTATGGCCAGGAATTTTGCTTCGGCAGCGTAGAAATCAGACATAAATAACGTTACCACAATCGATAGTACACCTGAAAAAAAGGTAAAAAGTAAGACGGGCTTTCGCCATCGAAATAATATGGTGATTAAGCTTAATAAGTTCGTCGGTTTGGGTTCCATAAATTATCTGATGGTTTCACTAAATATAGGTGTCCATTCATTTTTTTTAATCATTCCTGTTGATATCATAGCTATTCCCGTCGATAATAAACCAGTTAAAAGGATGAACGGAATATTAGCAGGCTTGAAAGGCAGGTATGATTTAGTTAAAAAAATAAATAACACAGTTAAAAAGGAAAAAATTAAAATGCTGATTGTTAAGGACAAAGACCGTTTTACCAGTTGTTTTTTTATGCACAGGTCTATTTGTAAAATAAGAGCCAATGATTGTGTTATCAATGACGCTAAAGCTACACCTGGAATAGAAAGTAATGGTAAAAGAACAAAAATCAGCACCAAATTAAATCCTAAAATCAAAACAAAGATACGATTCATTGACCAAAGGCTGCCTGAAGCGGTTAACAATGTACCGTAAATATAATTTCCACTCATCGGAATAAGGGCTAATATGAGTATTGAAAAGGTATGCACCATTTCAGGCGTTGCATTTTTATATAAAATAAGAATGATTCCCTCTGAAAAAATAGAAAAACCTATGGCGAGGGGCAGGGTGATTGTCCAAAGTAAGCGAATGGCTATGTTGGCTAAATTTGCTGTGACTTCCTTTTGGTGAATGCTTTTTGAAAACAGGGGTAGCAATAATCCTGCAAATAAATATCCAATAATATTTACAGCTTCTAATATTCTAAAACTGCCAGCGTAAATAGCTGAACTACTAAATTTATCCGAGGAAAAAAAAGGGATGATTAAGGTGTCAATTCTTGAACTGATGCTCATTAATAACACTAAAATTGCGTAAGGTAAACCCTCTTTGAGCAATAATTTGAGTTTGGATATGTCAAAATGGAACTGGAATGTGAAGGCATTTTTATATAAAATAAATAGGGCGATACTAATGGAAAGAAGTATGGATAGTAGTTGAACCGATGTAAAAAGTACAATGGTTATTTTTGAATGTAAGGAGGGGACACATAAAAAGGTGCCCATTACGAGGATACTTAAGCCTTTGTCGGTAATAGATAAAATACTATCTAAGCGATATAATCCCAAGCCAGATAGGGTAGCTCGAAGAAATAATAAAAAGGAGCTGCTTAATTGAAAAAGCAAAATGACGGTCAGAAAAAGGGGGTATTTAGACCAAAAGTCAAGAAAAAAGGCGACGAGGCTGGTTAAAGTGATATAAAGTAGAGATAACAGCGCTTTTAAGGATAAGAAATTGGGGTATTGCTCCCTGGCTTCCTTTGCATTTAGCGCGCAGGTTCTGGTTAACCATGACTGCAAGCCAAAGTCCGATAAAATTTGAAAAATAAACGAAAGATTAAAAAGGGTAAAATATACACCATATTCTTCGGGGGGGAGTATGTTTTGAACTCCCCGGTCGATACCCAGCAAATACAACGGTTTGATGACGGCATTCAGGAAAAGGATCAAAAGGATATTCCCCTGAAAATCACGGTGTATTTTTTTTGAATGCTCCATGTTTTAATAAACCAGCATTGGCCGGTTATTCATAACGAAGAGATTCTATCGGATCTAATTCTGCTGCCTTCATAGCGGGATATAAGCCTGAGAATAAACCAACTATCGTACAGGTAAAAACAGCGACACCAATCCAAAGCCAGGGAATTAAAAAACTTCCGCCCATTAAAAAAGTAACGCTATTTCCAATGAGCACACCGAAAATAATGCCCACAATACCACCCATTAAACTGATGAATACGGCTTCCGTTAAAAATTGAATGAGGATAACCCGTTTGGTTGCTCCTAAAGCTTTTGAAATACCAACTTCCCGGGTACGTTCTGTAACAGAAACTAACATGATATTCATGAGGCCAATGGCAGCACCAAGAAGGGTGATTACCCCAATGACCACAGCAGCCAATCGCAAATAGAGGGTGTTTTCTTTAATGACATCAATTAAACTGTCGCTTCTTTGAATCTCAAAATCATTATCATCCCAGGTGCGAAGTTTTCTAATATTCCTTAATAAACCTGTGGCCACGGCAATACCATAGTCGATTTGAGTAGGTTCATTAACAGCCACTAAAATTTTATAATTTGAATTGGCATTAGCGTAGTATTTTTTGCCTGTTGCCAGAGGAATAATTACCCGACGGTCTTCATTTCCACCCATGGCGGAACCTTTAGATGCCAAAATACCTATTACTTTTATTTTCAGTTTTCCTATAGAAATGAGTTGATTATAGGCTTTTTCTGGCTTCCCGTCGAAAAGTAGGTTCACGATATCAGCACCAATGATTCCTATGGGTAAACCGTCTAAGGCTTCTGATGCTGAAAAATTTCGTCCTATGGCCACATCAAATCCTTTTGCCTCCAGATAATTTTCATTTACGGCGAAAATGGCTACGTTGGGATTGGTTTTAGTTTCACCAAAACCTACAGCCGCACTTCCTGTGCAGTTAAAAGATATTGAGGTTTCCGCAGGGAAGATGAACCGCTCTTTAAAATCAACGGCTTCTCTATAAGTAAAAATTTTACCTCTTTTTTCAACAAATCCGCCTCTTCTTCCTCTTGCTCCATCAGAGGATAGCGGGTCAATTTCAAAAACATTGGCGCCAAGAGATGAAAAACTATCGTTCAACGAATAAATGGTGCTGTCAATAGCTGTTAAAATACCTACTAAAGCCATGATGCCAAAAGCGATAATCATCAAGGTTAAAATAGCACGCAATAAATTTGCTCGGATAGACCGGAGGGCTAAACGAATATTTTCAAGTAGATTCATTTATTTACTAATTAATTCGAACGCAATATAATAATAAGGAGGTTGGTACCGTACTTAAATTAGATAAATAGGGTCATTCCTTAGATAGATAAATGTATTTTGTCCTTGCATCCCCGATGGACTTACCTATATTTGTTAAAAAAATGTTTCGCTCAATCCTTATATCCTTCCTTTTTACGCTTGTTTTTTCATGCTCCCAAAAGGGAGAAGTGAACAATCAACCATCTTCTTCTTTTTTTTCTATGATAGATTTTATGGAAGAGGAGAAAAAATGGATGGTAAATGATAAAATATCTTTAACTAAAATTTTATCGTTGAACGGAGAAACGGATACCTTATATATAGTACAGCCAAATTTTACCTCAGAGTTGGATGTATTCATAAAATCTGATATTAACAGAACATCACTTTCCGACAAATATAGCGTAGATTCTCTTGTCAGTTCAGGTAAGTTATATAAAATTATTTACATAGCTAAAGATGAAAAGGTAAATACAAGAAAGCTCAGCATTCTATTTGATAGTCAAAATAAAGTGGAACGTATTGACATAAGGTTGTTTAACGGCAGTCCCATTACTAAAAATGTTCAACACCTTATTTACAGGCCTAACATTGGATACAAAATAAAAGACGAGCAGTATTTTATGGGAAATAAGGACGAAATAATGGTTGAAGGCTTTTTTAAACAAAAAAGGAGATAGTGTTACTATCTCCCCGTGTTCAACAGTGTAAAGGGTAATCTAAAAAATTGTATGCTGAAAACGGGAGCAATTATTGATGCCGTAAATATATATTAAACTTAGTTAGTATTTGTGTTTTTTTTCAAAAAAAAAGAGGCAGCGCTAAAAAAAATGCACTACCTCCGCCCTAACCAAATAAAACCAAATTATTTTAAATTATTTTATTGCTCATTGTGATAGTAGCAAATAAATAATGTTAATTTTCAAAATATTTCATAAAAATAGTAATTTGATTGAATTTTTACAAATTTTATTAAGGACAAAAGAATGGGGACGATTTTTTCAAAATGGGATTACCATAGAATTGTTTTTAAATACCTTTTTTTCCAAATTAAAATTTTTATATTGAAGGAAGTAAGAAATTATTTTTTTTATCATAAAAAGTAAAAACTTTTTATTTTTTAATTTAGACATTAAAACGATAGATTATGAAAAAAATAGGGACACTATTTTTATTTTTAATTATTTCCTTTTTGGGGCTAAATGCTCAGGCACCAAAAGCAAATAATGAAGACGCTTTTTTTATCCGGAAAATATATGACGAAGCATTGACAAGTAATGTTTCGTATGAATGGTTGACCTTCCTTTGTAAAAAAATCGGTGCCCGCATAAGTGGTAGCCCTCAGGCTGCTGCCGCTGTAAATTATACGAGACAAATACTGGATACTCTTTCCTTAGATAGTGTTTGGCTGCAACCTGTTATGGTTCCTCACTGGGACAGAGGAGAGAAGGAGGTCGTTCGTATCGTAGGGTCAAAAAGTCAGGGTGACATTACTTTACGTGCCCTTTCGTTAGGTAATTCCATTGGAACTGGTCCGGCGGGACTTACCGCTGAAGTGCTGGAAGTGAAGAGTCTGGATGAGTTAGACCAATTAGGTAGCAGCCAAATTGCCAATAAAATTGTCTTTTTTAACAGACCAATGGATCCAAGACCGCTTAATACTTTTAATGCCTATGGTTCAGCTGCAGATCAACGGGGTTCAGGCGCAGCCAGAGCAGCAAAATATGGTGCAGCTGCCGTTTTAGTGCGTTCTTTAACTAACCAGCTTGACGCTCATCCTCATACAGGCGGAATGAGTTACCAATCTGGGATTCCGCAAATTCCAGCCTTGGGTATCAGCACTTTAGATGCTGAGATTTTAAGTGACTTACTTAAAAAGGAAAGCGTTAATGTCTATATCAGAAATACAAGTCGCATGCTCTCCGACAAATTATCCTATAATGTTATCGGGGAAATAAAAGGGTCAGAATATCCAGATCAGGTCATCGTAGTGAGCGGCCATCTCGATTCATGGGACGTTGGTGAGGGAGCGCACGACGATGGTACCGGTTGCGTTCAGTCTATGGAGGTTTTACATCTTTTTAAGAAATTAGGTTACAAACCTAAAAGAACCATCCGATGTGTATTATTTATGAATGAAGAAAATGGCCTGCGAGGGGGACGGGAATATGCAGCGCAAGCTCTATTAGCCAGGGAAAAGCATTTTGCGGCCATAGAATCTGATAGAGGTGGATTTACCCCTCGTGGATTTACTTGTGAAAGTTCAAATCCTGATTTTGAAAAACAGTTAAAAAGGCTAAATGAGTCCTTCTTTTTATTGGAATCGTATGGCTTATTTCTAAAACCAGGAGGTTCCGGAGCTGATATTGGGCCATTAAAACCTCAGGGCGTATTTTTGGTTGGTTTTGAACCTGATTCACAAAGGTATTTCGATTTTCACCATACGGCCACTGATGTCCTCGAAGCGGTAAATCCCAGAGAATTAAAATTAGGTTCAGCTTCCATGGCCAGTTTAATATTTTTAATGGATAAATTTGGCCTTTAAAACAAATTTATGCTGGACGAAAACGTAGTTGAAGTGGGGAATCTTTGGTTTAAACCAATTATTTCTGAAGAGGTTATAAAAATTAGGGTGAATGAAATGGGTATGCTCCTTGGAAAGGAACTCAATGGCAAGAATCCAATCCTTATTGGTGTCCTGAATGGTTGTTTCATTTTTATGGCAGATTTGGTCAGGGCGATGAATATACCTTGTGAAATTGCCTTTTTAAGAATGAAGTCCTACGAAGGAACGGTCTCATCAGGAAAAATGAATGTGGTGCTGCCACCTGATATTTCCTTTGAAGGCAGAACCGTTTTATTGGTTGAAGATATTGTTGATTCAGGGAAAACGCTGGCCTTTTTATATGATATGCTTTATGAAGCTAAAGTTCTGTCGGTTACTTCCGTGGCTTTACTTTATAAACCACTGGCAATCAAATATCCAATTCAACTTGATCATCATTGCTTTTCTATAACCAATGAATTTGTCATAGGATACGGACTCGATTATAATGAACAAGGGCGACAATTAAGTCATCTTTATCAACTGACAGAAAAACCAATAATATGATCGATTTGGAATGGCTGACCACGCAGGTAGCCGGATTAGTAAGAGAGACGGGTATCTTTATTGCTGCGGAATTAGGAAAAGTGGCTAATGAGCAGATTGAAACAAAAGATAAAAATAGCCTGGTCAGCTATGTGGATAAGACAGCAGAACAAATGTTGGTGAAGGGATTGAAGCCTCTTCTTCCAGGTGCTTCTTTTATGACCGAGGAAGAAACAGATCAAGCGCAAAAAACGAGTTCGCCATATACCTGGATTATTGATCCTTTAGATGGAACGACTAATTTTTTACACCAATTACCCTGTTTTGCTATCAGTATTGCCCTGGCATATAACAATGAAATTCAAATAGGGGTGGTTTTAGAGGTTAACAGGGGGGAACTTTTTAAGGCATGGAAAGGAGGTGGAGCGTATTTAAATAATAAACCTATTCGGGTAAGTAATACTCATAAGTTGGAAGACGCTTTAATAGCAACAGGCTTTCCTTATATCGATTTTTCTCATTTTGATGTATATCTGCCTGTTTTCAACCATTTATTGCGGAATTGCAGAGGTATCAGAAGATGGGGTGCTGCAGCGGTCGATTTGGTTTACGTTGCCTGCGGTCGGTTCGATGGGTTTTTTGAAGGTTCTCTCAATGCCTGGGATGTCGCCGCGGGCTTATTGATTGTCGAAGAAGCCGGAGGTTCAAGTTGCGATTTTAATGGAGGGAATACACAATGGTTTGGTGGTAAAGTGATTGCAGGAAACAAGCACATTAATCAAGAGCTAAAAAACCTTTTCCTTACTATTCCACCACAACCTTAGGGGCTATTTCTTGTTTATAGCACAAACAAAATAAAATGAAAATTGCTGCTTATAGAAAGGCTCATTTCAATGCGGCGCATCGGTTACATAATCCAGGTTGGTCCGATGAGCAAAATAAAAAAATGTTTGGCTTGTGCAATAATCCTTACTATCACGGGCATAATTATGACCTGGAAGTAAAAATTGTGGGCGAAATCGATCCTCATACAGGCTATTTGATAGACTTAAAATACTTGAAAGATATCATTAAAGAAGAAATTGAGGATAGGTTCGATCATAAAAATCTTAATCTGGAATGTCCGGAATTTAAGGATTTAAATCCGACGGCAGAAAATATTTGTGTCGTTATCTGGCATATTTTAAGAGCTAAAATGGAATCAAAATATGATATCGTGGTTCGTTTATACGAGACGCCGAGAAATTATGTAGAATATCCAGCGTAATCTGTTGTTTTTATAAGTTAAGGTTATTTGTAAATAAGAGTACTCATTTCTTGATTTTGGCGATGCTTTTAGTCTTTGTTTTTGCAGGTTTAATTTAAAGATGTATGTCTTTCGTAATCAAATAGTAATAAATGATTACGAAAGCCATACATTCAATATTATAAGTTATAGCTCTTTTTAACCATGAAAAAATACAATTTATCAGAAAGTAACTTCCTCAAAATTAATAACATAGGACCAGGTTTCCCCACGGCATATCTCATTTGACTACTACCATCTGTTGCCGCTTTAAAAATTACTTTTGCTACCACATCAGGGCCTTCAGCAACCTTCATAACATTAGCTGCTGCATCATTAAACTTTTGAATAAACCCATCATACTGATTGGTGTCCGTAGGTTTTATGAATTGACGACTTCTGCCATAAAAATCGGTAACAATAGGTCCGGGTTCAATCAGTTTCATTTTAATTTTAAACTGAGCTAACTCATAATGTAAAGACTCAGTAAATCCCTCAACGGCAAATTTTGTAGCGTGATAAATGCTATACAAAGGGAATGTTATCTTACCTCCCATACTTGAAATTTGAATAATCATTCCTCCTCCCTTTGGGCGCATCATTTTGATGGCTTCACGTGTTACGCGCATCAAACCAAAAACATTTGTGTCAAATTGTTTTTCTATGATCTCGTCGGTCATTGCCTCAAATGCGCCATCTACCCCATAACCGGCATTGTTGACAACTACGTCAATGTTTCCAAAATCCTTTTGAACAGCAGACATAGCTTGTTTGATACTTTCCAGATTGGTAACATCTAAAGGATATAATTTCACATTTGGAAACTTATCAAAATCAGATTCTTTGGCAGGATTTCTCTGTGTTGCAGCAACATTCCATCCCATTTTTGCAAATTCAAGCACCGTTGCTTTTCCAATGCCACTCGACGTTCCCGTAATTAATATGTTCTTTTTCATCCTTAAAAGTTTTAAATTTGAACAAACATATAGGTATTATTTTAAACCTACAACATTAGAGTATAGTCTATAGTACATATTTATTTTAAAACACCCTATCTTTACAATATGTTAATAAACGAGCTTTCAAAAAAAACGGGCATTTCTACTCATACTATCCGCTTCTATGAGAAGTCAGGATTGATTGAGGGAAAACAGGATGAATCTGTTAAGTCAAATAATTATTTTCATTATGACGAAGTCACGGTTGAAAAACTGGAATTCATCAATGATGCTAAATCCGTTGGATTCACCATAAGAGAAATTGCCCAGATCATTGATGCCTGGTATTCAAGCAAATACACAAAAGAGCAAAAGCTTGAAATACTAGATGGTAAATTGAAAGATTTGGAACAAAAGATGAAAGAAATAAAAGAAATGAAAAATCAGATTTTACAATTTAAGGACGATATAGTTAATGACAGGTGTTAAAATAATTATTTGAATGATTCAATGTATTACCTAATGAAGAAGCGGTTTGCAGATAATCTGTTGAAAAAAAGACTTGATGCGAGCCTGTGTTTGAAAAATAGGGTAGCATACTCTAAAAAAATACCTTATATTGTGAAACACATATATAACTATTATTATGACAGAATCTCATCCCTGGTTGAAAAATTATCCTGCCGGCATTCCCGCTAATATTAATCCTGATGCATTTCCTAATCTGAATGAGCTTATTACGGATGCACTGAATCGTTACGGAAATAAAACAGCCTTTTCCTGCATGGATAAAAAATTAACTTTTAGTCAGGTTAATAAATATGCCGATCATTTTGCTGCCTTTTTGCTTGGCAAAGGACTTCAACCGGGAGATCGGATTGCCATCATGATGCCTAATCTTTTACAATATCCCATTGCTTTATTTGGTGCTATTCGTGCCGGTTTAGTCGTTGTGAATACCAATCCGCTGTACACGCCAAGGGAAATGCAATATCAATTTGCCGATTCGGGGGCGAAGGCCATCGTTATTGTTGAAAACTTTGCGTCGAATTTGCAAAAAATCATTGGTGAGACGTCCATTGAACTGGTCATAAAAACCAGTATTGGCGAAATGTTGGGTTTCCCAAAGGCACAAATCGTTGATTTTGTTATTAAAAATCTGAAGAAAATGGTGCCGGCATATCATTTGCCCAATGCCATTTCATTTTCAAAAGCATTGGCAGAAGGAAGCCATTTTCCAAAACCTGATATTCACCCACTTCCTGAAGATACCGTACTTTTACAATATACAGGGGGAACCACAGGGGTGTCAAAAGGAGCTATGTTGACGCATAGAAACCTGGTAGCTAATGTATTGCAAAACAGAGCCATCATGCAGCCCTTCTTGTCGGAAGGAGTTGAAGTAGCGTTATGTGCCTTACCGTTGTATCATATTTTTGCTTTTACGGTAAATTGCTTATCAATGCTTCAGTTTGGCGCTCATTCCGTATTGGTAACCAATCCAAGAGATATCAATGGGCTGATAAAAACGATAAAAAATAATCCGCCCAGTTTAATTACTGGCATTAATACCTTATTTAATGCCTTGTTACAGCAAGATGACTTTGTGAAATTAGATTTTTCAAAGTTAAAAGCTACCGTTGGAGGTGGTATGGCGGTTCAAAATCCGGTAGCTGTTGCCTGGGAGAAAATAACAGGTTGTTATCTGGCGCAGGGATATGGACTGACTGAAACATCTCCCACTTTGTCTGTCAACCCCATTGATGGCAACGGAAAATTGGGAAGTATCGGATTGCCATTACCTTCTACAAGCATGAGAATTGTTGACGATAATGGGAAAGTGCTGGAACCGGGGGAAATTGGGGAAATTCAGGCTTCAGGTCCTCAGATTATGAAAGGATATTATAATCAGCCAGAAGAAACGGCTGTTTCCTTGAAAGATGGCTGGTTTTCCACCGGAGATTTGGGATATATGGAACCGGACGGATTTTTCAGAATAGTAGATCGTAAAAAAGATATGATTCTCGTTTCGGGTTTTAATGTTTATCCCAATGAAATTGAAGAAGTGCTCGTTTCTCATCCCGATGTGTTGGAAGCGGCGGTGGTAGGTATGCAAGATGGTAAATCGGGGGAAGCGGTAAAGGCTTTTGTCGTATTAAAAAACAAGGGAACCAATAAAAAGGATTTATTAGGGTATTGCAGGGAAAATTTAACGGCTTATAAAATACCGAAAGAGATTGTTTTTAAAGATGAATTACCTAAGACCAATGTTGGTAAAATACTCAGGCGAGAGCTGAAATCGGAGTAATTAAACAGTAGTTAGCGTCTCTATTAAGTCTGATAAACTTCGTCCGTTATCTTTGCCATATTTTTTGCTACTTTATATATTGGGTTAAATAGCCTTTGTGATGGCAAAGGATAAAAAATGGATGATTTTCTAAGACCTATGCCCTAGATGGATAATAGATTTTTCGACGATAGATTTTATAGGTGAAATTTACCCCTAACACCCGGTTCTGAATCACGGATTTTAAGGATTACCAGATTTCAAGGAATATAACGTATGTCTTCGTTTTAAACATAATGGTTATTCATAGAGTACTGCAGGGTTAGGGCGCTTTCACGCTGTTAGTAGCTTGGGCTGTCTATATGTCATTTGATTTTAGTTCATACTTTGTACTTCGGCCACCTTGGTCACTTTTTATCAATATTCCTTTTTCTATAAGGTCTTGAATGTCGCGCAATGCTGTGTCTTGCGAACACTTTCCAATTTTAGCCCATTTTGTAGTGTTTAATACTCCATTAAAATCATCCATTAGCATATTTAAAATTTTTATCTGTCGGTTATTAAAATTAAATTTTGAATTTTTCATCCAGAAATAATGCTTGTGAATAATTTTCTCTAGAATTACATCTGAATATTCAATAGCATTTAACAAAGAATGTAGAAACCATTCTAAATAGCGAGTAATGTTCATTCCTCCTTTCTGAGTATTTTCTAAGATTTCATAATAGGAATTACGTTCCTTGCGAATTTGAGTTGACATACTATAAAACCTGTAAGATTGCTCGTCAGATTGAGAGAGAAGCATATCACTAAGCGCTCTTGATATCCTTCCGTTGCCATCTTCAAGCGGATGTATTGTAACAAACCATAAATGTGCTATCGCTGCTTTAAGAACTAAATCAGTTTTATTTTCTCGATTAAACCATTCAAAAAATAACGTCATTTCATTTTCAATTTGCAGAGCAGGCGGTGCTTGGTAATGAATTTTTTCTTTTCCCAATGCTCCAGATACAACCTGCATAGGTCCTGTTGAATCGTCGCGCCATTGTCCGGCTATAATCCTATACATTCCACTTCTTCCATTAGGAAAAAGTGCTGAATGCCAGGAAAAAAGTCTTTCTTTAGTTAATTCTTTGTCATAATTATTAGTTGCGTCAATCATTAAATCGACCATTCCATCAACATGTCTTTCTGAATAGATTAATCCTGATATATCCAAGCCTAGCTTTCTTGCAATAGATGATCTTACTTGTTCCTTATCTAAGGCCTCGCCCTCAATTTCTGTTGATTTAATAATTTCTTGGGTTAAGATTTCTAGATTTGCTTCGCTTCGTAATTCAAACCCTAACATCCCCATTTTCCCAATTAGCTTGCCTTGTCTGTTTCTTACCATAGAAATTAATGGTAATAACGTCTCGCTATTCCATTCAAATATTGGCCAATTTGATTGCTCGTAAATATACATTTAAGTTTTATCTCCGCTTATCTTGCTTTAAAAGTAACTGGTAATCTCCGCACCGCAAAACTTTCTCCGCATTATTTGCGTGGAATAAACCGGTTATTCTCCGCATAGACATTACTAGCCTTTGCCACTAAGGTTTTTCAGCTATGCGTAGGCAGGGATTTTACCACTAAACTATCTACGAAGCACGAGATCCCTGCTTGCGTGTGGGTGCTGCTAGCGGTTCGTTGTTTTACCATCATCATTTTTATATTCTAAAATATCAGCTGGTTGGCAGTCCAAGGCTTTACATATAGATTCTAAAGTACTAAATCTAATTGCTTTTGCTTTTCCTGTCTTTAAGATGGAAAGGTTTGATAATGTCAAATCAACTCTTTCTGAAAGTTCATTGAGAGAGATTTTACGCTTAGCCATCATCACATCTAAGTTTACAATGATTGGCATGGCTTAAACAGTTAAATCGTTTTCGTTTTGCAATTCAATTCCTTTTTTGAATACCTGTGAGATTACAAATAATATCGCAGCCATCATCAGAAATGCAGCCGCATCGTTCCAGTATTTTTCTACATGACTAACTTCATAACCTCTATGTATAAGTCGTTTAGTATATTGACGAGCAATGACACTGACAATAGCAATAGAGACTACTTCATAACTAATTTTTTCAATCAGTTTTGCGATTTCAATATCAAACGGTTTTACCAGATTCAGTTTCTGGAAGATCTTCACTACCAGGTAAAACAGGTAAGCCTTTAGCACAGCCAGTGCCACCACAAAGCCCATCAAACCAACAAATTGTGGAAATTGGTTTGCATACATTTCAGAGAGGTCTAAGCCCTTGTGGATATCTTGGCTGGCATTGGGTTTAAACAAAGAAAACAGGAAATTGAAAATCAAGGCCCCGGCCTCAATACATAGTCCTATAAATGCAATCCAGGACGCAACATGTAACACTTTTAGAATAACATCATTTTTCTTTGACATAAGCTATAAAATTATGATGCAAATATAATAAATAAATATTGATAATCAATAAAAATTGATTAATATTAAATATATTTTTTCAAATGTACTGTTTCAGCCCCCATCATGCTCATACAATGTTAGTGACTTTGTCCTTAATTAGGTTTATTAATTCATATTTGCCACGTTCAGGCTTTTCGCAATGTCAAATAACCACAAATACCACAGAACAGAGAAGCTACAATTACTCCTATTTTGGCTTGAAGAATATACGATGAATCTATAAATGCAAGGTTTGTTACAAATAACGACATGGTAAATCCAATACCCCCAAGCATGGCAACTCCATAAATCTGTCTCCAATTAACACCTTCAGGAAGTGTTGCCAAATTTAGTTTGATTAAGATTTTAGAAAATCCAACAATTCCAATGAATTTACCTAGAACCAACCCAAATATTACACCCAGGCTAATATTGCTGCCCAAGTCATCAAAAAAGCTATTGGAAAAAGTTATTCCAGCATTGGCAAGAGCAAATATTGGCATAACAACAAAATCTACAAATGGGTGCAAACTATGTTCAAGTCGTTGTAGCGGTGTCATGGCAGCTTTAGAATAATGTCTTATGTCGTCCAGAATATGAAGTTGATCAGGAGTAACAAGAGTAACATTGTTTGGGGTACTACTTTCAAATTTATTGGTAAGGTCTTTCATTTTTTTAATAAAACTTTTATCTTCAATCTTAACATTTGCAGGAATTGTGAGAGCTGCGATTACGCCAGCAATAGTGGCGTGAACTCCGGATAGTAGAAAAGCCAACCATAAACAAATGCCAATTACCCCATAAAACAGAGTATTTCTGACTCCTAATATGTTGGCTATTACCAGCACAGTTAGAAAGCCACCACCGACTAATAAACTAATTATAGAAATATCGGAGGTGTAGAAAAGGGCAATGACCATTACTGCTCCTAAATCGTCAGCAATTGCCAAAGCAGTTAAAAATACCTTAAGTGATTTTGGTACTCTATCGCCTAATAAGTAGAGCATTCCTAATGCAAATGCAATATCTGTTGCCATGGGAATTCCCCATCCATGGGAAGCTTCTCCAGTTGTATTCCACAACAAATATATTAATGCAGGGAATACCATACCTCCTAATCCTGCAAAAATTGGCAGAATTGCATCTTTAGGTTTTGAAAGCTCACCAGCCATTATTTCTCTCTTTAATTCCAAGCCGATTACAAAAAAGAATAATGACATCAGCCCTTCATTAATCCAATGATGGAAGGACCTAGAAACAATAAAATCAGGAAAGCCTATGGTAAAAGTATTTTCCCAAAAATCGTGGAAAACATCTTTAAGGGGAGAATTTGCAAGTATCAAAGCCATTATAGTAGATGCAAATAATAGAATGCTACTTGTTTTTGAATTACTAATGAATCGGTTCATTGGAATTAGCAAATACTTGTCTATTGGATCTAATCTCATGATGGAAGT
>Ga0214163_1000654_pt1 | contig 15688 bp, 13 predicted proteins | sample LakMenepilimnion_2_FD_153001 | JGI IMG/M metagenome (GOLD analysis project Ga0214163, IMG submission 153001) | Freshwater microbial communities from Lake Mendota, WI - Practice 15JUN2010 epilimnion v4 | ecosystem: Environmental > Aquatic > Freshwater > Lake > Epilimnion/Euphotic zone | place... | reverse complement strand
CAATAAATAAGCTTTTAATTTATCCCTGTAATAGGTTTTTTCTCTGAGATTACCAGAGAAAAAGGTATATTCAAATAATGCTTTCTTAGAACTAGTCGGTAGCACATACATGAATTCACATTCTAGGCCAAAGGCGACTCTAAAATCAAATAAATCGGCCGACTCTTGTTTGAAAATGGGAAAATGACTTTCGATGGTCCAGCCTAAAAAATGTTGCTTTATGTGTTTTGGATTATCAAAATCACAGGTAAATGCACTGACACTATCAAATACTTTTTTTGATGCACAAAAATCTCCTTGGTCTGTACTTACGTTCACATCCAATCCCCGGTAACTAAAGGATTGAATCTTAGCTTCTAAAAATTGAATGTTGGGTTTATTGGCCAATGCTGAATGAACTTCTTTATACCAATCTACGCTATTTATTTTCCTATATTGAAATGGATTAATATTCAGAAGTTTAGACTGATTAGTTTGGCTATGAAACCATAAAGAATCCCATTTTTTCTCCGCAACTTTATCAAATTCTTCCTCCTGATCAGACCAAAAGCACCACGTTTTATCGTTTTTGTTTTTGGGGAATTGGTCGATAACCAAGATAGGTAAATCACCCAATTGACTTTTTGACAAATAATAGGCTAATGATAAACCGGCCATTCCTCCGCCTGCAATAATAAACGCAAACTGGGATTGTAATGGCTTATTCATGAATTAGATATGTTTTTCAGCGTGATAAGACGAACGCACTAATGCACCTGATTCGACATACTTTAGTCCTCTCTTCAAACCTTCTTCTTTATACATCAAGAAAGTGTCTGGATGAATCCATTCGATTACTTCATGGTGCATTTTGGTCGGTTGTAAATATTGACCCAACGTTAACACATCTAAACCATGGGCTAAAAGATCATCCATCGCCTGAAAAACCTCTTCTTTCGTCTCGCCTAAACCGAGCATGAGTCCAGATTTCGTTCTTTTCCCAAACTCTTTCGTGCGCTTTGTTTGCTCTAAGCTTCGCTCATACTTAGCCTGCGGCCGAACATACCTGTATAAACGCGAAACGGTTTCCATGTTGTGTGAAACCACTTCTTGGCCCCCTTCAATCATGCGAATTAACGCATCCCAATTACCTTTTGTGTCTGGAATGAGGGTTTCGATCGTGGTTAATGGGGTTGTTTCTTTAACCGCGCGAACGGTTTGATACCATATTTCAGCCCCTCGATCCTTCAATTCATCTCGATTGACGGATGTGATCACTGCATGTTTCACCTTCATCAATTGAATCGCTTCCGCTACTCGGCGTGGCTCGTCTTCATCATATTCATTAGGTCTGCCCGTAGCTACCGCACAAAACGTACAAGAACGCGTACATACATTTCCTAAGATCATGAAGGTTGCTGTTCCTTCGCCCCAACATTCACCCATGTTTGGGCAATTTCCAGATTGACAAATCGTATGTAATTTATACTCGTCAACTATTTTTCGAACATTCGTATATTTCTCACCGATAGGCAATTTAACCCGCAGCCAATCTGGCTTTCTTGAGCTAGGGACTGAATTTACTTGAGGTAATTCGATCATTTTGTATTTTTATTTACTTTTTCCAAAGAAAAAGGTTAGATATCCAGTGGTGTAAACCGATCGCTGTGGCGTTTGGTTTAACATTTCAATAGGTTTGGTGAAGTAATCCACAATAAATCCCACTTCCAAAGCCAAATAGTTTTGTTTAAATGAGTCTAGTTCTACATTAAATGCCGTTTTTAAATGCCAACCCGGAACATACACAGATTCGCTAGCACCTTTGAAAAAACTACTTTCGCCTAAAATAACGGTGCGTTGGAAGGTATTGTCAAAAGTCTGAGACATGGGAATGGAGAGAATCGATGATTTCCCCGTTCCTTGATTAACGAAAGAGATGTCGACATGATAGGGCATTTGCATGCCTATATTGGGTCCTGTGACAATTAAACCCTTTAAAGCAGCACCACCTTCCGAAGGTTTTTTGAATAAGGTCCATTGTCGGCCATATTCCGTTCTTATCACAACTAACTGATTTAATTTACCTTCCGTGTAACCTCTTCCGTTATACGAATAGGGTGAAGAAAATTCTCTGTAATCTTTGATGACGGAAATGTCAAGGCCAACTAAGGATTGACTTTTCTGATTGTTTATCCACACTTTTCTAGCGGTTAGCCCACCAAAAATCCCTGAATTTGTCGAAGTACTAACTCCAAGGGCCAAGGTACCCGTTGGGTTAACATTTTTAACCATCGCCGCATTTTTATTGGAAATGACTTTTGATTTATTGGTTGAGCTAGGCGCCTGTATGATCGTCTCTTTGGGTGCTGATTTTCTTTGGGCCCAAACCACATTTGACGACCCTAAAAAAATAAAAAGAACTCCTATTAATTTTTTCATTCGCTCAAATGGGGTTTTAATTCGTCCACCGATATGTCCCAATGGGTAGCTGAATAGGTACAAACACCCTTATCAATTACTAAGACCTGGGGAGATTGATGAGCTATGTCAAACTTATCTGCAATTTCTGAGGAAATAGGTCGAAAGGCAATTAAATCCAAATAAAAAGCCGCGTTTTCTAAAGGTCCCCAAGCCCGCTCAAATCGACTTAAGGCCGTAGATGAAATGGAACACCGTGTGCTATGTTTGAAAATCACCACAGGTTGATTTTGTGAAATTTTAACAATTTCATCCAATTGATGTAAGTCTGTAAGTTGATTCCAATGCATATTATGATGTGGGTATTCGGCTAATTTTGTAAATTTATTGTTTCAACATCAAATTTAAGAAAAATTGAGGGTTTGGCTGTATATTTTTGCCTTGTTTTTATATAAGCAAATTTTAGGAATTGTTTCAATGTTCCATAGCAAGGCTAAGAAATGGAATAATGGCCAAAAACATGTTTGGGAAGGGTTGCAATCTGCTTTTGAAAATAATAGTAGGCCTGTTGCTTGGTTTCATACGGCATCTATGGGCGAGTTTGAACAAGGAAAACCTATCATTGACGCATTTTCAAAAGAATTTCCGGGCTATTTTATTTTAGTGACTTTTTTCTCTCCTTCAGGTTATGAAGTTCGGAAAAATGCTCCTGGCGTTGATTATGTAAGTTATTTGCCTTTTGATGGGGATTCAACCAGCAAAAGATTTTTGGATCTTGTTCAACCGAATTGGGTATTTTTTGTTAAATATGAATTTTGGTATTTCTATTTAACGGAATTGAAAAATCGGAATATTCAAACGATTTTAGTATCGGCTATTTTTAGAAAAAACCAAGTGTTTTTTAAGGGTTATGGCGGATTTTTTAGGAATATATTAGCCTCTTTTGACCAATTATTTGTTCAAGATGAATCGTCTAAGGAAATGCTAAATCGCATTGGAATTCAGCATGTGACAGTGGGAGGTGATACTCGATTCGATCGAGTGTTAGCTAATCTCCGTTCGGCAAATGCTTGGACTTTGTTAAGTGAGTTTGTTGGCGACAATGAATTCATCGTCCTAGGCTCTGTTTGGGATGCTGACATGGATTGCTTAATTCCACTCATTAATTCACGAAAATTCTCGTTTAAATGGGTGGTCGTTCCTCATGAAATTAATGAGTCAACTTTAAAATCATGGGAATCAAAGATTAAAGTTCCAGTAAGTTATTCTAAGAATAACACCTTTGATGCACATGCAAATGTATTATTTGTCAATGAGGTGGGGAGATTATCATCCATCTATCGGGGGGCAATATTTGCCTATATTGGGGGAGCTTTTGGTTCAGGATTGCATAACACTTTAGAGGCTGCAGTTTTTGGGCCAACGGTCTTTTTTGGCAATAAGAATTTTGAAAAATTCAATGAGGCGGTCGAATTAGTCAATTTAGGTTTAGCTTATCCCATTGCCAATAGCCAAGAATTAGAAGATAAAATGATAGAAATTTATCATTCAGAAGATTTATTGGTCCAAAAACAAGTGCAATCTCGTCAATTTGTAGCTTCTCATGCAGGGGCTACTGAACGTATCATGAACTTTTTACGAAAATCCTTACCTCAAACACATGTTAACTAAAGGGCTTGTCATGCGTTCAACAGGATCTTGGTACGAAGTTCGTTCCGATTCGGGAAAAGTATATCGCGCTCGGCTAAAAGGAAAGTTTAAGTTGAACGGTCCTAAGACTTCCAATCCGATTACGGTAGGGGACCAAGTGCTTTTTTCCATGGAAGATGAGGCTAATCAGACGGTTGTCATCGAAGAAATTTCAACTAGGCAAAATTACATCATTCGAAAATCAGTGCATAAGACTAGTCATGGCCAATTGTTAGCGGCTAATGTGGATCAAGCGCTCTTTATTTTTACCTATAAATTTCCAAAAACATCCTTAGGGTTTTTAGATCGTTTTTTGGTTACTTCGGAAGCCTTTCGAATTCCAGTGACGATCGTTTTCAACAAGATGGATTTATTAACCGAGGAAGAAAAGGATCAGGTCTTTGAATGGGCAGGCTTATATCAAGAATTGGGATATGGGGTATTGTTCACCTCCATACCCATGAATCAAGGGATTTCGGAATTTAAAGAAATTTTTCAAGGTAAAGTATCTTTAATGGCCGGTCATTCTGGTGTAGGAAAATCGAGTCTTTTAAATATCGTGGCGCCAACCTTACATATTAAAACGAAAGAAATTTCTGATTTTGCCCAAAAAGGAGTTCATACCACCACGTATTCTACCATGTGGGAATTAGGGCCTGATACCTATTTAATTGATAGTCCTGGTATTAATGAGTTAGGGGTTATGGAAATTGAAAAAGCAGAATTAGCACACTATTTCCCTGAAATGAGGGCACTTTTGGGCCAATGTAAATTTAATAATTGTTTACATTTGCATGAGCCACATTGCGTGGTCCAACAAGCAGTTAAGGATGGTGAAATTGCGTCAAGTAGATATTTAAGTTATTTTAGTATTTTTGAAAATGACGATAACCGTCGATAAATCTATGGAAAATAAATATAATTGGGGGATTGATTTAGGAGGGACGAAAATTGAGTGTGCTATTTTAGATCAGAAGGATCCTACTCAAGTGATTCTACGTGAACGGATTGATACAGAATCGATCAAGGGATATGATCATATTATTGCTCAAGTGGGCCGATTGATTGATTCGGTGAGTCAAAAAGTTGGTTTTAGGCCTACGCGAATAGGATTTGCAACTCCTGGAGTTTTAGACCCTGCTTCCCAAACGATGAAAAATTGCAATACTACGAGCATGAATGGCCAACCCATGGCCGTTGATTTAGCTAAAGCAGTGGGTTGCGAGGTGGTTTTGGCGAATGATGCCAATTGCTTTGCGTTAGCAGAAGCACTTTTAGGCGCCGTTCAGGATATTAATAAAAAAGCCCAAGTGGTATTTGGCGTTATTTTGGGAACAGGTGTGGGTGGTGGATTGGTGGTGAATGGTAAAGTTATAAATGGCCTTCATGGAATTGGTGGCGAATGGGGGCATAATATTTTAGAAGTAGGCGGTGAACCTTGTTATTGTGGAAAAGCAGGATGTGTCGAGAAAGTTATTGCAGGTCCTTCTTTGGAACTTTTTTATGAAAGGCAAACGGGAGACAAAAAGAAATTGAAAGATATCGTTCAAGCACATTTGGCTGGTTCTGATTCCAATGCTACGGCAACGATGGAGCGTTTATTTGAATACTATGGCAAAGCCATTTCTACATTGATTAATGTCATCGATCCAGACGTGATTGTCATTGGTGGGGGAGTTGGCAATATAGATTCACTTTACACGGAAGGTTATGAGCGAATTAAGAAGTATATTTTTAATTCAGGAGAAGTATTGACCCCTATCGTAAAACCGAAATTAGGGGATAGCGCGGGTGTTTTTGGAGCAGCTATGTTATAAGTGACCCCAATGATTTTTGCGGGCTATAAATTATAAAGTACTGGAATTGTTTGTGAAATGTCAGCCCCTAGGAACCTAAAATAGTACCTGCCCGAACCCAGTGGAGGAAGAAATATTTCTTCATGAGTTTGTTTGATTTGGAGTGTTTTTATCATGACTCCTTGAGCATTAAAAATTTCAAGCTTCATTTGCATGTCTTCTGCCATGTCAATATTGATTTTTTCACCTATTGATACTGGATTAGGGTAAATATGAATCGCTATGTTTTTTTGAGGCTCGACTCCCAAGATCGGATTTAAAAAAGTCGCGGCCTTTAGGAAATTTGGAACACCATAACCTAATAAATTATCGGGTTTAGTGAATTGATTCCCAGATTTTTTAATGGCATCTATAATTTGCCAAGATGAATTTCTTGGGTTAGCTTGGAGCATTCCTGCCACAAATCCCGCCATGAGTGGTGCCGAAAATGAAGTTCCATTGGATGTCCCGATCGTCCCACTCGTTGTACCGACCACTGTCCCTAATCCCATAGAAGAAACATCAGGTTTTATCCTTTTATCAAAACTCGGTCCTAACGAACTAAAACTCGCTTTTAAACCAGATCTGTCTACGGCACCCACGGCTAAAATTGAATCAGCATCTGCTGGTGCCGAAATGTATTTCCAAGCATTTGTTCCTTCATTTCCTGCACTTATGGTGCATATAATTCCTTTTTGAGCAGCCCAAGCAGCTGCCTTGGAAACCAATGTTGTCCGGCCATTCATTTCGGAATAGGTATGGTTTTGTTTTTGATTATCAAATTGCGAGTATCCGAGAGAGGAATTTAACACATCAGTTCCTAAGCTATCAGCCCATTCAGCACCTCTGAGCCAATTAGCCTCTTCGACGATTAACTCGGAATCATCTTCCTCCGTTTGTGCCATGGCGAAGTTGGCTAGATAGGCTGCCCCAAACAATTTTCCAGGGGATTGACCAGCTATGGTGCTGAGCACATTCGTTCCATGTGATCCACCCACATACACCGACTTTAAGTTTGGCGAAGTTGCTAATGTGCCAATCACCCTTTTTTCAGTAAAAATTGCCTTTAGGTAAGGAACTTGGTCTGCATTTAAAAATCCGTTGTCTAATAACGTAATTAAGATATTCTCACCCCGAAAACCTTTGCTATGCATGACATCGATTCCTAGTTGGGACAGCTGTGTCAACGAGCTTCCATAATCAGGTCCGGCATTTGAAAGTTTAATTCCTGTAATTCCATTACTCTTAATTTGATTGTTTGCGCTCGAATCTGCTGGAAAATTCCAATAAAGCCCCTTGACATTTTCAAGTTTTAATGTTTTTGCTAGATCACTCGGTTTTTGCTGAATTAATGCCCCATTAATCCATTTTAATGGAAAAATGATCGTTGCTCCCGTGGATTTCAATTGGTCTAAATAGCTAGGGTTAACCGGTAAATCTTGATCTTGAAGGGCAATTTTCATTTTTTTTCTTCGTTCTATCGACTTTAAACTTAGATAAGCTTCTGGTTTGCTCAGAGAAAAAGGGCTATTTTTTTTATCTTTGAATAGCACCAAATATCGATAGGTAGAATTTTGAGCGAAAGCTGAAGTGCCCCCAATAAAGAAAATAAAAAACAGTAGGATTAACCTAAATGGAAGACTCATATGTAATAATTGATGCAAATTAAAAAATTTAAATCAAAAGCACATAAATTTCAGCATTTCGATTTGGTATCTATAAAATTTGTAAATTTGTGCAATTATTTGTCGAAATGAAATTTGCTATCAAGCGATTCTTTTTAGTCTATTTAGCTGCCTATTTCTTAGTGGGGAATTTAGGTATTTCGTTTACTCAATCCACATGCCTTTTCACTGGAAATAAGAAATATTCATTGGACAAGGCAGTCTCTTGTTGTTCAAAAAATATCCAATCTTCATTCAGTCAGTCAAAAGCTTCTTCCTTTAGTCGTGCTAAATGCTGTTCTTATGATCGATTTGCCTTAAAATTTAATTTTGATCAATCGGATCAGAAATTTCAGCATCATAATTTAGCAGGGGCTATCTTGCCTTCAAACTCTTTTGTTTTCAAACAATTGAATGATTTAGATATTGATCAGAAATCAATTTCTTTTCACTCAAATCATTCGCCGCCTCCATTAACTAGGCGTTTGGCAACTTTACAAGTATATCAAATTTGATTTTTTGGGTTTTATTCACTCACCTAAATCAAATAAAGATGTATAAAAAAATAATTATTTTTCTACTATTATTTGCTCCTTTTGGATTATTGGGGCAAGAAATCACCGGCCGCGTGATGAGTTTGGATTCTGCTGGAAACATGGAGGACCTCATTGGCGCCTCTGTTGTTTATAAACCCACTCGCGCAGCTGTACTCACTACAGCAGGCGGTATGTTTAAGTTGCAAGCAGGTAAATTTCCAGGTTGGCTCGTCACCTCCTATGTCGGTTTTCAAACTGATTCAGTTTGGGTTGAAAAGTCTGCATTTCAACACATTCATTTGTGGGCAAAAACCAATGAATTATATGAAGTTCGGGTGCTGGCAAATCCAGGCCAACAAGACAACATGTCTTTGCTTCAGAGAGAGGTTTTGACGATGAAGACCTTAGCTAAAGCCGCATGCTGCAACTTATCAGAAAGCTTTGAGACGAATGCGAGTGTCTCGGTCAATTTTACTGATGGGGTGACTGGGGCAAAACAAATCCAATTATTGGGTTTATCGGGCCAATATGTGCAGACTAATCTTGAAAATATGCCTTCCATCAGAGGTTTGAAATCCACCTATGGCTTAAGCTATCTACCAGGAACTTGGATTAAATCCATTGATTTAAGTAAAGGGACTAGTTCGGTGGCGAATGGCTATGAATCGATGACGGGAGGAATTAACATTGAGTTAGCCAAACCTGATACTTCTGAGGCCTATTTTTTAAATACCTATGTTAATACACAGGGGCGATATGAGGTAAACCAACAAGCCGCGCACAAATTTAATGATAAGCTTTCCATGGGGATTTTTACCCATTTTTCTCAACAAGCAGCAAGAACCGATGGGAATCAAGATGGTTTCATGGACCAGCCGCTTTTCAACTTTACCCATGTGTTAAATCGTTGGAAATATGCTACTGAAAATTGGATTGTTCAATTGGGGGCAAGTTATTTGTATGAAAACAGGGTAGCTGGTCAAATGAATTTTGAGGAATTATCTTCCAATCGGTATTTAGTATATGGTTTTGGAAGTAAAACTTCTCGCTGGGAAGCGTTTTCTAAAATAGCCCGACTATTCCAGTTGAAACCCTGGAAGGGTCTTGGTTTAATTTTGCAGGCAAACCAACATGAAAACGATTCTTATTTTGCCTTTAAAAATTACCGAGGACGCGAGCAAAGTATGTATGGGAATCTAATTTACCAGTCCATCATAGGCAACACAAACCATGGTTGGAAAGCGGGCGCTAGCTTTTTATATGATTCATATCAAGAATCCTATATTGATTCAGCCTATGCCCGAACTGAAATGGTACCCGGTTTTTTTGGTGAATATACCCTAACGGTTCCTAATGTGTTGACGTTAGTCGTGGGCCAACGAGTCGATTTTCATAATCAATTAGGCACCCAATGGACACCAAGGTTGCACTTTAAATGGGATATTTCAACTGATTGGATTTTCAGGTTATCCGCAGGAAAAGGTTGGCGTCGTGTGAATCCGATCGCCGAAAATATGGGTTTTTTAGCTAACGGACGCAGAATCCAATTGTTGGGTAATTTAAGTCCCATCGAGAAATCTTGGAACTACGGTTTTTCATTAACAAAAAATATGATGCTGGGGTCACGAAAAGCAAATTTTGTTTTTGACGCATATCGAACTGATTTTGAGCAGCAATGGATCGTGGATATGGAAACATCAGGGTTGATTCGCATGTACTCAAGTCCGGGAGTTTCCTATGCGAATAGCGTGCAACTAGAATTTAATTACAGTCCATTTAAACGTTTTGAACTTAAGGCAGCCTATCGCTCGCAAGATGTGCAGTCAGACTACATTAGTTCAAATGGTAGTTTGAGCCGTTTGGCCAAACCCTTTGTCAATAAGGAACGAGTTTTAGTAAATTTGGGTTATGAGACAGCGATGTCAAAATGGAAATTTGATTTAACATGGCAGTGGAATGGAGAAAGGCGTATTCCCAATGCAACTGCTGGACACGCACATGAGCCGAATTCCCCCTTAGTAAATGCCCCAGCTTTTTCAACGATCTATGCACAGGTGACTAAGCAATTTAAAAAATGGGAGTGGTACGTTGGCGGTGAAAATCTAAGTAATTTTACGCAGACAAATCCATTGATGAATGCATCAGATCCATTTGGTCGTTATTTTGATGCAACGATGGTTTGGGGGCCGATTATCGGCCGAATGGTTTATTCAGGAATACGATTTAAAATAAAATAAACATATTAAAATAAAATAAACATAAAAATAAATTCAACATGAAAAAAATGATGCTAATGGCCACTTTGATGGCAGGAATGTTTGGAGCGATGGCTCAACAGCAAGAAGCAACGAAAGTTGAAAAAAAGGAAACTGCAGCGGACAAAAAAGAAGCTTATCAGTGTCCAATGAAGTGCGAGGGGACAAAAACCTATGCTAAAAAAGGCAAATGCCCTCAGTGCACGATGGAACTAAAATTGGCTAAAAAGTAATTTTGATGATTTTGGGTACCGGAGAATATGGTTTGCACCTTAATGGGGTAGGCGATATTTCCCCGGTATCGAAATTCTATTCTTAGTGCTTCCCACTTAGCTCTTCATGCTAAGGGCAATTCTCTTTCTTGCTTCGTCCACTTCGGTGACACGTACCATCACTTTTTGAGATACTTTTACCACTTCATTGGGATCCTTGACAAACTTGTCGGCTAGTTGGCTTACATGCACCAAGCCATCTTGATGTACTCCAATATCCACAAAAGCCCCAAAATTGGTAATGTTCGTCACAATTCCTGGTAATGTCATGCCAATCCGTAAATCTTTAATGTCGTTCACTCCTTCGGCAAACTCAAATGCCTCAAACTTTTCACGCGGGTCGAGTCCAGGTTTTGCTAATTCAGACATAATATCGGTTAATGTGGGCATACCTACATCAGTCGTCACATATTGGCTTAATTGAATTTGCTTGCGCAGCGTCTCATCTGCTAAAAGATCTGCGACTTTACAATGCAAGTCTTTAGCCATCTTTTCTACGATTTCATAGCGCTCTGGGTGAACCGCACTGGCATCTAAGGGATTTTTCGCATGTCGAATTCGCAAGAATGCGGCTGCTTGCTCAAAAGCCTTTTCTCCCAACCTTGTCACCTTTTTCAGGTCGGAACGCTTGAGAAAGGGACCATTTTTTATCCGGTAGTCAATAATATTTTGAGCCAGTTGGGGACCTAGGCCTGATACATAAGATAAAATCTGTTTGGAGGCGGTGTTAAGTTCTACGCCCACTAAATTAACACATGATACTACCGTGTCATCCAGCGATGCTTGTAATTTCTTTTGATCCACATCATGCTGATATTGGCCTACGCCAATCGACTTTGCGTCAATTTTGACTAATTCAGCTAGTGGATCCATGAGTCTGCGACCGATGGAAACAGCGCCCCGAACCGTCACATCTTTATCCGGAAATTCGTCTCTTGCGACTTCAGAGGCTGAGTAGATGGAAGCACCGCTTTCGTTCACCATAATAATATGGATGCCATTCAAGTTTAAGTTACGGACAAAGGATTCTGTTTCTCTTCCCGCTGTTCCGTTCCCAATGGCGATAGCTTGAATTTGATATTTTTTTACCCATTCTTTAATCGTTTCAGCCGCCTCGGAAGCTTGTCCAGGACCTGTGTGAGGGTAAACGGCTGTATTGGCCAATAAACTTCCTTGCTCGTCTAAGCAAACTACTTTACACCCAGTTCTAAATCCTGGGTCTAGCGCTAATACACGTTTTTGACCTAAAGGAGCGGCTAAAAGTAATTGCCTGATATTTTCAGCAAATACGCGTATCGCATTTTCGTCAGCTCGTTTTTTTGCTTCAGCCCGAACTTCTGTTTCCATGGCGGGCATTAACAAGCGTTTATAACCATCTTGAATAGCCATTTCCACTTGCTTGGCACAGGAATTATTTCCAGTGATAAATCTACGCTCCAGTTTTGTTAGGACTTCATCGTCGGGTCCCAACAAGCTCAGGTTTAAAAAACCTTCATTTTCTCCTCTAAACAAAGCTAAAATCCGATGGGAGGGGGCTTGTGCAAGAGATTCAGACCAATCGAAATAGTCTTTGTATTTAATTCCTGCTTCTTGTTTTCCTTTGGCGATACTAGACTTTACGGTCGTTTTACGGGTAAATAAATTCCTTGCCTCTTCTCTAGCTTCCGCTGTTTCCATCATCTCCTCGGCTAAAATATCTCGAGCTCCAGCGAGGGCTTCATCGACATGGCTCACATGCTCTAGATAATTAACGGCTAATTCTTCTGGGGAAACAAGGCGTTGTAGGAACAATTGATTAGCCAATTCCTGCAAGCCTTTTTCACGGGCAGCCATCGCTCGGGTTTTGCGTTTAGGCTTATAAGGCAAGTAAATATCTTCGAGTTTGGATAATGTTTCAGCTGCTCGCACAGCTTTCTCCAATTCTGGAGTCAGTTTTTCTAGTTCTAGTAAGGATTTTAAAATAGCGTCCCTGCGTTTTTCTAACTCGACTAATTGGTCTCTTAAATCACGAATGGCTGCAACCTGAACTTCATCTAAACTTCCTGTCATCTCTTTTCGATACCGAGAAATAAAAGGAATTGTGGCCCCCTCGTCTAGTAAATCGATGGTTTTTCGTACTTGGTTCTCGCTGATTTGAAGCGCACTCGATATTTTAGAAAATAGGTTGGACATGACGGTTGGGTAATGTGTATACGCGATTCTTGAGCTCTATGGGTCGCTGATGCTCGCGCATGATTTACAGAGATACTGGGTTCTTCGGGCGTTGGTTTGTTATTCGGTTGTAGGGAAATCGCTATGGAAATAACCCGCAAACTTCCATATTTCTTGGATTTCAGCTCCTAAGATTGGGTATGGATCGTATATGGGATTGGTTGATTTTAAAATCAGAATGCTTTTGGCTTCTAGGTGGTTGATGATTTTTTTCAAAACAACTCCTTCTTCTCTCGTGACTACGATGCAAATCGTATCATCCTTGATTGATTTCCAATCTTCTACATATTCTGCGAATACGAGGGAGTTAGGCTTTAAGGGCAACATCGACTCACCTTTAATCGGGAAAACGCGGTATTTTTTATCTCTGGGCAGAAAAGGCACTTGGAAGGTTGGCAGCTCTTGGATGAATTCTAAATCATCGTATGAAGCGGTATAACCTGCCAAAGCCTTTAGGGGCACCATTTCGATATTCTCCTCGTTATCTGAATCTACCGTGGTGGCTAAAATTCGTAGCTTAGGCTTGTTTGCTAATCCAGGTATTCTTTTTGCTAAATCTTCTTTGAGTAACTCGTCGACTTCAACGTTGAAAAACTCGGCCAATAGGATCAAATCGCTGTATTTAGGCTCAGCTCTACCGGACTCATATGAGCCCAAAGTAGGCTTCTTAATATTCAGTAATTCAGCTAGTTTTTCTTGTGAAGTTTTCTCCGACATTTTGCTGCGTAAAAAACGTAAATTCTGACTAAAAAAAGTACTCATAAGATTTGCTTATTAAACTAAAATGGATAAAATTCGTAGCTGAATTTTGTTTATAATCTTTTCGAAGTTACGAAAGGTATTCAAATTACCCAAATATCTACCAATTTTATGCAAGAACGCGCCATTGTGCACATGGATTTGGACAGTTTTTTTGTCTCGGTGGAGCGACTCCGGGATGCTAGGCTTGTGGGAAAACCGGTCATTGTGGGAGGGATGTCTGACCGTGGCGTGGTAGCGGCATGTAGTTATGAGACGCGCGCTTTTGGGGTACGTTCGGCTATGCCCATGAAGATGGCGTTGAAGTTATGTCCGGATGCGATTGTGTTGCGGGGAGACTTTGATGCATATACCCAACATTCGGAGGCGGTGACCTCGCTAATTATGGGACGAGCTCCTTTGGTTGAAAAGGCTTCTATTGACGAATTTTATCTTGATATGACGGGTATGGAGCGTTTTTTTGGTTCTTATGCCTTTGCCCAAGACCTTCGAGATCGGATAAAAAAGGAGATTGGTTTGCAGATGTCTTTTGGTTTATCGGTCAATAAGACGGTTTCAAAAGTGGCCACGAATCATGTTAAGCCTGCGGGCCAATTTCGCGTGTTGGCAGGTCAGGAAAAATCATTTTTGGCCCCTATGCCGGTGGGCAAGATTCCGATGATCGGTGCGGTTACTTCTCAAACGCTCCGTAATATGGGGATTGTGCATGTGGGTACTTTGAGTCAGATGCCTTTGAAAATCTTAGAAAAGACTTTTGGAAAATCGGGAACTGTTCTTTGGGAGCGGGCTAATGGGATTGATTTGAGGCCAGTAGTTCCTTATTCTGAACAGAAGTCTTTGTCGAAAGAAATCACTTTTGAGCAGGATAGTACGGATGTGGTTTTATTGCGCCGTATTTTGGGTTCGTTGACCGAACAATTATCGTATGATTTACGCAAGCTTGGACAATGCACGGCTTGTGTGACGGTGAAGGTACGGTACTCGAATTTCGACACGCATACTCGACAAATCAGTATTCCTGCTTCGGCCAGTGATCACCGACTGATTCCTGCGGTTCAGGAGCTTTTTGAGAAATTGTATGATCGACGTTTATTGATCCGACTTATTGGTGTTCGCTTTTCAAAACTATGGCAGGGGCAGGAGCAGTTGCAGATTTTTGATGAGGGAGCTCGATTAGTTCCTTTGTATGGGGCGATGGACAAATTAAGAAATCGCTATGGAGAGTTTTCGATTTTGAGGGCTAGTGGGTTAATGGGAAGTTCAGAACGCAGAAATCGATTAGCTACTAATACGGACGAGTAAACATGTATTTAAATTGCCATTCCTATTATAGTTTACGTTATGGAACACTCTCTCCTGAGCAATTGGTGGCGGAGGCGGTGTTACGTGGGATAAAAACGTTAGCACTGACGGATATTCACAGAACATCTGGGGTTTTCGACTTTGTTCAGGCTTGTCGGGATGCAGGCATCAAACCGGTGGTGGGGATGGAGTTCAGAAACAAGCATACGTTGATGTATATATGTCTTGCCCGGAATGCCCAAGGAATGGCGCAGATTAATGCTTTTGCTTCCAATTATCTATTGGCCAAGGAGCCTTGGCCTGAACGTCCACCGGAATGGGAGGATGTGTGGACGATTTTCCCTTGGGTTCGTAAAAAAAAACTCAAAAATTTAGCTAAGCGAGAATGTTGGGGTGTACGGGCGAGTGATCGCAACCGTTTGTGGAAGGAAACGGACTGGGAAAAGACAGTTTGGTGTCAGCCCTTTACATTTTTGGACAAGCGGGGTTTTTCGATGCATCGTTTGCTACGTTCGATGGATGAAAATACGTTATTGAGCAAACTTTCGGTGGAAGCGCAAGCTCAAGAGGATGAGCGTATGTATACCCAAGAAGAGTTGGCAGATTACTGCCAAGATCATCCATTTTTACTGGAGGAGTCAGAGCGAATTTTAGCGGATTGTTCCTTTGAATTTGACTTTAAACGGCCTAAAAATCGGGTCCTTTTTGGTTCAAGTTCGGAGGATGATTTAGCCCTTTTGACTAAGCTTGCTTATGAGGGATTGCGGT
>Ga0214163_1000650_pt1 | contig 15735 bp, 7 predicted proteins | sample LakMenepilimnion_2_FD_153001 | JGI IMG/M metagenome (GOLD analysis project Ga0214163, IMG submission 153001) | Freshwater microbial communities from Lake Mendota, WI - Practice 15JUN2010 epilimnion v4 | ecosystem: Environmental > Aquatic > Freshwater > Lake > Epilimnion/Euphotic zone | place... | reverse complement strand
CCAGTGCTACCCGTTCCACCAGAGGGTCCGAAAGCGCGATAAGCGAGAATAAACGTGGCAACATCTTCCCCGAGAGCAGTCGACAAATCGGTTCGCAACGTCGACATATCGGAGTTGTTGATATTCACTCGCGGTTGACCTTCAGAAGTCAAATTCCGCTCTTTGGAATAAAGAGTCAAATACATTGCCCAACCAAGGCTTGGAGGAGACTCGGTTTTCGCTCCACTGGAAGTTCCCGATCCTGCGGACAAGTTCATCGGGCTCGATGAACCAACCATGCCGTTCGCACCAGGTTGCATCCCGCTTTGCGCCGCGCTCGATTCGCTTGATTCGAGAATACCGTTGCGGTTCTGATCAAGCCCGAAAAGTAGATACGGGGTCACGCCACGAACGAGAAGCAATTGCTCGATCGACGATAAAGGTCCGTTCGTGGGGGCATAAGGATTGGGCAACTGCGTGTAGTATTCTCGCTCGCATCCGAATTCTCGCGGATCATCATCTGGGTCGATGAAGTCCAAAATTGCATCGGCAACAGATTCATCCATCGCCGGCAGAGCCATCAACAAATCTCGACCGATACTTGGACTACCCGTAGGTTGCGATGCCGAATCTCCGGTGGGCATCATCGAATCGGAAACGGCTCCGAGCATCGCTGCCGGAATGCTCAGCGCTGAATCGATCATCGGCAACACATTCAAGTTCAACTTGGCTGATTCGTTTTGTAAACCAAATCGAACCCCTGAGTACTTTCCTTCTTCATTCAAGCTCGGTGCAACAAGCGAGTAGTTGCATGGGTTCGCAGGATCGGGCCCCTGCAAGACAGGAATTGCTTGGAAGGTATTCGGGTTATCGAAGCTTCCACCAGCCTCCAGTCGTTGTGCTTTTGTGTACGCGACAAATAATCTCGCAGCGTCGATGCCTGAATCCGCTGCATATCTGGCTTGTATGCTCTGACCGGTCAGGCGTGACTCCTCATGCCCCAACAACATCGACTTCATAAAAGCCAACGAAGCGAGCGTAACGGCGGAGACCACCAATAATACAGCTAAAAGTAGGAAACCGCGCCGGTTGCGAAGCAGAGCTTCACTACGCGTTTGGCGAACTAAGTTTTTAGACTTCGTTTGGTTTGCAGTGGCTCTGCGGTGTTTGGTAGTTTTCATAATCCTAATGAACTCATTCCATCCGAAGAGGTTCCGCCAGAGGTTGACGACGAGGATCCTGGTGAGGCTAAAAGCGCTGCACCAGGAATCAGGATGTTGGTTGAATAAAGCTCTATGCCATATTCTTGCATCATCGATGAATTTAGATTTTGCAAAGAAATCCCAGGGGTCATCGGATTGGTCCTAGCACTCGATTCACGTTGCATAGCAAGGGTAACTTTGATCACACTCGGTAATCCCATAGTGCTCGAATTCCATTCCAGTTGCCATCCGTTGCTTCCGAAGTACGAAAACTCAATCCCTAACACTTCAGGCGCAATGATCTCTCCGGTTCGAATCAATTGGTCGCTGTTTCCCATTTCATAAGCGTACTGCGTCACCGCACGATCAAGCGAGCGACGAACCAAACCGCCGGAGAGCCCCTGGCTTGCTCCACTCGAAGCCGTAGCGATCTGGGATGTCAAACTTGCTAACGGATCTTGGACCCCATCGCTTCGGGGGGCTTGAACGTAATACCCAACCGTCTTGATGTCGCTTGGCATATCTCCCAACGACCCGGTGTTCATGTTCCCGGACTGAACAACGTACTCGTCGGGTCTGGGCAATCGACTGACATCGATTTCAATCGACGAAGTCGACCCGTAGATTCCGGGAGGCGAGAGACTTGCGACATCCTCAGCTTCACCACCGGATGCTCCAGCCCCTGAGGCTCCTTGCGAAGCCCCCCCCATGCTCATGCCGGCCCCGGCAGCCCCCGCACCGCCACCTGCTCCGTTTCCACCCGTTGCTGGATTCACTCCGCCAGGAATTTGTCCCCCTGTTGCACCACTTGGGTCGCCACCGCCTCCCGCTCCACTGAGCGCCCCGCCCAGAGCTCCACCTACGGCATTGTTCAAAGCACCACCGAGCATCTGCTGCAATCCGCTCGTGTCATAGGGATAATAACGAACCGTTGAACGTACATCCTCTGAAATCATATTCAAAATGGCTCGAGCCATCTGCGATTGTCGAACGCTATCGCGCCCCCGTGTTCCATTGACGAGGAATAACTGCACGAGTCCACCGATAAGGATCGATACCACGGCGGTCAGTGCAAGAGCCAGAAGTAACTCCAACAAAGTAAACCCTGCGGGCCGTGTTTTGGTCGATGGGCCTATCATGGCGTACCTCCTGTGCTTCCTGATGCTCCACCGCTGCTTGATGAACCAGTCGAACCGGTTGTTCCAGTCGCAGCAGGAAGGGTATCGAGACCGAGATTCGGATCGATCATCCAGCGAACGACAAAAAACATCTCCCGGTTATCCGTTACTCCAGCCTCGTCGGTGATGCTTAACCGCACCCCGACCATATTCGGCCTAGTGGCAGTAACAGTTTGAACTTGGTAATACCAACTACCATTCGGGACCACATCTGTAATGGGAGTCCAACCCACTGCACCTTGCAACGGGATCGCACCTGTGACGATCTCCGCCATTTTTGATTCAGCGAGAATTTGCGCTGTTGCCAAGCGATTTGCGATCAATCCGTTATCCGTGGCGGTCCAAGATATCTGCGCGAGGATTGCCGCTGACATCGCAAGAATCGCCAACGAGAGTACGACCTCAAGCAGCGAAATGCCTTGTCTGTTTGCTCCTTGGAGTCTTCTCGCTGAGCGATCAGTCCGTGCCAAGAGCCCTAATGTGTCTTTACCGTACAAACGTGATCTCATCGACTACCACCCTCCTTTGCTCGGAGCAGCGTTGGCAATCGCCGGAATGGAACTAGCATCGACGGTTGCGAGCCGCACAATGGACGATCGACCGGTAACGCCTCGGAGTTGTATTGCCATGCGACGCCCACGACTGTCCGCAAGAATAATCTGTGCGGTGGTTGACGATCCATCTGGATAAACGAGGAGCGGGGAAGAAATCCCGCCAGAGACTGCGGTTCCAACACCAGCCATCGGGACTGTTTCACCCGACTTCTGAATCTCAAGGGCGTTGCGTGCATCGACGAGAGTTTCAATTCCCATGAACTGAACATCATTATCGAGTTGCTTTGCATCACCGTCTGCGCTGATGCTCGATAAAGCAACTTGGCCAGTACTCGTCCTCTCCGTTTCTACAACACCCGAAGCGCTCATGACTGTCGCACCGGCAGAAGCGTCCGAATCCTCGTTCCCGCTTAGCCACGGTTCGATGGTGTAAGTATTCCCATTGATCGTGGCGCGAAAAACTTGCGCTTGACCAGTCTTCATGGCTTCCACTCGAGCTTCGAGAAGCTCGTTTTGAAGTCGTTCAGCCGATTGTTGCAAGCGTCTACTCGAGACCATTGCCTCGAGCGTTGGAAATGCAATCGCCGCAAGGGTCACAAGGATGATAAGAACGAGGATCAGCTCAAAGAGCGTGAAACCACTACGACGAGATAACGTCATCGGAGGTGCCGGACTGTCCGTCCGCTCCAACACTTCTTATTTCAAAAGTCGAACCGTTGAGTTTGTACTCGTAAGGTCGATTCCAAGGGTCGGAAGGGATCTTATCAAGGAGCTTGGTCCAATCCCCCGGATTCGCCAAATCCGCAGGTGCAGTCATCAACGCGTCGAGCGATTGTGGAAGTTGTTGCATTAGCAATTGGTACTGCTTTACAGCCGAGGACAACTGTGCGATCTGGGCCGTAGCAGCCCGCTTGTTCGCTTGTTCGAGAACCCCGGAGAAATTGCGAATCGCGAAACCTGCGATGACGACCAAGATGATCAGCACCAACATCACTTCCAAAAGAGTAAACGCGCGGCGGTTGCGACGTTGTGAACGGCTGAATTTCATTGGATTCTCCTTCCAACTCGGGTTGATAAAATTATTTGTAGACTAAGGTTGATGGCTAAAGGGTATTGGCACTATTGAGAACCGGCAACATCAAAGCTAAAACCACGAACATTACGAGCCCTGCAAGGACAAGCAACATAACGGGCTCGAGCAAGCGAATGACGGTCTCAAGTCTGCGAAAAGTTGTCTTTTCAAGACTATCGGCAATGTTGACCAAAACCGTATCGAGCGTATTGGACTCTTCCGCAACGGAAATCATTTCGACCACCGTTGGAGGAAAATGCCCTGACTTCTCTAACTGCTTGGCTAACCGCTGACCTGCTGTGATCTCGGCACTGGCGTTCGAAACTGCTTCGGAAAGGATCTTATTCCCAGAAGCATTGCGACTAATGTCGAGCGACTTAAGAATAGGAACACCGTTCTTCAACAAAGTTCCGAGAACGCGGCAGAATCGAGCTACAGCCAAATTCAAAAAAACTCCACCGAGCATCGGCGTCTTGATCTTGACCAAGTCCGCCCGATATTGACCCTCGGTGGTTTCCAAGTACTTCTTAAGAAACAGAATCACCCCAGCGATAAACGCTAGGACAACCCACCAGTAATTCTGAACAAACTTGCTGATACCAAGCAGCAATTCCGTCGCAGCTGGCAAGCCACCTTTTGCACGCATACTTTGGAAGATCGTCTCGAATTTTGGAACGAAGAAAATCAGCAAGACGGTTACGACGACCACACCAACTCCCATCACGAAGACGGGATAAGCCAGTGCACTGATCGTCTTACCCTTGAGCTCTTCTTGTTGCTCGACGAACCCCGAGACACGCTCGAGCGCATCTTCTAGAAACCCACCTTCGCTCCCCGCACGCGTCATGTTGACGGCCATGTCGTTGAATATCCGCGGATATCTCGCCATCGCATCGGGCAGGGACTCCCCTTCCTCAATCTTGGACTTGATCTCCGCGATCGCATTGCGAAGCGTTCTACTCGAACCGCTTTGTTGGGAAAGCACGCTGAGGGCTTTGAGCAATGGCACGCCACTTCGAAGTAGCGATGCAAGCTGGCCGTAGAAAGAAGCCATCTGACTTCCGCCCACACGACCAGTCTTGCGAACTTGCTTGGTCTTATCGACCTTGATCGAGATAGGAAACAGCGACTTCGCTCCGAGCTGTGATGCCGCATCGCGCACGCTTGCAGCCGACACCGAACCGGTCACCGATTTCCCTGACAGATCTCTAGCGATATAGGCGAAATCAGGCATAGATTCCCCCTTTAAAGCATCTGAAAGCAGACTGGCTGTTTACTGAATCAATTCGACTGAACAATGGTTGTAAGCTTCGCAAGCGGGTCATCATCCGATGGTATCTCCCTTGGTAGCCCGCAAGACTTCATCCATGCTCGTGGTCCCTTCAAGCACCTTGCGGAAGGCATCCATCCGCAATGTTAACATCCCGTGCTTCAAAGCCAATTGCTTGATTTCAAAACTGCTCGCTCGGTCGTGTGCCAGTTGCCGGACTGCTTCATTGGTGATCAACAACTCATAGATACCGAATCGACCTGCATATCCAAGCCCGCGACAAGCCCTACATCCCTCAGCCATGTAGATGGGCTTGTCTTGCAGTTGCTCCCAAGGAAAATCGCGAGGAAGCTCGTCTTGCTTCGGATGATAAGGCTTCTTGCACTCAGGACACAACCGACGCACAAGTCGCTGAGCCATGATCCCTTCCACAGTGCTAGCCACCAAGAACGGCTCGATACCCATGTCGACAATCCGGGTAAATGCACCCGCGGCATCGTTGGTGTGCAAGGTGCTAAACACAGTGTGGCCAGTAAGCGATGCTTGAATCGCATTCTCGGCAGTCTCGGCATCCCGAATTTCACCCACAAGCACAATATCGGGGTCGTGACGCAAGATACTTCGTAGCGAAGCAGCAAAGGTCAAACCAATCTTCGGATGGACTTGGATCTGGTTGATTCCATCAAGCTGATATTCGACCGGGTCTTCGGTCGTGATGATCTTGTTCTCAGGCGAGCGGATTTCAAGAAGCGAGCTATAGAGCGTCGTTGTCTTACCAGAACCGGTAGGCCCTGTAACCAAAATGATTCCGTGTGGAATTCGGATCAACTCGCTGAACAGTCGATATGTCTCGGCTCCCATCCCAAGGCTGCGAAGGTCGAATTTCATCGCCCCCTTGTCCAAGATCCGCATAACAAGGCTTTCGCCGTGAATCATCGGAATCACCGAAACACGAATGTCGATCTCGCGACCGTGCACCCGAAGTTTGATCCGGCCGTCCTGAGGCAGACGCTTCTCGGCAATATTGAGCTTGGCCATGATCTTCAAACGCGAAATGATCGCCGCTTGAAATCGATTGATCTCAGGAGGAACCGGTTGCGTTTGCAAGATACCATCGATCCGATAACGGACAACGATTCCGCTAGCCTGCGATTCGATGTGAACGTCGCTAGACCTTGCATCGACGGCTTCAACCAAAATCTCATTGACCAACCGTACCACCGAGGCCTCTTGAGCCTGCTCGCTAAGTTCGCTTCCATCCGCTTCGAACTTCTCAAGCAATTCAATATCGTCGTCGTCATCGGCTCTCGCCGCGATCAGCCCCTCAATCGTTTCGCTGCCGACCCCAAGGTGCTTTTTAACAAGCTTGGCAATTTCAATCTTCTCTGCCACTAACGGGACAACGGCGCAGTTCATCGCCGAAGCCGCTTCGTCAAGCGGATAGAGTTCAAGCGGGTTGCTGGTGGCTACATAAATCCGCCGGCCTTCTTTCCTAACAGGCAAGATTGCATGGCGATAAATCAGCTTCTGAGGAAACGACTGAAGCAACTCCAGGTCGATGTTCGCTTCTCGCAAATCGATGTAGTCGATTCCGAACTCATCAGCAATCGCCTTGAGCGCAACCTCTTCCTTGACAAACCCCTTTTGCACGACGCTCTCAATGATCCCCCCACCGTTCATCGCGGCGCGCGATTCATCCAACTGCGATTGATTGACCAATCCGCGTCGAACCAGAATTTCACCAGCTTCTAAAATCATTGCTCGTTGCGCTCGCTTTACAGTTTCATTCCAACATTTCGTCCAGGGGAATTATCCGCTCGCCGTGCGGTTATCGCCCACCGCGGTTCGTTCGATTCCCACCGTTGTTCCCGCCACGGTTACCGCCGGTATTACCGCCGCCGAAACCACCAAAGCCACCCATTCCGCCACCTTGACCTCGGTTGTTACCGCCGAATCCTCCGCCGCCGAAACCTTGACCTCCCATTCCTGGGAATCCGAAAGCAGCCCCACCACCGCCACCTGCGTTAGGAATCTGCATCTGCATTCCACGGAATCCACCTCCTTGGCCACCCCCGAAGGCTCCTGGATTCATCCCTCGGAACTGTTGAAAAGCAGCCGCGGGGTTGTTGTTATTATTCGCAGGCGGAGTGTTGGTCTGTGGATTCGATGTTGTAGAAGTTCTCGCTTGTGAACCGAATACCGACGACAAAGCGGATCTCACGGTCGTAGGATTGATATCACCACCGATTGGAACCACGACAACACTGTCTTCGCTCCCCTCCGCTGTTTGATCCAGCATCTTGACCAACTCTTCGACTTGTTCAAAGAGTTGCTTCGGTGCAACGACGATCAACGCATTGTTCTTTTTGTCGGTTGTCAAAGTCATCGTGGCTTCTTTAAGCTCCTTTGGAGCTGCACCTCCACGACGGCCACCACCGCCTCGCAACGCCTCGATGAACTCTTGAGGACTCGGTTGACGTTGCGCATTCTGCGATGCCGCACCTGAAATCCGATCAGCGAATACGCCGCGAACCATCGCTTCGACATCAGCTACCGGTGCGTTCTCGAGGTAAATAATGTTTGGAACACCACGGGTTTGAACATCCACCGGGCTTTCCGGAGTATCGATAATCTCGATCAACTCTTCGATCAACTGCATGTCCAACGGATTGGCTTGCACCCACAACGCGTTCAACCGTGGATCCGCAGTAATCGTTACATCACCGCTGGAATTCGAAGAACTGGACGTTGAGGAGCCACCTCCTCCCATTCCTAGAAGGTTCCCCAAGAACCCGCCACCCCCGAGAACTCCGGAAGCGACTTCTCCAAGTAATCCACCACCCCCTGAGCCACCGGATGACGAAGTCCCATTGAGCACCCCACGGATTAATTCTTCCGCAGCAAGGGCAGGAATATACTTCAAATAAACTACAGTCGGTTCCGTTGGGCCGGCCGCAAGTTGCTCTTGAACAATCCTCGAAATCTCATCGAACTCGTTGAGCAATTCAGGATTATCACTCGTGACTATCAATCCAGCAGGCCCTTTGAAGACCCGAAGTTCGTTCGCTTCTTCACCTTGTTGCCCCACTGCTGGAGCATCTGAATTGACCGGTTCTTGACTGCCACTCGATGCATCATCTTGAGCGACCGAAGCTGGACTCTTGATTTGATCCGACGGACTTGGGGCATTGGGATCAGCAGGATCTTGCGACCACCTTGTAAGTCTTACTGGACGCTGTGCCGTCCCGCTAAATCCAGCAACATCACTACCCGGGAACGGGAGCTTCGCTGGCTCGCTCGATGCTGCTTTGTCGCTGCTTGCTTTTGGTTCGCTCGACTTCTCTGCATCCGGTTGTTTATCTTCTTCTTTGAGACTCGGCGTTACGCTATTTCCTTTGGATTCAATCCTGCGAATACGCCCCTTCTGCTTGGTCGCATCCCAAAGCGTATCGATCTGATTGAGGAACTTATCTGCTGACTTGCCAGAGTAAGGCAAGAACCGAGCCTTCTTCGAGAGCCCTTCGAGCGTTGGACCAGTCGACTCTACTTTGCGAAGCAACTCGCGAACTTGAGCAACCTCTTGCGGTGATCCTTGGACCATGATCCGCCGCGCAATGGAATCCCCGTAGAAAATCGGGCCCTTGGCTGCTGCATCCTTATCCTTCGAACTCGATTTCCCAAAGAACTTCTCTAAGGTCAAGATCGCTGCTTGCGTATCCATCTTGTCGAGCTCAATGACTTCGAAGTCACTGGTTTGACCAGCAAGCGTTTCGATGATCTCGTCGATGATCTTGTGATCGCTCGGAGTAGCGCGAGCGATAATGTTGCTCGACTTTGGATCTAGCGCCAAGTTGATGTTGGTCTGCCCCGAGAATTGCGTTTGCAAAACATCCATCGTCGTCTGCGGGTCAGATCCACGAATGCTGTGGCTCTTAACGGCTACTTGCTCAGCCGTCGAAGTTGCCGCCTTGGAATCCGTTTGCTCGACATCGACTTGGGTAACGATGTCCCTTAATTTTTGAAGCTTATCAGGGGTGCCGGTTGCATAGAGCGTCGTTCCGAATGAGTCGGTCGAGATACTCAAGTCATCCGATACGTTGATCCCTTCCTTGAGCCCTACCAATGGACGGGCGATGGCCAGCAACTCCTCAGAACTCATGTTCTTAAGCGCAATCGCTACGATCTTCGAGGTTCTTCCTGCATCAGGCATCTCGGATCGCTCGATCGTCTCGCGGATGATTCGCAACTTGCCACCGGTCTCGGTAACAAGCAGTTGATTCGATGCTGGTAGAGCAACGATCGACCCTTGAGGACCCAGCAACGGCTTGACTTCTTTTTCCGCGTCTTCGACACTCAATCGGCTTAGGTTGAAAACCGACTTGCAAATTTCATACTCGCCACGTGAATCCAATTCCTTGGGCGGAACCAACTCGGAGAGCTCTCGAATCAATCCACGAACTACCTCGGGATCACCGGCACCAAGATCCACGCACATCAAAACCCGCTGCTTGCGAACCAAGGTGAAACCCTTGTTTAACAACACGCTGTTCATAATGTCCATCGCTTCTGGAACACTATAAACACGGAACGGGTCGCGATAGGTAAACGTACCAGGAGGGAAGAAATCCGTCTGAAGACTTAACTCTGCTTCTTTCGCCAACCACTTCAAAACGTCTGACCAAGGTGTACCGGTCACGAAATTCAATCGCAAACCATACTCCCCCGGCTTGCCCTCCGGCATCGGTGTCGATCGCTGCTCCCCTTGAGGCATCGATGCAATCGCAGACGGATTGTTCGGAGCTAGAGGATCAGAAGCACCGGGTGCGGACTGTTGATCTGAAGGATTTGCAGAGGCCTTTCCCGCCACTGGACCGATCAATTCAGCCCACTTTGCTCTCTGTGTATCGTCAAGCAAGCCATCGAGCTGCTTTGCAAATTCCACCGGCCCACGCTCAGGACCAAGCTCCCGCATCAAACCGCGTTTGCCTTCAATAATGGTTTGAAGCTTCGCAGCTTGCTCTTCGCTAATCGTCAACGCTGTCGCAATTTCAGGCTCGAGTGCTGCTGTTAGGCCGAGCCCCTGAAGTCTCAGTTGCTCAGCGCGAGCACGCTGCTGGGCATTCAACAATCCCATCCCTTCGTTTTCTACACCACGAAGGATTGCTCGCGATCGTTCCCGACGCTGAGCAACATCCTCAATAGCCCGTAACTCAGAAGCAAACTCAATCGCCTTCGCTTCGTGCTGCTTGACCAAGACTTTGAGTTTTTCAAGCTGCTCATCGCTGAGTCCGAGGTCGGCTGCGGTGTTAGTGTCGGTCAAAACCGCCAAAACACCGACAATGTCTGGGTTTCCATCAGCCAGAATTGGGGTACTGAACCCAATCGTCAGGGACAACGCTAAGCAGAATCCCCTAAACAAAGGGGCTACTTTTCTGGATTTCGTTCGATGACTCATACGGGTTCTTGGGGTGAAAAGCATTTGACAGGATCACCGTGAATAGGATTAGGCAACTGACTGTAGTTAAAAGTCAACAATTTCCCAGTTCTTTGCTCGGCACCGGCGCAAGGTTTGGCCAGTTCATCAACAAAAGGTTCGATTTTGATAGCAAATAACCGGTTTGCCATCAAAAATTCGGCGGATCCGAGCCCCCTTGCAAACCCACCCTAAACCTAAAGGTTTCGTCAGTTCAGCTCACTAATCTGGGAATCCCAGGGGGTTTGCGCGGACCCAACCGCCCTCAATTAGACTTTCTGATTCCGGCTTTCGAATCGGTCGATCTTGCCAAAACAGCAACTATGAATTCGCACACGCCCCATACATATTGGATAAATTCTCGAGTCGAAGGTCTTTCCCAACCTTCCAACCGCACGACAAATTGTCGCACCTTGCGGCTGGCGGACCAACCTCTACGAAGCCGCACTCGCACATTACGATTCGCTAAAGTCCAGAGATCTTCATCCAATCTTTACTCGGATTCCGGACAACATTGACACTTAGCATTAGCGATTGTGCTAAACCAGACGCTGGAGTGATAACGTCTTCTGAAACTTAGCGAAAGCAGTGTTTTTCAGTGCGTTAGGATCCTAGCGGCAGGTTTGAATGATGCGTGGGTTGATTTGAAGGGAAGTAGCGATGACGATGAAGCGATGGTTGGGTAGCGAGAAGGTGTCCAAAGTTCGTAAAACAAGCGGTCGAGTTGGGAGATCCCAACTTCGGCGCATGATCGTCGAAGTTCTCGAATCACGAGAAGTCTTCGCTGGATTTACCGTTGGCAACTTGCTGGTTGAACGGATCGGAAGCGGTGGCGCTACTGCCCTTTCCAGTGCGGCATTCCCAGTGGCGGTTCAAGAATACTTGCCCGCAGGTGGGTCCGCCGTTCAAACGATCGAACTTCCATCCTCAGGTGCGAATCAAGTCACCGATTCTGGCACCGCCACTTCCAACGGGTACTTAAATTCGTTCAACGGAGTTTTAGCCCTCCCCGGTTATAACTCTGCGGCAGCAACCGCATCGGTCGCTGGCTCGAACACAAAAGTCGGTACCGTCCTTGGAACGGACGGCAACGTGGCTTCCCGAACTCTCTTCCCAACCGGTGGTCCAGCAGCAACCCCTGCGTCCCCGTTCTCCGGGAACAACTTCCGAAGCATGATCGCCACTGGACAGTCAACTTTCTACGCGACCGGAACCTCAAGCGGCACTCCGAATACCGGGGGAGTTTGGTACTACGACGGATCTGCTTTCACCCAGCTCAGCACGGCCCTTACCAACATTCGAAACGTAGAGATCTACAACAATCAACTCTACGTTTCATCAAGCTCTGGATCATTCCTAGGTATCTCGTCCGTCGGAACTGGCATGCCGACCACGTCGGGACAAACCGTAAATGTCGCAATCGATATGGGAACCGGTGCAAGCCCATATGGATTCGTTCTATTCGACACGGATACCAACGGAACGTTGGACTTGGCTTACATCGCCGACGACCGAACGGCCGCTGGTGGTGGACTTCAAAAGTGGGCCTTCAATGGCACAACCTGGACTCGAAGTTGGGCGTTGCTAGTCAACGGTTCGAACCAACTGAGCACAACGGCTGCCGCAGGATACGCAGGTCTGCGAGGACTTACCGGTAGCTTTGCGAACGGCACCGCAACGCTGTACGCAACCACTGCCTCCGAAACATCGAACAATCGGTTGATTTCGATCGTCGATTCAGGAACCACTCCCACCTCCGCTACGTTGTTGGCATCCGCCGGTACAAACTACGTTTTCCGAGGCACAGACTTCTCTCCAGTCTCCCCTGATAAGACTGCCCCCACCATCTCGTCGGTGAATCCAGCCGATGAAGCAACCGGCGTGGCGATCGGAACAAACCTTGTCGCGACCTTTAATGAAACAATCGCCAAGGGTACGGGCAGCATTCTGATCAAACGTACCAGCGACAACTCGACGGCATTCGAGATCGATGTCGCGGGAGCTCAAGTCAGCGTATCTGGAGCAGCCCTCACGATCGATCCGCCGAGCGACTTGGAGAATGGGGTTAGTTATTACGTTCAAATCCCATCGACCGCGGTTCGCGACATCGCAGGGAACTTCTTCGCTGGCATCTCCGACACAACGACTTGGAATTTCGAAACGGTCTCCTTGGGGGACACGAATCCTCCATCGATAGCAAGCCTTTCCCCTGTGGACAATGCAGCCGATGTTGCACTGAACACCGATTTGGTGATCAATTTCGATGAAAACGTCGTCAAAGGCACAGGCAGCATTCTCGTCAAGCGAACGCTTGACGATTCCGTTGTTCATACCATCGACGTTGCATCGGGACTTGTGGACGTCTCGGGAACACAAGTAACCATCAATCCTTCGTCGGACTTCGCTCACAACGTTGGCTACTACGTAGAAATTCCTGCAACTGCATTCGCGGACGCATCGAATAACTTCTTCACAGGAATTGCCAACAAAGACCTTTGGAACTTCACGACGCTGCCCGATAGTGTTCCTCCTACAGTTCTCTCCATCGATGATGGCGACGCGGACAATGCCGTCCTTACGAATGCCACACTTACCTATACGTTGGTGTTCAGCGAAGATATTGACGAGACCAGCGTAACGAGTGCAGACTTCGATAACGCAGGTACATCGTTAGTAACTATAGGTGCGATCACCGAAACTTCCCCTGGTACATTTGCGGTTGAAGTCACACCGACGACGGTCGGCACGATAATCCTACGAATCCCGGAGGGCTCCGAGATCCGTGACACTGCAGGCAACTTGCTCGCAGTACCCGTCCAAGACAACGACACGCTCACCGTCACCGAGCCAGACATTACACCACCGACAGTGGTATCGATCGAAGACGATCGCAGCGGTGCGGCGATCAACGCGAACTTCCGCGTTACCTACACGATCACTTTCAGCGAAGACGTGTTGCTCGCAAGTGTCAATCCTACCGACTTCGATAACGCTGGCACCGCAAGCATCTCGATCGGGACTATCTTGGAACCAACCCCCGGTGTGATTACCGTCGTGGTTACCCCAACCTCAGCCGGCACACTGCAGCTTCGGATCCCCGAAGGAGCAACAATCCTCGACACCTCGAACAATGCGCTCGTGGCCCCCGTCCTGGACGATAACACCATTACGGTCAATCCAGTCACCACATTGACCGCCGGTGATATCGCCTTTACCGGCATCCAAACCGATGACCCGGACACGTTCTCCTTCGTGCTACTGAAGGATGTCATAGATGGATCGCAAATTCGCTTCACCGATAACCGCTGGAGCAACTCAACGTCTACGCTTGCGACAAACGAAAACACTCTCATCTTAACCTTTGCAAACAACGGCTCAGGTTGGAGTGCCGGAACTCACTTCGTCAATGTCAATGGAGGAACGGCACCTGCCTTCCGCGTCGTAGGAACGGAACTCTCTGCGGGCTTGGTGTCCGGTTCAATCAGCGGCCTTGCGACATCCGGCGATTCAATCCTTGCTTACCAAGGCCCCTCGGTTCCCACAGACGGATCGTCCGCAGCTTGGATTGCAGGAATCAACACTCGGAATTGGTCTAGTGGAGCTACGAACAACGAATCGGAATTGCCAACAGCTTTGACCCTCGGCGTCAGCGCCATTCAATTATCATCTACTGCCACCGATATCGATAACGGTGCCTACCAAACACCATCCTTCACAGGTTCGGTAAATGAAATCCGATCTGTCGTCAACAACGTTGCGAACTGGACTACCAACAACGCCCCAGGTCCAATCTCGCCGACCAACTTCAACCTCGTCAATGTTTCTTCAGAAGTCTTCCTCAGCGAAATCACATTCGACCCCGTTGCTAATGTGGACACTGGCGAAGAGTACATCGAGTTAAGAGGCCAAGCGAACGCTTACCTACCAGGAACGGCATACCTGCTCTTGCTCGAAGGAGACAACGAAGACGGACCAGGTAACATCGATCACAGAATCTATCTCGGTGGAATGCAATTCGGTGCCAATGGATTCTTAGTCCTGCGACAATTCGGCAGCACTTACGTTACCGATGGCCAATCGACCGTGGTGACTGCTACGTCTGAGGGCTGGGGGGCAACTTGGTCTAGTCGCTCTACCGATATTGAAAACGGTAGCGTTACCGTTCTTGTAGTTCTTGCGACAACCGTGCCGTCTGTCGATAGTGATGTCGATAGCGATAACAACGGAGAACTCGATGGGGCCGCATCGCAATGGGTAATCCGCGATCGGATTGGCAATATCGACGGCGGAGCTTCGGATACTGCCTACGGTATTCTAAACACCACCGGGAACGGAAATGGTTTAGTACCTGCCGGATCGACTCTGATCAACCTAAGTGGCTATCATCCCGATTACATGGCTCGCAACGGACTTTCAACGGGTTACAACCTTGTAAACAACTCGACAACCGACTGGGTGGTCGGAGAACTCTCGGGACAAATGCCAAGCGTATCGCTGGCCACAGGCGGTTTCTCTAGACCAACCGTATACGGCGGAGCCCCACTGGATGACATCGGAGCGGTCAACGATTTCGGACCGGGAAATCAACCTCCAACCGATATCGCCCTCTCGTCGAACACCATCCTAGAGAATGCTTCGGCAAACACTCTCGTCGGCACCCTCACGACGACAGATCCTAATTCCGGTGACACCTTCACCTACTCCCTCGTCGCTGGGACGGGTGATACCGACAACGCAGCATTCAACATCGATGGCAACAACTTGCGTGCAACCAGCAGCTTCGATTTCGAAACGAAATCCAGCTATACCCTTCGCATCAAGTCCACCGATCAAGATGGTTTGTTCACCGAGAAGCAATTCACCATCACCGTTGAGAATACCAACGAAACCCCATCGGACATTTCGCTCTCCGCGAATACGATCGCTGAGAATGCACCGGCAAACACCGTCGTCGGCTCTCTTGCGACCACCGATGTCGACAGCGGAAACACATTCACCTACTCCCTC
>Ga0214163_1000644_pt1 | contig 15800 bp, 14 predicted proteins | sample LakMenepilimnion_2_FD_153001 | JGI IMG/M metagenome (GOLD analysis project Ga0214163, IMG submission 153001) | Freshwater microbial communities from Lake Mendota, WI - Practice 15JUN2010 epilimnion v4 | ecosystem: Environmental > Aquatic > Freshwater > Lake > Epilimnion/Euphotic zone | place... | reverse complement strand
GGAAACGGTGCCGTCAGCAGTTGAAGGTTAAACAGACTGCTGATCAATTGAGGCCAAGGAGCTGGATTATAGGCATCAGTAGCGAAATCCAAATGCATCGACCAGGCGACAAGAGCCAGCAGCAAGCCTAACAAAAACAGAGGATAGATCCTTGTGACTCTCGCCACAATGTAGCGCCACCAACGGAAATTCCCATCCTGTAGAGTACCAACAATCGAACGATGGATACACAAACCCGAGATTACAAAAAAGAGCCAAACCCAAAAATCACCATTCCCCAAGCTAGCCCTGGCAAAGCGCCAAATGCCAGGAGTTTCATGAGGGTCCCAGCCATACTTTTCGGCAACAGCCAGCTCGAAACCATGACTCAGCAAAACCATCAAAGCGGCGACACCACGCAAGGCATCAATCCACAATTCAGCATCTTTGCCTAGTCTACCGTTGTTCATCATAAAGTCGGCCATCAAGGCATGTACAGCTTTTGAAAATAGGGAGTTGTCTGCTGTATCAGATCTTCAGCCAATTTCATGCTTTGGACATCATCTCGCAATCGTTGCCCTGATTCCTCTGGGCTCAAATTTTCCGTAACCCAGACCGTCACACTGGCATACGCCCAGCGATGATTGACATTGCGTGCCATATTATCCCAAGTTGAAAGCCAGATCCGCATGGCGTTACTTGGGGTGCTCACATCTGTGCCGATGAACCAGTAGAAATAGTGTGCGCGCAGCATTTTTCGATCACCGTTCTCGGGGCGTATTTCGCGTTCAATCAGCAGGTCCTTCACCTCTAAAATCTTTCCTGGGCTTATCTCCACTGGGACCACTTTCGCATCCAGCAGCGTCCAGCCCTGTCCATCCAAACATACTTCTGGGCGGTGAATACTGCGTCTTTCAGCACCAGCTAGCACCAACGTGACATGAGCCACATCACGATCCTCTACCCTGCCAGGTGAACGATACTGCATCTTGATTATCTGCGTATCAGCAGGCAGCAGATCCTTCTCGGCTGAATCCTTTTCCAACGGTTGGCCCAGATACCGACCCAACACCGTCGGCAAATTCATCACCACCCCAGAACTATCTCCTGCCCTGACATCAGGTGAAAAGCGACACGCAAGCAAAGCGGCAATGACAGCAACAGCGCACCAGGACAAGGAAACCCAAGAAACAAAGTCAGCTGAAGAAAGCGATTTAGACTCGACTGATTGAACTTGGGGCCCTGGTCCTATCACTTTTGACAGGCTTTGAAGCCCAGCCAGAGCTACAAGATAAACCGCGATCCCTGACAAAAAATGGAAAGTGCTGACTTCACGATCCTGATCCCCAACGGCAAAATCCTGACCAAACAACATGGAACCAGCGATGAGAATCAAAAGCCGGGCCATGTTAGCAACCACCGCCAGAGGAAAACCACAGGCAAACAAAAAGGCCCGTCGCGGCCAAGTCGATTGACGAAAATAACCAAACAAGGCCGCCACCATCAGAAGCGCGAACAACGAGCGCATTCCTGAACAAGGGCCATCCACTTTTAGGCTGAACAAATCTCCAGCTGCGCGGCCTCCACTTGCAGATGAAATCAAAGCCGTGCCCTCCCTGATCGTGTCCAGACCCACCAAATTCAGCACAAATGTCGTCGTCTCAACCATCAAGACGCGAAGACGAAACGAGATCGAATCCTCTAAAAACAACAGAGGCCACATGAAGCCAAGCATCAACCATGGGAACAACAACCACTTGGCATACGACCATCCAAAGCAGCCCAGCACTGCACCTGCGATGAAGCACTGAATGGCAAAAGCACCGAGATAATAATTGTTAGCTTTATAGCCCCCGTAATAAGCCAACATCGCCACCAGAACCAAGATCAAACCAAACCAATTTCGCTTCAAAGGCAGAAGCGCCAAGGAGTCTCGCAGCAACCAGACCAGCCAGCCGACGATGAAAGGGGCCAGGAAGCCATGCTGCCAGGTTGGATCTTTCCAACGCATTAAAAGTTCTTCCAGCAATGTCCTTCGGAAGTCCCCATATCCAGCTGCATAAGGCTGCCAGACCATCAGGGCCAGCAAACAGCATACCAAGAAAAAGAGGAACAAACGTAAACTCATACACCAGAACAAAATTCCTCTGCTTCTTTGGCCTCGAACCATGTCAGCGCCGATGGCGGCACAAGGAAAAGCATTTTGATATCCAAGCATGAAATATCTCGCGCCTGAATCTTTTGGAGGCGCGTTTCGTAACGCCAAAAGGCGGCAGGAGTGCGTGCCAATGCATACATACAGTATTCATGATGAGCTAGGAAATCATGCAATGCATCAATGCTGTTTGGAACACCACTTTCCAAGGCATACTCGATGAGAAAAAGTGGCTGATCTCTGGAAATGAGTTCAGTTGAACCTTTAAGGGCCAAAATTTCAAAACCTTCAATGTCCATTTTAACGACACGAACAGGTGCTGCATGCCTATGATTATGAATAAAACTATCAATCGTCGTAACTTCCACAGCCACAGTCTTTGAAGCAGACTGCTCACCCGTCAGTAAATGACTGATGGTCGAGGCAGATGATACATCAAAACTCATTATCCCGGAAACATCCGATACGGCCATAGCAACCAACTCCACGTTATCCGGCTTGTGACGTAGAAAATCTTGATGATTGCGTTCGTCGGGCTCAAAAGCAAAAACCTGATTCACGGAGGAAGACAGTAGGCAACTGTAATAGCCCATATTGGCTCCCACATCTAATGCCACACCCTTTTGACATGATTGCAGATAATTGAGCAATAACGTCTCAGCCCCCCAATCAACCAAGTTGTTCGTGCAAAAAATGTCTGAGGCAAAAGGGCTGTTCAGTGGGAGCTTCATTCGTGTGCCATCTGACAAATGCCAAGGCCAGAAATCAAAAGAGAGGGCTTTCCCAGCAATTCGAATTCCGCGCCATAACAGCCGCCGCACTACATAGCGCAACAGCCCCACTTCTCTAGCCATGTACAAGTTCATCATATTTGTTTAAGCCAAATTCATTAATCAAAATGCTCAACTGCCTGACGCAGCATGAAAAGGTGGACTCACGCAGGATCTTCTTGGATCAATCAACCAAGGACTATTCGTTTTGGCTGATGGTTATTGAGCAGCACCTGCCTTGTTAAACAAGCTTCAACTGTTCGCGGTATACCCTCATTACAGTCTCAAAGTGATGCGCCCAAGTCATCTGTCGTGCTCGCTCAATACCACGAACTCGGCATTCAACATGGACCGCATCATCCATTACCAATGAACTTAGTTGGCGTGCAGCCATAACAGCATCGCCTTCTTGGTAATAAAGAGCTGCATCGCCACCAGCTTCAGGATTAGCCGTCGATGTATTTGTAACAACAGGGCAGCCAGCGGCCATGGCTTCAGGAATCACAAAGGTTAGACCTTCCAAAGTCGATGGGAAAATAAGCACTCGCGCCGACTGAAACGCAGCGATCAAATCGTCTCCAAAAATAGGCCCCAGTTCTACAAAGCCTTGCTCGCCAGTCACCTCAACGATGTCACGCTTCAGCGCATCTGAAACATACTCACCCGCACGAACAAAGCAGCATTGCTTCAGGTCAAACATGCCCTTCATCTCACGAAAAATCGCAGGCACCGAAGCAAGGTTTTTGCGAGGCGCCGCCGATCCCACAGAAAAAATAACCGGAGGCAGTTGGGCCAGTTTTTTCATGATGCGCTGGTCTTTAAAAACGGGCTTTTGAAACAGATCAAAGTCCATCCCTGGAACAGCCACCGTGACACGATCAGCAGGGATACCCAAAAGAGTGCCTAGCTTGCGTTTTGTTTCTTCAGAGATGGAGATCAAATGATCCGCAGAGCGCAAATGATTCACAACACGACGAAAGCGGGCGACCTGAGAAGGCTTCAAATTACCAGGATCTTCCAAGGGGACCAGATCAAACACCGTCACCACCTTCCGCATCTTCGATGGAATACATGGAAGTAGATGTGCATAGCTATGGTCTAAAATATGAGCCAGCTGGCCTGATTGAAAACGTGCTCTCCAAGGATAGATAAAGAACTTTTCGAAGAATCGCTTTCGTTTGGATACAGAACGCGCAGACACCTCAGGTGGTGAGTGCGGATAGGCGCAGTGGAAATGCAGTTCATCGGACGAATGCTGACCGGCCAACACGCTAAGCTCACGCCAATAACGATCCATCGAAGCCCATCCCTCCAATGGTGATGCAGGAAACCACACCACATCCTTGGCCTTCGCAACCCCAGATCCAGCCACCGTCATTTTGCTCTCCTTTCCCAGACTTCAACGACATGTAACGCACCAGACTGACTGGCAGAACACTCGAATCCAGCATCGGCAAGCGCCTCACGCGCATCTCGCAAAATACCGTCACCTATGATTGATGGATGCCACTCGATGATGATCACTCTAACATTTTTCCAAGCATGACTTTTTCCTAGAAGCACCTGCTGTTCAGCGCCCTCAACATCCATCACAATCACGTCAAATGGACCATACTCGGCGAACAAACCATCCAAGGCACATCCATCCACTATTTTCACGTTTTGCCCTGGCGATGAATTGCGGTGGCTCGTCAGCAGTCCACTTGACACATCAAGCTCAAGAGGAAGCCCGTCACCTACTGCTCTATTCAGCACTGTAAAAGAACCACCGTTTGTCTCACGGTTCTGATTCAGCAACGGAATGAGCAGAGGATTGGCCTCGATCACCAGATGGCGTTCTGGATTGGACAATCTTCGATTGATAACCATCGAGACAACCCCAAGACAACCACCCAACTCGCAGACTGAATCTGAAGGACGGATATATTGATGACAAAAACGGCGCTCAGGTAGTTCATAATCATTGAACCAATACGTCGCAAGAGAAGTCCAGGGCTGCCCACGCAAAGGCACATCGAAGACCATGCCTTCGAGGTAAAATCTTCGCCTGAAAATTGCAAACAAAAAGCCAAGAATTGGATTCGCTCGCAGCGTCAGACACATGCCAAGGGACCGAGGCAAAGCATCACGAAGACGGCGGCGTAATATAGCTATAGACATCATACTTTGATTCACTAAAAAATCAGCGGCGTGGCCTGAATAGCATGGCACAAAGAAAATCAGCCCATGTTACAGCCAAAGACTCATGGCTAAAATGATTCAAAGTTCGCTGCCTTTGCCTGACAGCGAGATCTGAAAGACTTTTCATATCATCTAGCCAATAAAGCATAAGCTCACGCAAAGCCGTTGCGTCTGAGTGCCTAAAGATCGCCTCTTCCATACCGATGACCTCAGGGATGGCTCCTGAGGATGAACCCAAAGTCGGCACGCCCGCAGCCATGGCTTCAATCAAAACATGACCGAACTGCTCTTCCCATATCCCAGGACCACTCGGAACTGGTTTGCTCGCCAAGACAAACATATCAAGAGAGCGCATGAAGGCTGCCACCTCACGATGCGGACGAGGAAGTAAAAGATGGAGCCAGGGATTATTTTCTCTGAAACCGCGCAATTCATTCTCCATATCGCCGCTGCCAAGCATCGCCAATTGGATGTTCAAGTCTGGTTTTACCCCACGAATGGCAGTCACCGCAGACAACAATTCTGGCAGTCCCTTGGAGTCAGTCCACCGCCCACAAAAACCGATCATAAAGCCTTTTTCTGGCAGCCCAAGTTCACGTCTTAACTGGGCTTTTTCATCCTGACTGGCTGGGCGAAACTCCTGAGATTCGACTCCCAACTGAGCAGCCACCAGATTGGTTTCGGCTAAAGCTCCGTAACGCAGAAAAATCTTCCGACAAGCCTGGTTACCTGAAATAGAAAAGTCATGCGTTCTTACTGCAATTCGGTAAACCAATGATAACAGGAGACCTTTGAGTCCGGGACGCTCCACATTTTCCCAACTAAACTCACCAATCCTTGCATGGGGCTGAATCAAACGGGCAAGTAGCCAAGTCTGCCAACGGATATAACTCCATGGCTCGCTATCCACCAAGATCAGATCAAAGCGCCGGGCCCGCATCACTTCCCCAAGTCGATGATGAAAATATCGTGTATGTCCCGAATCAGTGGGCCAAATGGCTAACCGATGCAGGTCATAACGCGGATCATGATCGACCTGTTCAAAATCAGACAGCGGCTTACCAAAAAGCATTCCGCCATTAAGGGGCCACGTCACACAAGTAACCTCAAAATAGTCTGCCAATGGGTTTAATTTACGCCGATTGAAAGCCGTGGCGTACATGTGCCCGATCATCAGCAAAGACGGTTTTTGGTCTGGCATGGGAATCAAAATTTAGCGGCCGTATCGCTCATGAGCTTGCTCAACTGGACGGCATAAGTCTTCATATCCAAAGCCCGCTTTAGATGAACACCTTCCTGAGCCACCCACTTTTTTTCTACGAAAGCTTTCAGCACTTCACAGATTTGTCTCGCATCGAATTCCAGCAGACGACCATTCACACCATCCTCCAAAATCATTTCAGAACCATGATGCGGAGTTAAAAACAAAGGTAGACCAGAAGCAGCCGCCTCAACTTCGACGAGGGCAAAAGCCTCTGAATAGGATGGAAACAAAAAAGCATCTGATGCTGCAAAGTAACTCTCAACATCAGCCACCATGCCCGTGAAAGTCATCCACTCTGGCAGAAGCCCGAGTTCAGATTTCAAAGAGGCCAGCCGTTCGTTACTACCCCCCACAACTAGGAATCTCACATTAGAGTGTGCTTGATAGAGCATCCTCAAAGACTCAACCGCGAGAAAAAATCCTTTTCGACGATAGTGCCCAGTGCTTACAAAAATGAACACACAATCATTCTCTTCATAGCCCAACTTTGCTCGCATTTCAGAGCGCACGGCTTTTCGCACAGCAGTGTTAAATCGACCTGGGTCATAGCTATTAGGCAATACATGCAGATTTAAAGCACTATTCTCCCGGAGAACGTCAGCAGCCACAGCTTCAGAGACGCTGATCACTTTCCGAGCGCTGGTTTGTCGTAGGTAGCGTCTTGTATGAATTAAACTCAACCAGTTCAGCGCACGCTCAATCACATCACGAAGACTGCACATAGTGAGAAGACGCTGCCTTTTCTCCCAATCAAAAGGTGAGAAGTGGACATGTGCGATATCACAATCGGTGAGATATCCCGCCACGCTGTAGATCACATCCGGGCGTTCAACGCCCATTACACGATATAGCCACCACGCACGCCAGTTCACCAGCCAAGCAAAAACAAACATTCCAACAAAACGAAAATGGCCGAGCTTGGGCATATAGTAGACTCGATCTACAGCCAGACCTTCATCACAATACCAGCACCACACTTCGACTTCAAATCCGTCAGCTTTAAGCTGTGCTAAAGATCTAATCACCCCCTTCATGGAAGGGCTCGAAAGACTTACGTTGGGATCTATGAGAAGAAGTTTCAAAGCGCGGACAGCTAAGTCATATCAGTCAGCCACTGCATCCCTAAAACCGAGACGACGACCTAAAGCCATGACAATAGCATTAGGCAGAGCCCGACTGATCCGGCGCAATCCCAACTGGCGATCATCATGCGCTTGCAGCCATTTAGCAGGATGGACCACGTCCAAGGTTTGACAGGACTCAGGATTGGAGAGCCAGAGAGCATCAGAAAGCTTGGAAACCCATGGCGAGCTTGCCCGGACATACAGCACCAGATTTTGCTGATAATAGTAGGCACACTGAGAGGCGCCCCAAACTTGCCTGCGCAAAAGATCAGACGCTAAAAATCCATGTTTCATGAATTTCGCAGCCCAGAAACTCTGCCACTGCTCATTGCGATGATCGGTGCCACCTTGATTAGGAATGGCAGCTGAGAATGCTATCACATCAGCGCAGCCTGCAAGGAATTCGACAAATACGTCAGCACTTTCCGGGCTCACATGTTCCGCCACTTCGAGGCAGGTGGCGAGATCAAAACTTTCATCTTTCGGCCTTTCTGGTCGCTCAAGATCCGCGGAACAAAAGGATGACCAATCGATTCTAAAGTCGGTCTCCTTGACGTAACTGCCATCCAGGCCACGCAAACGCTCCACACCTTGATCTCGGAAAACCCGCAGCCAAGTCCCGACTCCACAACCAACATCAATAACCGATTTAGGATGGAACAAGTTCATTAACTTTGGAACCACGCAGGCAGCGGATGACTCCGATTCGCCGATGTAAGAGTGATAAAAATGGGAGTCGTAGGGTGTGCTCATATTGAACTTAATTTAGGGTTGTTATAGTATGCGGAGACCCAGTCTGCGAAGCAATGCCTTGAAGACTGAGGTAATTCGGAAGGTGCCTAACCTGAAAACGGTCCACTGATCGAAACCACTCAGATCCTCCAGAAGCTTAACCTTCTGTTTAACGGCATCACCAGCAACAATGCATGTGGCATGGTGAATAACGGCGTCACTAGGAAGCCATACGCCGTGCGTGCGCGCATAATATTCGGGACCAAGAAATGCCCACTTGGGTGCCAGCGGCCTGCGCAGCAGAACATTGATGGCATCCTGCTCATTACCCCTAGTTTCATGAACAGTCGTGTGCAGCACCGACTCAAAAAAAGCGAGCATCTGCTCATTGCAACGGAGCGCATAAAATCCCCCGCAGCCCTCATCACCTACCGCGAGAAGCCGCTGGATCGCGAATTGCAGTTCTTTATCAGCAAAAGGTTGAAGCAGCCTCTCGGCCGTTAACCCAAAGAACTGAATATCCACATCTGACCAAAGAATGATCTTGCCGTGATGTCTTTTGATCGAGGCGATGATTTGCTCGATCTTGAAAATAATGCAGCGTTTAAAATCATCAGCCAGAAACTCGCCTTTCCCTTCCTGCTCAAGGTCGATAGCAAATAACTCGAAGCTTTCCTGATCTAATGATGGCAGGAAAAAGCGATCGTATAGCACACGGTGAGAGGGTGTGATTACAGCGTATATAGGGATTCGTTCAGACATATTCAGACAATCTGTTATAAACACCTTTCAATTCGGCAGGATGTCACCAGTGCGCTTGGTTTGAGCCAGCCACCCCTTCAAATGAAGGCGTGCTTCTGATGAAACCATCCAGGCCCACATGCCTGTGCGCTGATACATTGCAAGCTCCCGACATGATACGTTTTTACAGGCAGAAACATACCAAACCAACCATGCACCGAAACAAAAGACTATCGCGGACCCAGTGACATCAGGCATCCAGTGCAAGACCAAACTGAGGACCACGGCCTTCATCAGACCAACAAAAAACAAGGCCGAAATATTGCGCTTCGCACCACCGACTAACAAAGCCACTCGGGAGTTAAACTGAAATAGGATCATAGGCAGAACCGCTAGAGAAAAAGGAATAACAGCATAACCTGATGTTGAAAAGGAAGAGCCATACAAGAGGTTCACTGTAAAAGGCCCCAAAAACATCATTCCAATCATTAAACACCAACCGAGTAAACCCAACATCCCAACCGATTGAGCCATAAAGGCTGAGCTTGCTTGTTGATCACGATTTTTGACAATGCGTGCAAGCCTAGGAATCAAAGGCACTAAAAGATAGGTCGCTAATTGGAGGGCAATCTCCAAAAGCTTCATGGCCGCTGCATAATCACCGGCAAGGGCCACCAAGCCAAACGCTCCTAGAATAATGACTTCAACTTTAAGAAAAAGTGACTCTGCCTGTCCTTGAACTGCTGTCTTCAACGCCTGGCGAAGAAGGTGCCTTGATGCGACCGCCAATCGCTTCCATCTCGGCTTACGCAACAGAACTGAAGCAATCAAGCACCAACCTAGCAAGGCTCCCACCAACATTTCAAAGGCCATCAGCATCAACTGCTGTCCAGGAGAACTACCGAAGATGGCAGCCACCATGCGCGTGATTGCGCCCAAGACCACAATCGCAGTTCCGATCATGGCGGCCCGGCTGGAATATCCAGTTGCATGCAGGCCTGAGAAATATAGCTGACCACCTTGGAGAACGAGCGGCAAGGTAAAGACCATGGTGTAAACAGCAACACTCCCAAAATTTTCTGAACCTGAAAACCACCAGGCGATCGCAACTACCAGTAATGCCCCAACTAAACCGAGAGCAGACATCAGATACACACCAGCTTGCGTATAAATTTCAGGCCTGCGGTGATGTCTTGAGGCCATCACCACGTGAGCCGAAGGGATTCCAAAATCACTCAACGCCATCACCAAACCCACCGTGGCCATAGCTGCCGAAACAACACCAAACCCTACATTCCCCAACTGACGCCCGATAAAGATCGTAGCCGCGACTCCGCTAACTAATCGTGAGACATGACATGCTGCTAAAACAACAGACGTCATTCGAAACCACGATTGGTAAATTGATCTGACGCACTACTAGGCATTCGCTCCATAACGGATGCAGGCAAAAACCTGTGATGAGATTGTCGCAAGGGTTTGGGCAGAGAATTTGCCGCTTCGCCAGCCACCACGTTTTTCTGATTGGCTGAAATTCTCGCCCAAATGAAACCAAGCATTAGCCAAAGAAATACAGTGATTGGGAAAATCGAAGTGCGGGAGCCACTGAGCATGGATGTAGCCACTACACTACCTGCTGTTCCTAAAGCTAAAGCAGCCAGCCAACGCTCACGAGGTTCCTTGATGAGATGCATTCGCCGATGGGTGCGAGTCAAAAGCCAACCAAAAATCACAATGATAAGTCCAACGGTAACGGCGCCATAAGCAAGGAGCGACTGGGTCAAGGGGTCATGAGAATAGATTGACTCCCGGACTTCATCACTCACACCGAACAGGCTCCACACTTGGCTGTTACTGGACAATTGCCGAAAACCCTCCAACCGGTCACTGAATGTCTGAACACGCGTCAACTGCTCAATGAACTGAAACTCTGGAGGCAGCAGGGTGGAAATGAAAATCTGAATATCAGCCAAGCGCGACTGAAGCCAGCCCGAGATCAAAATCAGCGTGATGTATCCACTGATGGCAAAGCCATAGAAAAGCTTCAGCAAGAAGGGATTCATCAGCGTTAAGGTCATTACAGTGCCGAAAATCAGAATGAAAAAGTCGCTACGTGAGGTCGATGCCAGTAGTCCTCCCACATAACAAATACCAAGGACAAAATGAACCGGGTGAGGGAATCGCCGCCCTTTGGCGGTAAGCGGTCCAGATAAAAAGGACCACAGGGCCATGATGCCACAAATTGCCCCAAGTGCAGTCGGCGAATTGAGCGTTGAAAAGGGCCGAACATCACCCGTGATCAATTGCTGGATCAAAATCGACATGCCCGTTTTGAGATACTCGATTTCATAGTCTGCTAAACCAAAAGCAGCCTGATAAATGCCGTAAATGGGTATCGGCAGATACGCAATAAGCACCCAGCGTATCAATTTCACCTGATCTTCGGCTTTGGAATACAACAGAGGAATGACGAATAGGAAACAGGAGTAACCCGCCGTATTGGCCACCTCCTGCAAGGCCGCCATGACACCACCGGACTCTTTCCTGGCGATTATCAGTGACACAACCAGCGTAACTAGGATCACCAGAATGGCTTTCAGCTGATTTTTGCCGAAAGCCAGTCTGCCTTGGATGCCTTGGAAAAAAGCACCAATGGTGATGCCTGCCATCAAGGCTGGTGCGAGCCCAAGAACAAAAGCTAGATCAGTAAACGTCACTCGATCAGCGACTACCAGCAGCCGCTTGGCCCAGTCGATGTAGCCTGAGATGATCAGCATCAGCAACACAGCCGCCTTCGGTCGCCATATCCCAAAGAGCAAAGACCCACCCAACAAGTAACCAAAAAATCCACCCAACTGATTGCCTGTCGAAAGGAGTAGAGAGAGCAGTACATAGCCCATGCCGATGACCGCAAAGATCATACCTGCAGGAGATCTGGACTGGTTCATGAATCCGTTGGACGGCATAACCGCCGTTAGGTGAAAAACTGCCTAAATAAGGATCAGCTACTCTGAGCCGATTACGGCTTAAAAGCCGCTTCGACATACTCACAAAGGACATGACCTGCCAGCAGGTGACATTCCTGAGCATAAGCCGTGACTGGCGTGGGCACGCAATACACATGATGCGAAAGAGCCGCACATTCACCTCCATTTTGTCCGGTGAAACTTACCACAACACAGTCCTTTTCACGAGCAGCCCTGAGCCCAGCAATGACATTCTTGCTAGCTCCAGAAGTAGAGATGCCGACGACGACATCACCAGCCTGAGCCAGTGCCTCCACCTGGCGTTCAAAGACCGTTTCAAAACCGTAATCGTTACTGTGAGCCGTTAGAATGGAAGTGTCTGTTGTCAAAGCCATGGCAGGTAATGCACGACGGTTGATACGATATCGAACCACCAGTTCAGCAGCCAAATGCTGAGCATCTGCAGCACTGCCACCGTTGCCAAAAAAGATGATTTTTTTACCAGCCTTCAATGCTGTGACCCAGGCTTCAGCGATAGCGGCTAGCACGGTGCCACATTGATCCAATCTGTTCAGTGTCGCAAGATGGCCGTCCAAATGACCCTGAAGCATGGATGCGAAATCAGACATGATATTAATCCTCGAAAGCTTTGAGCAGTTCTTCTTTCATCACCCGGGCTGTACCGAGTTTCCCAACCACGATGCCACTGGCTTGGTTGGCAATTTCAGCTGAGTCTTCAGCACTGAGGCCAGAGGCTAGAGCGAGCGTCAGGAAGGCGATGGCTGTATCGCCAGCACCCGACACATCATAGACTTCACGGGCGAAGGTCGGGATGTGATGTGGAGGCAGTTCACGTTGAAAAAGGATCATCCCCTGCTCTCCAAGGGTGATGAGGACTTTGCCAACGGCCCATTGATCCAGCAGCTGCTCACCCACCTCCAAAAGGCGGCGATCTTCCAAGGGCGGGCCGGGTGTGCGATGATCCTGGATGCCAGCAGCCGCGAAGGCCTCAAGACGATTCGGCTTCACCAAAGATGCACCATGCCAGCTGAGTGGATTGCGTGGTGAGGGATCTACGGTGACAAGCTTGCCAGCCACTTTGCACATGCCCAATACTTGGTCAGCAAAGGCCTGGGTGACAAAGCCCTTGCCGTAATCCTCGATGATGACGCCATCAAGCTCGGGGAGCATGGTTTCCAGACGCTGGGTGATCTGCTGAAGCTCCTCGCGGCTGAGTTTTTCGATCGTCTCTCGATCCACTCGCACGACATGCTGCTGACGTGCAATGATGCGTGTTTTGGCAATGGTCGGCAGCGTTTCGCTTTCCAGCATCGGGTCGGTGTTGACCCCTTCATCATTGAGCAGGCGCTTTAACTCACCAGCGGCACTGTCTTTACCGACACGTCCCATCAGATAGGCGTTTGGAGTAAAGGCTGAAAGGTTGCGCGCCACGTTGGCAGCACCACCGGGAAAGGTGGTTTCCTTGGTGACTTCGACGATGGGCACAGGGGCCTCTGGAGAAATGCGCCGCACCGCACCCCAGATGAAATGGTCCAGCATGACGTCGCCGATCACTAGGATGCGGCGGCCAGCCATGCGCTGGATAGCTTCATAAGCGCTGGAGGCAGAAAGCATGGAGCGAAAAGATTATCCGCGACGCGCACGGACGGCAGCAGCCAGCTCGTCGAGCATGACTTCTGTCGTCGCCCAGTTGACGCAGGCATCAGTGATGCTCTGGCCATAAGTGAGAGTCTGTCCAGGTTTGGCGTCCTGACGACCTTCGACGAGGTGGCTTTCGATCATCACACCAGTGATGGCCTTGCTGCCAGCTCTGATCTGCTGGGCGACTGATTGCGACACCAGCGGCTGCTTGCGGTAGTCCTTGAGGCTGTTGCCATGACTGAAATCAATCATCACACTGCCTGGCAGTCCACGTGAAGTGAGCTGATCCACGGCCATTTGGATGGCTGCGGCATCAAAGTTCGTGCCTGATTTGCCGCCACGCAAAATGATGTGGCAGGCGTCGTTGCCTCTAGTCTTCACAATCGCAGCCACGCCATCCTTGGTGACGGAAAGGAAACAATGCTCACCAGCAGCAGCCTGAATGGCATCAAGGGCGACTTGGATACCGCCGTCCGTGCCGTTTTTGAATCCCACGGGCATGGACAGACCCGAGGAGAGCTGGCGATGAACCTGGCTCTCCGTCGTGCGTGCCCCGATGGCCCCCCAGGCTACGACATCCGCAATATACTGGGGTGTAATCACATCCAAAAACTCCGTGGCAGCCGGGACATCCATTTTGACCAGATCGATCAGCAAACGACGTGCCTCACGCAGCCCCGTATTGAGGTCATAGCTCTCATTGAGATGTGGGTCATTGATGTAGCCCTTCCAACCCACTGTGGTGCGTGGTTTTTCAAAATAGACACGCATGAGAATCTCCAAATCTGCGCCATATTTCGCACGGGCTTTTTGGATCAAAGCTCCGTATTCGATTGCCGACTTGTGATCATGAATGGAACAAGGACCCGTGACTACGAGAAGCCGGTCGTCTTTAAGCTTCAGAATGTTCTCGGAGCGCTTGCGTGTCTGCTCCACAAAAGCAGCATCCGCGTCACTGAGAGGCACGTCATGCATAAGCAGCACAGGCTGGATCAGCGGCAGAATCTCCGCCACGCGGAGATCGTCAGTAGGATGAGTTAGGCTCACGAGAAATCGGTCAGTTAGAAGAAAAGGGCCGTCAAAATGGGCTCTTTTTAGGGAATGGCAAGCTGGGTGTGCCTATGATGCTAGTTCTTGAGTAGCTGCCGCCTCCGGTCAGGCTGCTTGGGCTGCCACCGCTCACGACGTTAGAGAGTTTGCTGTACGACCACCGAGAAAGGTAGCGACGTGCCATCTCCCGATCTCAGCGACGCGTCGAAGAGGCATGGGAAATCTATGAATTACAGAAATTAGACTCCACACATCCATTTGAAAAGCCTAAACTTAATAAAACTTAATTATCCACACTCCACATCCTTTTCAAAACTCGCTCACAACAGGGTCAACTTGGACAAAGTCGGAATAATGATCGGAAGCGTCATGCTTAGCGCTACGAGTCGAGTCATTTGGGCTGCCAACTACGAGCAGCCTAGGGTTGAGAACTGCATACATGCCCCCCCCCAAACGCTCCCGCTCTCGTCCTGCGTCACCACCGACATCGACTCCATCCTTTTTCCATGGCTGGACCTGCCTTTGGTTCATTGGAATCACGTCTGCGCCTTGTGGCTGGACCTTGGATTTCCCGATAGTTTTTGATGACATCAATTACCTTCAGCAAAATCCGCTTTTTCTAGATTCTCAGAGCTTCAGCTTTCCCTTTCATTATCAGGAATTCCTTCAAAAGCCTGGAAAAATCGGCTTTGATCCAGACTGGCGATGAATTTTGTGCTGCACCCGGCGACCTACGCCACACTTCATTTTAATTACCTCTATGATGGATTCAAACCTCGATGGTATCGGCTGTTCAATGTCACGATTCATGCGCTGAAAGCCTGCCTGATTGATGCCTTTCTCCAGATGCTGTTAATCGTGGCCAAGAGTTCAATGAACATCACTTCAAAGCGTCGGGACAGTGCGATCGCGAAGCCACACTGTTTGCGGTGCACCCTCTGGCCATCGAATCCGTGACCTGCATTGTGCAGCACTTCACTGGGAGCCTTCTTCTATCTATTAACCTTGTTGCTCCAAATCTGCGCTTGGAGCGATGTGCATGAAGCCCGCCGTCAAAAATGGGGATGGGCGGCGCTATGGACGCTATGGCTAGGCCTGTTTACCAAGGAGTGTGCGATTACAACCCCCATTATGCTGGTGCTAATCGACGTGATGATTTGTCGCACTCACTGGCGA
>Ga0214163_1000639_pt1 | contig 15827 bp, 15 predicted proteins | sample LakMenepilimnion_2_FD_153001 | JGI IMG/M metagenome (GOLD analysis project Ga0214163, IMG submission 153001) | Freshwater microbial communities from Lake Mendota, WI - Practice 15JUN2010 epilimnion v4 | ecosystem: Environmental > Aquatic > Freshwater > Lake > Epilimnion/Euphotic zone | place... | reverse complement strand
ATGTTGCCGCACCCCCATATTCACCACCTAAGGCCAAGCCTTGCAACAACCTCAAAATTAAAACAAGCAGTGGCGCTAGAAAACCGATGGTCTCATAACCCGGAATTAAACCGATCGCAAAAGTTGAAAAACCCATGATCAACAAAGTAACCATGAAGGTATATTTACGGCCAATCAAATCCCCTAAGCGTCCAAAAAACAAAGCACCAAAAGGCCTAACTACAAAACCTGCCGCGAAAGTGGCCAATGTGGATAAAAATGCAGCTGTAGGATTATCAGAAGGGAAAAATTTAGTGGCTATCACGACGGATAAGCTACCAAAAATGTAAAAATCGTACCATTCAATTAGGGTTCCGACGGATGAGGCGGCGATAACTTTGCGAAGTTTTTTCTTGTTGACCTGTTCGGAGGAAATAGATGAAGTCATTGTGTAAGCTAGGTTTCTCGTGACAAAATCACTTATGATGACAAATTAAGCAATATTTCATTATTTTTAGAAAATATTAATCTTAATTATGAAAAAACTGCTTTACCTACTTATCCTCATTTTACTACGTTTCCCATCGTTTTGTCAATCTATTCCTAGAAGTACACCGGAGGCAGAAGGCGTTTCCTCATTAGCCATTGAAAAGTTTATCGAATCCTTTAAAAAAGAAAAGCATGAGCTTCATTCTGTCATGATCCTTCGACATGGCAAAGTCATCTCAGAAGCATGGTGGAGCCCTTATGCCCCCGAGTTAAAACATTCCATGTATTCCGTGAGTAAAAGCTGGACTTCTACAGCCGTGGGTTTTGCCGTTAGCGAAAATAAGCTTAAAGTCAGCGATAAAGTAGTTTCCTTTTTTCCTGAATATACTGATTTGCCAACAAATAATTTTCTTAAAGATCTGACTGTCAAAGACCTATTGACTATGTCCGTTGGCCACAAGACGGAGCCTCTGCGCAGTGTTATTGTCATGCAACCCGATTGGATTCGTGGATTTTTAAAAACACCTATCGAATATACTCCAGGGACAAAATTTTTATACAACACGCTAGCCACGTATATGTTATCCGCAATTGTCCAAAAAGTAACTGGAAAATCTATCCTAACTTATTTAGAGCCTCGATTATTTAAACCATTAGGTATTTCGGGAGTAGATTGGGAATATGATGCAAAAGGCATCAATACAGGGGGCTGGGGAATTCGCGTCAAAACAGAAGATATGGCTAAATTAGGTCTCACCTATTTGAATGGGGGTAAATACCATGGCAAACAAGTCATTTCAAATGCCTGGGTCAAAGAAGCTACCCAAAAACACATTGATCAAAATCCAGAAGCAAGCCAGGCAAAAAAAGACTCATCCGATTGGCTTCAAGGGTACGGTTATCAGTTTTGGCGTTGCAGAAATGGTGCTTTTAGGGCAGATGGAGCCTATGGGCAATATATTGTGATGATGCCTGAACAAGATGCGGTCGTGGTAATAACCTCAGAATCCATGGATCTACAAGATGATTTGAATATGATTTGGCAACATTTATTACCTGCTTTTGGCCCATCAAAGATTCCAGCGAACCCAAAAGCCAACCAGTCGCTCACCCATTTTTTAAAAAATCGAAAGCTTGAACCCTCACCTTCCACTCAAGTGCTAGGAAATGAAAATATCCTCAGTAAAAGGTTTGCATTAAATAAGAATCCCTTAGAGTTTACCTCATTTGAAATAAATAAAACAGAAAAGGGATTGGTTGCCATAATAGGGACCAAAGACCAAAAAATACATCAAATCCCCTTAGGCTTAAACGAATGGCTATTGAGCGAAAATCGAATGATTGGACCCTATTCATTAAGATCCGTGCCGGCACATTTAGATGCATTTGCTCCATTTAAAGTTGCTGGAAATTATAGTTGGAAAGATGAAAACACCATTGAAATAACAATCAGATACATTGAGAGTCCACATCATTGGAAAATCACCTACCAAGTTCATGGAGATAAATTAAAATTACAAGCCATTAATTCATATGCACCCAAAACAATAATTGAACTAGCAGGAAATTGAAATTTCGTCGCAAAATTTTAATTAAAAGTCAATAAATCTCGGAAATTATTTTATCATTGCGGTACATAAAAATTTAATTAAACCTATTTCCATATGTCAATTCAAAACAATCAATCTCGTCGTCAATTTTTGATCAACGGGTCATTAGCTTCTTTAGGCGTTTTATGGGCTAGTCAAGCTGCCGTTTCAAGTACTTTATTTGCAGGAAAACCTAATTCTAAGTTTGGTGGGGTTCAAATTGGTGCCATCACTTATTCATTCCGCAGCATGCCTGGTAGTGTTGATGATTTAATTAAATACTGTGTAGAATGTAATATTAGTGCGATTGAATTAATGGGAGATGCTGTTGAAGAATATGCGGGCAAGCCCAAAAACACGATGGCAAGACCTGCTTATGTTCCAGGTCAACCACGTCCACAGATGACGGATGAGCAAAGAGCTGCCATGGCAAAATTAAATAAAGATGTTGCTGATTGGCGCGCAAGCGTTTCAATGGATAAGTTTGTTGAAGTAAGAAAAATGTTCAACAAGGCCGGTATTTCAATATATGCATTTAAGCCGAACGCTTTAGGACCAAATAATACTGATGGAGAGGTTGAATACGCGTTAAAAGCAGCAAAGGCTCTAGGAGCCAATTCGGTAACGATTGAATTACCTACCGATTTAAAACAGTCTCAGAGATTAGGCGATTTAGCGTCCAAACATAAAGTTTACATCGGATATCATGCGCACACACAAGCCACAGATACCGCTTGGGATGCAGCTTTAGCACAATCACCCTATAATTCCTTGAACTTAGATTGCGGACACTACATTGCTGCAGGTGGTCCAAATACAACAGCTACATTATTAGCTTTAATCGAGGCAAAACATGACCGCATTACCAGCATGCACATTAAAGACCGTAAGAATAAAGAAAATGGAAGTCAAAATGTTGCTTGGGGCCAAGGAAATACACCATTGAAAGATATCTTAGGGTTAATGAAATCTAAAAAATATAAATTCCCTGCTTCAATCGAGTTAGAATATGATATTCCTGCTGGTTCTGATGCAGTCCAAGAGACCAAAAAATGTGTGGAATACGCAAAAGCGATTCTATCTTAAAACAAATCCAACGAATGTCAATCATACACGTTCATTGGCATCCATGAAAATCGCGCTGTTAATCCAAATTTCTGATTAGCAGCGCGTTTTTGTATAAAATAACATTCAACCATGAATTCAAAATCTGCTTTTTTCATTCTTTTGATAAGCTTTTTAACTTACTTTATGAATGCACAAGATATCGCCAATCCGTATGGATTAACGACCCAAGTGAAAACCAAATATGGTACCTTAGAGGGAACCTTCGATACTAGAACTAAAATTGCCAGTTTTAAAGGGGTTCCTTTTGCATTACCTCCCGTAGGAGCTTTGAGATGGAGGGAACCGATGGATCCAAAGCCATGGGCTGGTGTTTTACAAGCTAAGAAATTTGGCCCAAAAGCAATCCAAGCGCCATTATATGGAGATATGGGTTTTCGAAGTAATGGAATGAGCGAAGATTGTTTGTATCTAAACATTTGGTCCCCTAACCCAAAATCGACCGCAAAATTGCCCGTGCTAGTTTATTTTTATGGTGGAGGGTTTATGGCTGGTGATGGTTCAGAGCCACGCTATGATGGGGAAGTCATGGCACAAAAAGGAATCGTTACCGTCACGGTAAATTATCGTTTGGGCTTATTAGGATTCTTTTCACATCCCGAATTAACGAAAGAGTCCCCACATAAAGCGAGCGGAAATCAAGGTTTATTAGATCAAAATGCTTCATTGAAATGGGTGAAAGAGAATATTGAAAATTTCGGCGGGGATCCAAACCGTGTGACCATCGCCGGTGAATCGGCTGGGTCTATGTCGGTCAGTGCCCAAATGGCCTCTCCCCTTTCTAAAAATTTAATTCATGGCGCTGTAGGTGAAAGTGGAGCCTGGATCGGTTCAGGCTTAGGGCCTGTCACGTTAAAAGATGCCGAAAAGGTAGGCATTACTTTTGGCGAAAAAGCAGGTGCTAAATCTTTGAAAGAATTAAGGGATATCCCTACCTTAGATTTATACCAAAAAATGTTAGCGCCAGGAATGCCCCGTTTTTCAGCCTGTATTGATGGCTATTTTATAGCAAAAACCTTACCAGAGATATTTGCTAACAAAGAACAAGCAATGGTTCCTTTGCTATTGGGTTGGAATTCAGAAGAAATGAACTATAAATCCATCACCAAGGGCCAAGCAATCACTACAGAAAATTATTCAGCAGCAGTTAAAGACTTGTATAAAGAAAATGCTGATAAGATTTTAGCGCTGTATCCTGGTAAGTCGGCTGAGGAGGCAGAACAATCAGCCACCGATTTAGCAGGTGATCGCTTCATCGGTTTCTCCACATGGAAATGGTTTGACATGCATCGTAAGAACAGCCAAAATCCAGTTTATCGATATTATTTCGCAAAGCCTAGGCCTGAAATGATCATAAAAGGTGTCCAAGCAGCGCTTGCGGGTGGAGTCGTAAAAGCTGATCCCAATGCCCCTAAACAAGCAGCACCCAAAGGAGCCGTTCACTCAGCCGATATCGAGTATTTCATGGGTAATTTATCCACCAATTTAACCTATGGCTGGACGGCTGACGACTATAAAACCTCAAAAGATATGCAAGATTATTTAGCGAATTTCATTAAAACTGGAAATCCTAACGGGGACAAATTGACGAATTGGCCTGCTTCAGGCCAAGAAGCCCAACCAGAATACATGATATTAGATGCTAACCCTCGCGTAGTCAAAGGGACAAAAGATGCTCGTTATGAATTATTAGATTCCATTATCTTCAAGAAATAATTTTCTATAAATAAAAAAATCAAAGGCCGTTTTTTAAACGGCCTTTTTTCATGTTGATAATTGATTATTTTTACCAGATCATTTTAATTCAATATGTCAAACCCAATTATTAAATCAGCATTACTATCCTACGGGATGTCTGGACGTGTATTCCATGCCCCTTTCATTGATTTACATCCCGGATTTTCTCTAGCAGGTGCCTGGGAAAGAAGCAACATAAATATTGAAAAGGATTATCCTGGGGTTAAATCCTATGCAAGTATTGACGAAATTTTAGCAGATCCCACGATCGATTTAGTCGTAGTTAACACGCCCATTTACTCCCATTATGAATATGCATTAGCTGCATTAAATGCGGACAAACACATCATTGTAGAAAAAGCGTTCACGACCAATTTACAAGAAGCCTTAGCCTTAGATACATTAGCTAAATCAAAATCAAAACACATTTTTGTGTACCAAAACAGGCGTTTAGATTCCGATTTCCTAACCGTAAAGAAAATAGTGGATGCAGGCGTATTAGGCGAGCTAGTGGAGGTGGAGATCAGATACGATCGATTTAATGGAGCCCAATCACCTAAATTACACAAAGAAATTCCAGGGCCAGGTGCAGGAATCGTGAAAGATTTAGGACCTCACCTCATTGACCAAGCTATTTATTTATTTGGGAGTCCGGAAAAAATATTTGCCGACCTTAGAATGACGCGTCCTGAAACCCAAGTAGATGATTATTTTGAAATATTATGCTATTACCCGAAGCTCAGAGTGAGACTTAGAGGGGGGTATTATTTCAAAGAACCCGTACCATCGTTTCAATTACATGGAAAAAGGGGAAGCTTTTTGAAAGTGAGGGCCGACAAACAAGAAACTGATTTATTGGCAGGTTTAAAGCCGAAGGGGGATGATTGGGGTAAAGAAATGGAAAATGATTTTGGCATTTTGCACGTAGATGGACAGGAAAAAATTAGAATTCCATCCGAAAAAGGGAATTTCATGTATTTCTATGAAAATGTATTTGACACCCTTCAAGGGCAAGCTAAGCCATTTGTTTCAGCCATGCAGGGAGCCCAATGCATGCAAGTCATCGATGCTGTTTTCGAAAGCCATGCAGCCCAAAAAGTGATTCATTTACCTTCTTTATAAACCACAACATGGAAATTCCTCCAATACTTTTCACTCAATTTGAACCTGAATTATCCAAAAAAATTCAGCAAGTTGGCGTAGTTAGAAAATTCAAAGCAGATGAATTCCTGATGAAGACGGGACAGTCGATTCGCTCTGCAGTTTTAGTGACCAAAGGCATCATAAAAGTGTTTCGAGAGGATGATGAAGGAAATGAAATATTCATGTACAACCTACATCCAGGAGAGGCCTGCGCTATTTCGATGACTTGTGCGGCCCGGCAAATCGCTTCCCAAATCATGGCAAAAGCCCTAATTGATACCGAGGTTATTGCCATTCCCGCCGAGTTAATGGATGAGTGGGGTTCTAAGTATAAATCTTGGTATCAATTTGTATTAGAAACTTATCGATCTCGGTTTGAGGAATTATTGGATACCTTGGATCAAATTGCCTTTAGAAATTTAGATGAGCGATTGCTTTGGTACCTAAAACAGCATCAAAAAAGCTTAAAAACGAATGTCCTGAAGGCCTCGTTTACCGAAATTGCCCATGAACTCAACTCGTCAAGAGAGGTTATTTCAAGGCTTATCAAAAAATTAGCGGAGAAAGGACACATCAAAATGCATAAAAACCAAATTGAAATCATCGACTTAAAAGGACTGTGATAAAAGTCAAATTCGAGTAAAAAATTGACCTAAAATCGCCTTACCAAAAAAGCATTAAATATTTCATGTATTGTGCCAGTAGTTTAGATCGATGAATTAAATATCTAATTAAGAGCGAGGGGCTTTGAACATTTAATCGATGTACAGGATGGATTTAAAGCCATTAAAGAATCTGAGAAATTCAAATTACCGTAATAGGTATGCCCTACGACATTGTCAAAATGGCATCAACCCTCGCACATTTTACATTTTCTAAACAATAATTTGCACCCTAAATTAACTAAGTTTATGCCCACAAACATCTCACAAAATGGGGACCTAATGCTTATAATTAATCTATTATTGGGCGGATATGCCATTTTCGAAGCAATAAAATCATATGAATTAATGGTGGAAATATTGGGATTAATTGTAGCCACTATGACTCTCTTAAATGTAGGCTATGGCGCACAGGGATGCGGTATCCAATCTCGAAAAACAAAAAAGAAGAAGACTCAACTCATGAAGATTTGGAATATGAAGAAGTTCATTCTAAGTAATATTGAGAAACCTAAGGAGGGATTTTTGGAGGCTTTGCTCTTGAATTTTTATTTGCGACCATTGACCATGGGCCGTAGACGGGATTAATGCACAAACATTTTTCTCACTCATTGTCTTTGCGGCATTAGCTATCTCATATATTTATTAGCATAAATTAAGTTCATCCAAATGTATTGGTTATCAATGTATTTGCATCAAATCATAGAAATGCAATAGCTCATTCATCCAAGATGTTCATTCATTGATAAATGATGAATTTTTCTTAACAGCTATGCTTATGAAATAAATTAATTGGAAGGTCAAAATTAAGTTGTAAAGCGAAGGGATCCTCCTTTACTTATTTGCATACCAATCTTTAATCGGCTTATAGGGTCCAAATTTATGTTGTTCCTCTGAGAAAGGATCCACATAGGGCCCAAATGGATGATCAAAAGGTTTTTTGGCAATTTTAGGCCAATCCATAGACAAATCTTTGCTGGGCCTAGGCATCGAATTAACATAAGCAGCCACATCCCAAGCTTCCTCATCCGTTAATACAGGCTTTTCGTAGGTCGTACCTTGAGGCATATTATATTTCACGTACCCCGCAAAATTCGAAATTCGAAACAAACCAGCCCCATGATTATAGCTATTTTTACCCCATAAAGGTGGGTAAGTATAGGATTTGCCATTTTCGGCCAATAAGCCTCCCCCATCTGCTTGATGACAAGACTGGCATTTAGCCACATAAACCTCCAAACCCTTTGTGGGATCGCAAGCCCTTTTCATTCCTTTCAATTTAAATATACCTGAACCTCTAGGAATCTTATCTTTCTCCACGTCATTTCCAAGCCATTTAATGTAAGCTAAAATGGCGCGCATCTCTCTGCCCGTAGAATCTAAAGCCTTCCCATTTAAACTCCGTTGGAAGCAATCATTAACGCGCTTAATTTGATTTTCCTTGGTACCTGAACGGGCTCTGAATTTCGGATAGGTCGATTGAACTGCAAAATAATTATTTCCCCAAGGTTGGGTTCCCGCATTCAAATGACAATTCTGGCAATTCATCCCATTGGACATTTGTAATACTGAACCCTTAGGACCTAAATATTCGGAAGTATGCGCAATTAATTCTCGGCCATATTTCACTAAATCTCTTTCACTCGAATCCAAATACATCATCCTCCAATCGGAAGGCGCTGTCCAAACATGATTAAAATTTGTATCAGGGGCCACAAAAACTTGAATGGAATCGGTTGATTGTTCTGTCCCAATGGACCGCTGATCAAAAACCAACAAGCCTAAAATGGCAAATAACAACAACAGGGATCCATATAAAAATGTGGATAATCGTTGGAACCGTTTTTGATCAGGAAAACTCACAGCTCATTAATTTAAAATTCAAGCCCAAAAGTATCAAAAAAATAAATGAGAAAGGTGATAATTGTCACGTAATGCATGATAGGCTTAAGTTAATATTACAATACAAAAAACAATCGCACATGAAAACCCATCACACCATTGTAATCGTAGGCGGAGGTAATGCCGGGATTTCCGTGGCGTCCCAACTACTTAGAAAAAATGCGAAACTAGACATCGCTATCATCGATGGAGCGAAGAAACATTATTACCAGCCAGCTTGGACACTGGTAGGTGGGGGCGAATTTGACATCAAAGATACCGAGCGAGATGAGGCCACGGTTATTCCTGAAAAGGCGACATGGATCCAACAAATGGTGACCATTTTCAAACCAGAAGAAAATAAAATAACCTTAGTGGATGGAACTGACATATCGTATGAGTATTTAATTGTTGCTCCAGGCATTCAATTAAATTGGTCTGAAATTAAAGGATTAAAAGAGAACCTAGGAAAGAATGGCGTTTGCTCCAATTATAGTTTTGAATCTGCACCCTACACCTGGGAATGTCTACAAAATACAAAAGGCTCAAATGCCATTTTCACCAATCCCCATACCCCGGTCAAATGTGGGGGTGCCCCACAAAAAATCTTGTATTTGGCAGCCGATTATTTCAGAATACATCAAATAAAAACGCAGGTTCAATTTTGGAGTGGGGGAACACGTGTCTTTGGAGTGGAAAAATATGAAAAAACATTAAAAAAAGTTATTGCGCGTTATGGGATTCAAACTCAATTTTTTGTCAAACTCGTAGAGATCGATGGGCCAAATAAAAAAGCAAAATTTGTTGGTTTTGGTGAAGCCAACAAGGATCAAGAATATTGGGTTAGCTATGACATGATTCATGTTACCCCACCTCAATCCTCACCCGATTTTATTCGGAATAGTCCTTTAGCCAATCCCGCTGGTTGGATCGATGTGGAAAAACATACCTTACAACACAATAAGTACAAAAATATTTACGCCTGTGGGGATGCAGCTAATTTACCGGTTTCAAGAACGGGTGCAGCCATCAGAAAACAGGCACCGGTATTAGTCGAAAATTTGTTGGCGGCCATGCATGGAAAAGCCAGTGAAGCATTTTACAATGGCTATTCATCTTGTCCGATTATCACAGGTTACAATAAGTTAGTATTAGCTGAATTTGATTATAATAACATCCCTACTGAGACATTTCCTATTGATCAATCGCAAGAACGTTGGTCGATGTACCAACTAAAGAAATATGTGCTTCCTTATTTGTACTGGAATCACATCTTGCCGGGAAGGTTATAAAAAAAAGCCGCATTAAATAGCGGCTTTTTAACTTAATATTTTAAATAGGCCCAGCCGTCTTCCTGTTTTAGGACGACTTCTGAAACGCCTGAGGGTACAAATCCCGATTGAGGCAAAATGGTAGCTTTATCGATTTTACGCTCTCTTATGGTATTTTCACAAGCCACAAACTTAACTCCCATGGCTGCTAATTCAGCAATTTTAGCTTGTTGGGTTGTCTTGGAAGCAATGAGTAAACCAATACCCGAACCATGAGCAACGACCTCAATTTGAGTATTATTACCTAAAGCGACTTGCATATTAGCAATATTTCGCATGACACCATGCCAAACAGTTGTGTCCGCGGTATTGATTTGTAGTACTACTTTATGTGTTTTTTGGGCATAGGCCGAAACAGAAATAAATAGGCCAATGATTGAAGTTAAAATTAATTTTTTCATCTTATGATTTTTTTTAAAACTAGCATTTTAAAATTATGAAAGCAAATTGGAATGAACGATTCAACACAGAAGATTATCAATATGGAACTTCTCCTAATGATTTCTTTAAATCACAAATAGACTCTTTAAAATTAGGGAGAATATTGATACCAGCAGCCGGAGAAGGTCGCGATGCAGTATATGCCGCAAAATTAGGTTGGGATACCTATGCATTCGATCAAAGTGAACGGGGCCAAGCAAAAGCATTGAAATTAGCCGATCAGCATCGAGTGAGTCTTCATTATAATTGCTCAGATGCACTCCAAGTCAGGTTCCCTACCGAGTCATTTGACGCAATTATGTTGACCTATTTTCATCTAAATCCAGAATCTAGATCACAATTCCATGCCAAATGTATCCATTGGTTAAAGCCAGGTGGAATTATCATATTGGAAGGATTTAATAAATGCCAACTCCCTTTGCAGTCTGGGGGCCCTAAGAATATCGACTGGTTATATGACAAAAAAACTCTTGAAACTGATTTCAACGAATTAGAGATTATTCTATTGGAGGAGAAATTAAGAGTATTGGATGAAGGGCCATTACATCAAGGCATGGCAGAGGTAATCCAAATGGTTGCCAAAAAGCAAATGGTTAATTAGGTTTCATTTTTTGAATTTTCGGACAAAAGTCACGAATTGGGATAAATGAATGCGGTAGATTTGTATATAAATACAAAAATATGATCGCATTAATAAAAAGTTTATTCGGATTGGGGGAAAAAGTAAATGTAAAAGAACTTATAGCCAATGGTGCTATCGTTCTTGATGTTCGATCTCCTGCAGAATTTAAAGATGGACACATCAAAGGCGCACTTAATTTTCCACTGCAACATTTAACCTCACAAATGAACAAATTAAAGAAAGAACAAGTTATTGTAACTTGCTGCCGTTCTGGAAGCCGCAGTGGAATGGCAAAACGCATGTTAAAGTCCAATGGATTTCTACACGTGCATAACGGAGGTCCTTGGACTAATTTAAGATAACACAAAGACAAAAAACGAATATCATGAGCAAATTCAGCGAACTTTTAAAAACACAAGAACCTGTTTTAGTTGATTTTTCAGCGGAATGGTGTGGCCCTTGTAAACAATTGAAGCCTATTTTAGAGCAATTAAAGTCTAAAATTGGCGATTCAGCTAAAATCATCAAGATTGACGTGGATAAAAACAAATCATTATCGGATCAATTTCAAATCAGGTCTGTGCCGACCTTGATTTTATTTAAAGATGGAAAATCGGTTTGGCGCCAATCAGGGGTTGTTCCAGCCAATACGTTAGAAGGAATTATCAAGCAATATGTGTAAACCTTGTCATCCCAAAAAATTATACTCCAAAAAATAAATGATTTCAAAATGAAAAAAACAGCTATCTTTTTGTCCCTCGTGTTTCTTATATTTTCATGCAGTCAAAAAGAAGGGCAGCAAAATCTTGAAGCATCGGCCTTCCAAAAGGCCATTCAATCGGAGTCAATCAAACAAATTTTAGATGTTAGAACTTCAGAAGAATTTCAAAACGGACATTTAGAGGGTTCGGTCAATGCAGACATCCAGTCGCCTGGTTTCCAACAAGTTGTTTCTAGTTTAAATAAAAAAGAAACCGTATTCGTTTATTGTCTTTCAGGAGCAAGGTCGACTTCCGCTGCTGGCCAATTAAAAGAAATGGGCTTTTCAAAGATCGTTAATTTAACGGGGGGGATGCTCGCTTGGCAATCTGCCAATTTACCCGTTGCCACAAGCCAAACGTCCAATGCATCTAATGGGCTAACAGAAACTACTTTCGCGGCTAAAATAAAAGGAATGCCGATGGTCATCATTGACTACAATGCTACTTGGTGCGGCCCTTGCAAACAACTAAGTCCTATTTTAAAGGCATGGGTAAAAGCCCAAAATGGGGCCGTTGAGCTCATCGAAATCGACGTAGACGAAAACCAAGAACTCGCAAAATCTAAAAAAATCGAAGCGATACCCTACCTTGAAATGTATAAAAATGGAGAAAAAACCTGGTCCAGCGTAGGCTTGATTGGTCAGGAGGAATTAGATAAATCCCTAGGTAAATAGGGATTAGGTAATAGGTAATAGGTAAAAATTAATAGGTAAAAGGAAATAGGGATTAGGTAATAGGGATTAGGTAATAGGGATTAGGTAATAGGTAAAAAGTATTAGGTATTAGGTAAGAAAAATAGGGATTAGGTTTAAATTTTCAGTTTTATATTAATATTACCTGATACCTATTACCTAATTTTTTATTTTTTACTTTCTTTTTTGACTGGCTCAAAACCAATCGAAACCGAATTGACGCAATAACGTAAACCCGTTTCCGTAGGACCATCATCAAAAACATGACCTAAATGTCCCCCACATTTTCCGCAAGTGATTTCAACACGGCGCATGCCCAAGGTATTGTCCACCGTTTCTTTAATGACTCCTGCTTTTAATTCTTTGTCGAAGGAAGGCCAACCGCAATGCGAATCAAACTTAGAATTTGAACTAAAAAGTGGAGCACCACAACCCCTACAGGTATAAACTCCCTTTTCATTGTGCATTAAAAACTTACCTGTATAAGGTCTTTCTGTACCTTTTTGACGCAAAATATAATATTCTTCTTCACTTAATTTAGCTTTCCATTCAGCTTCTGTTTTAGGTAAATTTTCCATCGTCTTCGTTTCCATTTTATTTTGACCACAAGCCTGAAAGCTTATGAACACCAGTACAAATAATGCATGTGACAAAATAGTTTTCATCTTTATTTTTGTTTACGTCTTAAACGCAAAGATAGTCCAAATTGTTTCTACATTGAATGTCATTTTGTTGGCCCATACTCATTATTTCAAGGATATCTATTCCGTATAATCAAATCCCCTCCATCAAAATCTATCGCATAGCCTAATATTCGTTGGTTTGTTTTAAATAAATTTAATTTTCCAACTACATTAATCGGCCCGTCTCGGATCCACTCGCCAGCCTAATTTTCTCAAAGCCTGCACGCGTAAACTGCGGTGTTCAAACTCCTCCATGACCACACCTTTCATCCAATAAACGCCGCCTCCGCGGAAAGAATACTGTTTTAAGTCGGAGGGAAAATGCAAGGTATCAAAAAACTCTCCCCGAACATCGACAAAATAACCAAAGTACATACGCTCCCCCGCCTTCGTGCGAGTCGGCTTAAGCGTCACTAAATACCCCAATATATCCCCTCTTTCATAACATAAATCGGCATCCAATAATGTTTCAGGAAGTTCGTCCACCAAGTCAAAGGGAGAACAGAGCGGAAATCCCAAAATCTCCCACTGATCAAATGCATCCTCGATCTCGTCATGCACCAACTCTGGCAATATACCTATGTCGGCAGAATCATCCGCAAACATCTCCATCGAAACCACCTGAGATACCTTTCCTTGAAAGCGGGCATGTGCCTCCCATAGCAAAGGCTTCTTTCCCACACCCAAATTCCTAAAAGCCCCCACACGAATCAATAAAATAGCCTGTTCTAAACCCAATGAAACCCGGTGAACCAAATCCTCCCAAGAACGAAATGGACCCATTTGGTTCCTAGAAGCAATTAAATCCTGAATGACACGCTTCTCAAGGCCTTTGACATGTACCCAACCTAAGTAAATCACGGAACCCCGAATGCTCGTCAAATACCCGCTCTCATTAATCTCAGGGGCCTCCACCTGCGCGCCACAGCGCCGAGCCTCGTGTACATAGAATTCAGTCCGGTAAAATCCTCCGAAATTATTGATGACCGCCACCATAAATTCCAGCGGATAATACGTCTTCAAATACAAACTTTGATAACTCTCCACCGCAAATGAAGCCGAATGGGCTTTGGAAAAACTATAGCCAGAAAAGCTTTCCATTTGCCTCCACACTTCTCGCGCAACTGCTAACTCATATCCCTTATCCGCGCAGTTTGCAAAGAAAGCCTCCCGTATCCGGTCAAATTCTGAGCGAGATCGATACTTGCCCGACATCCCTCTCCGAAGTACATCTGCCTCCGCCAAACTTAAGCCCGCAAAATAATGCGCCACCTTAATCACATCCTCTTGGTATACCATCACCCCATACGTTTCCTTCATTAATTCCCCCATCAAAGGATGAATGGGCTCATAGGAATCTGGAGCATGAAAACGCTCAATATAAGCCTTCATCATCCCAGAAGAAGCCACGCCCGGACGAATAATCGATGAAGCCGCCACCAAGGTTAAATAATCCTGGCACCTTAATTTTTTAAGTAGTTGGCGCATCGCCGGAGACTCAATGTAAAAGCAACCCATGGTTTCGTGGCGCATCAACTGCTTCCTGACTTGTTCATCGCGCATGAAATCCTGCACGCGGTGAATATCCACATCTTGGCCTCGATTAGCCCGAATGATATCCACCGATTCTTTAATGTGGCCTAAGCCTCTTTGAGACAAAATATCAAACTTAGCAAAACCAATCTCCTCCGCCACATGCATATCAAATTGGCAAATAGGAAAGCCTTTGGGCATCGGTTCCAAAGCAGTATAATGAGCTAAAGGATGCTCAGAAATCAAAATTCCTCCCGCATGAATGCTCAAATAGTTAGGAAAATCAAGTAGTAAATTCCCATATTTGACGATCAAACGTTGGACCTCAGACCCCACCTCGCGCATCGCTGCCGCCGGATCAAGCCAGGTATCTACTTCCGCCTTGGGTAAACCAAAAACCTTGGCCAATTCCCGGTAAATCGATTTATCCCGAAAAGTTACATAGGTGGCCAACAAACACACATATTTGGCCCCATAACGCTTAAAGATATAATCAATAATATCATCCCGCTCATCCCACGAAAAATCAATGTCGAAATCCGGCGGACTAGTCCGGTGAGGGTTAATAAATCGCTCAAAATACAAATCTAAATCCACCGGATCCACATCCGTAATTCCCAGGCAATAAGCCACAATCGAATTTGCACCCGAACCCCGACCCACGTGAAAATACCCTCTAGAACGTGCATAGCGAATAATATCCCAAGTAATTAGAAAATATGCATTAAAGCCAAGCTCATTAATCACCTTCAATTCCTTCTCGACCCTCGCCTTAGCCTCTCGGTCCGAGCGCGGATACCGATACCGCAATCCCTCATAAGCAAGCTTAGTCAAAAGGGCTAAATCATCCTCCGAACTTGAACCAAAAAGGACCCGATTTTTAGGCCGTTTAAAATCAAATTCAAAGGAACAATCCGCTAAAATCCGAGCAGACTCCTCCAGTAAAAATGGGTAATCTTGGCAGTAATCTGCCAACTCTCCTTGCGTGTACATACGCTCATCTTCCTGAGCTTGTGCATCCACAGAAAGTTTACTCAATAGTGTATTTTCATCGATTGAACGCAGCAAACGATGCATCGAAAAACCCCGCTTGTCCAAAAACGTAAACGGCTGACACCAAACCGTCTTATCCCAATCCGTTTCCTTCCACAAACGATTG
>Ga0214163_1000635_pt1 | contig 15842 bp, 8 predicted proteins | sample LakMenepilimnion_2_FD_153001 | JGI IMG/M metagenome (GOLD analysis project Ga0214163, IMG submission 153001) | Freshwater microbial communities from Lake Mendota, WI - Practice 15JUN2010 epilimnion v4 | ecosystem: Environmental > Aquatic > Freshwater > Lake > Epilimnion/Euphotic zone | place... | reverse complement strand
TGACGCAATGAGTTTTGCCTGAAGATCCAGCCAAACGTCGACAAGGCGAAGAAATAAACGAAGAGGATCAGAGCACGCGACCCATGATATTTCCCTGAGGCTCGCATCATCTCAGACTGAGCACCGGTCCATGAGGCACTTGGCACATTGCTGTAAATCGTGAACGTCTCAAAGAGACTCGGAAGCTGCTTATCGTCCCGCTTCTCAGTCCAGAACCTTGTGCACTCGTCTAGGATCAACTCCGCCCTCCCTCTCGAAGTTGATCGCTTGTTGCGAGTCAACCATTCACGAATAGAAGGGACAAGGTAGTCATGCGTAAGCTGGTAGTTCGACCTATTGCTCGAAGCATCAGAAGGATCGACGTAGCCGGCAGTCGAAGCCGATATCAATCGCAGGCGACGGTCGAGAATATTCAACAGCGATTCAAACTCCTCCGGGCGATCGGAGTACCCGGAAGCGTTCAAAAGTTCCACTTGGGACTTGAAAACCCCTTTGATGTCACGTCCCTTAGGGGGCAAGAGTTGCGAGAGCACCTTTTGCGCAGCATCTTCATGCTGGCGATACTCTGGCTTTGAATACTTCGAACTAAACGCCTCCATAAGAAATACAAGCCCCACACCCTCGACCCCTCCTATGTCCTCCAGGGCTTCCGGAGTCCAATCCCGGGACTTCATGGTGTCGGCAAACAGTGCAAGTTTGACAGGAACTACTTTGCCGTCTTCGCTCAATGCAGCAACTGCTTGATTCAAGAACGCCAGATTTTCCGAAGTCCAGGTCGATTCATTCGCGTCGAGTTTACCGAAGGCGATGCCGAAGAGCCCTAGCACTTTCTTTGCATGCCCTTTGCTAAACAAGTCCACGAAATCGCAATTGACCCCGTCGACTAGAGGTATCTCGAGTTCACGGAAAAATCGATTTAAGGGAATCCAAAAATCATCCCGAACCAAAAACACTGCTTGAATGTTCCGACCATCGCACTGCCGAATAGCTTCCGTAAACCCTTCGTCATTCGGGTTGTCAACTTTATCAAGCCATTGCTCGAATTGATCGACCACAATCAAGAGCTTCTCGCCTCGCAGAAACTTAACGTGGTTTTGACGAATCTCGCGTAAAGCATCGCTCAGAGTACTCGCTTGCAAGTCGGTAAACCGCGTTTTCAATTGCCCCAAAACCACATGCTCAATCCCCGTCGATGTCGCTTCGACAATCACACATCGCACATGTGGATCGAGCCTCGGAATTACTCCGGCGCGAATCAACGATGACTTCCCCGATCCAGATGACCCGTAGATCGCATGTGCCATTGGCAAGTTCTCAGATCGCGAAGAAAACCTTGCGATCCAATTCCTTAAGCCATCGGGAACCCCCTGGCGATCATATGGTCCCGGTAAGAGTCGCAGAAAAAACTCCGCATCGGATTCATCAAAAGCGCGCACCCCCTTGGGAATCACATTCGCTCCGAGTTCAACGGTACCTCCATCCGACACATCGGAATGCTCTGGTGTAAACTCGGGCGTGTTAACCTTTGAAGCACGATTGCTAAGCGGAGTTCTCGACGAGCGGTCCGTAAGATCTTCGTTGTTCGATGACGTAAGCAACCACCTTAGGTCCTCCGCAAAATCCAATGCCACCGTGTATCGATCATTCGGCTTGCGAGCTAATGCACGCAGACATATCCGTTCAAGCTCAACGTCGATTCCTGCATTGAACACGCGCGGCGTACGGACTTCGCCAGAAGAAACTTTCTCGACTAGTTCTTCGATACTCTGATAACGAAAAGGGCCCCGGCCAGCTAACAACCGATAAAGGACTAAACCAAGACTGTAGATATCGCTACGATGATCTACACGGTGCGATTCTCCACGCAGTTGCTCGGGACTCATGTAATCTGGAGTCCCAGCAAGCTTCTGCCCCGCCACCAAATAAGAATTCTCTTGCAAGGCGATCCCAAAATCGGTCAAGTAGGCTTTGCCCTTCGAATCGATAAGAATATTCGCAGGCTTGACGTCTCGATGAACCAAGCCTTGGGAATGCGCGTGATTAAGCGCGTCAGCAATGTCCGCAACGATTTCGACCGCATGCCGCTGACTGATCGCATGCTGCTGAATTCGCTTGTTCAAATCTGCGCCGTCGACAAATTGCGAAACGAAGAAATAATCGCCTCGCTCGGTTCGACCTAAATCAAAAGCAGGGACAATGTTCGGATGATTTAATCCAGCCACCACTCGGGCTTCGTCCAAAAACGATTTCTGCGCAGATTCAGAAATGCGCTCGGAACGAACTAACTTGATCGCAACCGTGCGATTCAACTCGTCATCCCAAGCTCGGTAGACGGCCCCAAAACCACCGACTGCAAAAAGCTTCTCTACTCGGTAGCGTCCGAAGTAAGTTGGATGTTCGATCTCGGAAGCAGATGGACCGCGATCAGAGGGGGTATTCGGCCCGGAGTTCCCCGCCGAATGCGTAGCGTCTTTGTCTTCATGCTTCTGATGTTCAGACATCGTTACAATCCAACCGAATTTGCTCCGGCAGGGCCTCTTAACATTCGCACTCTAGGATCAATTGATCAATCTTTGCCCTCTTGAGGTCCAAGAGTCCGAACCATCGGACTCGATGGTCGTGCAAGTTGCAGAATTGTACTCTCCGATTCCGTGCCAGGCATCCGATACGAGACGAGTCGACGTAAATCGACTCCTTGTAGCATTCCTCGATGGCGTGCTTCGCCCCGCTCCTCAACCCACTTCGGACCTTTGATCGCAAGCAACCTGCCGATCTTATGCCACTCTTCCTTCAGCCAACCGCAAAGCCGAACCAACGGCCCAACCCCACGAGCGACGAGCGTGTCAAATCGGTCGTCTTCCAAGACTCGACTTACACTCAACGGATACACTCTCACATCAAGCTTCAACTGCTTGACGATATCCTCCGCAACCTTGGCCTTCTTCGCTACCGAATCACACAAAGAGACTTGAAGATCAGGCCGCAGAATCGCAACTAATATTCCAGGCACACCACCACCGGTCCCGATGTCGAGGACCTCTTCATTGGGACCGAGCAACTTCGCAAGCTGAAAACTATCCAGCAGATCGCGCTGCACAAAAAGCTCCGGTGTTGTGTGCCGCGTGAGATTGATCTTATCGTTCCAATCCCAAGCCACCTCGCAGTATTTTACGAGATTCCCCCAAGCCTCCTCGGGAATCCCATCGAGCCCAATTTCCTGGGCTTTAGCCTTCAAAATCTCTACAGATACCCCTCGTTCATTCAACACAGATTCGCTTTACCTTCCAGGGAAAAAGTCTCGGCCCACCCCAGGCCCTCTGTCCCCAGGCCCTCTGTGGTGTAAGTGTAATCGCCTCCCCCTAAAACACAATCTTAACCGCTTCGAGTACAATCAAGCATGAACGAATTCGGCCCACCCGACGTGGACCTATTAAATTGGCTCGCATCCTCTTTTTGAATACGAAAGCTTAGATTCGATGAAATTTCACTCCATGAAATCGTTTGCTCTCAGTCTCGCGTTCCTACTCCCTGCGTTTTCCAGCGGACTGAACCTAGAAAGTAGCGCCCAAGCTCAAGAGGCGGCAAAAGCCCCCGCGGCCGTCAAACCCGTTCGAATGGGATCCGGGGCAATGACCTTCGACACCGTTCCAGGATGGGGACTTCGTCCTGACGGAAAGTCCGCAATCGGCCCAACCCACGGATCTGTCGTAATCGATAAAGCCGGCAATATCTACACCAGCGCCGACCAAGGCGTCTACGTATTCTCGCCCGAAGGTAAAGTCGTACAAAGTTACCTAGGAGGGGACTACACCCGACTCCACGACATGGAAATCCGCCAAGAGGAAGCAGGCGAATTCATCTACGGCGCTCGTAACGCCAACGCAGAAGGAATCAAATTCAATGCCGCTAGCGGCGAAGTCGTGTTGCGACTGAAGTACCCCGAAGAATCGGGACTAAACCTCAAGCAATTCAACCCAACAGCTATCACCGTCGCCAAAAACGGCGATATCTACCTGTCCAACGGATACGCTTCGAACCACGTCTTCCGCTACGACAAAAACGGAAAATACCTGAGCCATTTCGGGACTCAAGGCAACGGCCTGAAAGAATTCAATACCGCCCACGGTATGACCCTCGATACCCGCTACGAACCAAACCGACTCCTGATCTGCGACCGAAACCATCAACCCAAAGGACGACTGGTCCACTACAGCCTCGAAGGTGAGTTCATCGAAGAAGTTGTCACCGGACTTGGGATGCCCACCTCCGTGGCAATCCAAGGTGATTTCGTATCCGTACCCGACCTCAACGGCCGACTCGTCATCCTCGATAAAAGCAACACCATCATCGCTGTCCTCGGCCACAACCCAGATCCAGCAAAAGGTGGAAACTACAACATCCCACAAGAACAATGGGTCGAAGGCGCTTTCAGCGGCACTCACGGGTCCTTCTGGGATAAAGACGGAAACCTCTACGTTCAAGACTGGAACGTATCAGGACGCCTCATGAAACTAATCCGAGTCCGCCCTTAAACGCACTCTTCGAGCTTTCCAGCTTGAATCGCACCGTTAAAGTGAACCAAACCCTAATTCTTGCGGTAGAATAAGGTGAGTCGATAAACACTCGCTTTATTCGAAAAACTCATACTGCGGTCCGTTCAAGCAATTCACAGCGATCAGTCCCCAAATGGTGGTAGCGCAAACTACAAGCCGAAATGACAACTTTGCCGAGGGTGCAATCCGAGCTACTCGGATTCTCTCTCGATCGTTGGTTCGTTTTGCCGGGCTAGTTGCGATTGTTCTCGCCGTTTTCGCTCTCGCTGCACCTGTGGCCCAAGCCGGGTGCTCTGCGGGGCAGTCTCAATCCGGTGCTTTTCGAAGTGCCGAAGCGAAGCAAACCCGTCAGGGGGAACTTTCTTTGAAGTTCTACCTTCGCTACGAAAGTGGTCGGTTCTGGTTTACCACCGCGCCTCCCGCCCCAGCGTGCAGTGGTCCGGAATGTAACTCGGACTCGAAAATGAAAACTGCACCAGCCTTGGAATTCCAAGTGCGCAACACGGTGCTAGCCTCGGGATGCCATACCCCCAAAGCATTCTCCTCAGGATCCGATTTCGCCGCCGAAATACCATGCGAATCGCAGCATGCTCGGCGAGGATTTATCGAAGTCGTTGAACCACCGCCGAAACGGGCTTAGCGAGCGATTGTGTCGAGCTACAAACTTGACGCCATCGAAGATTTGCAGTGTTCCCTTGCATTCTTCCCTCGCACTCTTTCTCTGTCGGCAAAACTAGTCCCGTTCAACTTAGACTGGTACATCATCAACGAATCGTTTGCGAGTCGTAGTTAAACTAGCCAAGGCTAGAGCAACTCTGCGAAGCAAGCATTCGTAATTGCCGATGGGATCATCAACCCCGTTTACTTTTGTTTTCCAAGGTCGATCAACATGGCCGATATTCCAGATAAATACGCACATTTGATGAATGAAGCGAAGGCAAAGCCGCGACTGACGGTAACGCCTCGAACGCGTAAGCTCCTATTTGCAGTGTTGGCATTGTTCTCTCTGCTATTGGCAAACGGGTTATACCTCTCAGGGATCACTTTCTCCGAATGGTATTTTAAAAGAACCTTTCAAGATCTTTTCTACCATTACATGTTCTTGATCCACCTCGTTCTCGGTGTGATCTTGATTGTGCCGTTTGTGGCATTTGGAATCTACCATTGGGCGGCATCTTACAAGCGACGTAATCGCAGAGCAGTGAAGATCGGTTATGCACTGCTGATCTCCGGGATAATCGTCCTTGTCTCAGGCGTGTTGCTGATCAAACTCGGTTCGTTCGAGTTCATGCGTGGAGCCACCGGTAAACGCGTGATGTATTGGGCCCACGTCCTGACACCGTTCATCGCGATGTGGTTGTATTGGCTTCATCGCTTGGTCGGACAACCGATTCGTTGGACAATAGCTAGGCGAGTCGGTATCGCGACTGCCGTCGCCGTTGGAGCAATGCTCATTGCCCAGACTCAAGACCCTAGAAAGTGGACCAAACAAGCTCCGACTGATGGGCAAAAGTACTTTGAAAACTCTCTTGCGAGCACCCGCGATGGAAACTTTATTCCACGCAAAGTGCTGATGAATGACGAGTACTGCAAGAAGTGTCACGAAGGGGTCTACGACGATTGGTTTCACAGCGCGCACCATTTCAGTTCATTCAATAACCCGGCGTATCTTGCTGCGGTTCGTGAAACTCGAAAAGTATCGCTTGAACGCGACGGGAATGTCCACGCCGCTCGCTTCTGCGCCGGTTGTCACGACCCCGTACCATTCTTCAGTGGTGCCTTCGATAATCCTCACTACGACGACGTGAACGATCCGACAAGCCAAGCAGGCATCACTTGTACGGTCTGTCATGCGATCACCGAAGTCGAGTCCAACCGAGGCAATGGCGACTATGTGATCGAGGAACCACAGCACTACCCTTTCGCCTACAGCCAAAACAGTCTTCTCCAGCAAATCAACATGCTGCTTGTGAAGGCCAAGCCAGCCTTTCATAAAAGCGAGATGCTCAAGCCTGTGCATAAGTCCGCCGAGTTTTGTAGCACTTGCCACAAAGTCCACCTTCCATACAACCTGACCAAATACAAAGAATGGGTGCGGGGACAAAATCACTACGACACTTACTTGCTCAGCGGCGTCGCAGGCCATGGAGCACGAAGTTTCTATTACCCCAAACAAGCCGAGACGAACTGTAACGGCTGCCATATGCCATTCAAGGAATCGAATGACTTCGCTTCAAAGCCACACCCAGAAACTGGCAAAAACGTAGTTCATAATCACTTTTTCCCCGGTGGAAACACTGCGCTGCCGTTCTGGCGAGGAGATAACGAGCGGATCGCCGAAGCACAAGCGATTCTTAAAGGCTGCGCACGAGTGGACATCTTTGGAATTCGCAAAGGTGGAACACTCGATGGGGAACTCATCGCGCCACTACGCCCTGACGTCCCAGCCCTACAAGCTGGCGAAGCATACTTGCTGGAGACCGTCATTCGAACGCTCAAGGTCGGGCATCATTTGACCCAAGGCACCGTCGACTCGAATGAACTTTGGCTCGAAGTTCGCGCGAAGTCCGGGGATCGAATTATCGGTATCAGCGGTGGCAGAACCCCCGAAGGTGCGGTCGACGAGTGGGCTCACTTCGTGAACAACTTCGTCGTCGACAAAAATGGAGATCGCATCTCCCGACGAAACGCACAAGACATTTTTATTCCATTGTACGATCACCAGATCCCACCCGGCGCCGGTCAGACAACTCACTATCGGCTTGATGTCCCCAAAGATGTCGCCGCACCCATTGAGATCACGGTCAAGTTGAATTATCGCAAGTTCGATCGTGGCTTCGTCGCATTCATGGATGCAGCGCACCGAGAAGGAGACCACGAATTCGCAAAACGCGGTTCGGGAAGTAACGAGTTACCAATTACCGTGATCGCCGAGGACCGCTTGGTTCTACCCGTTCTTACAGCCGAAGGAGTTCGCATCGATCCGGCTAGCTCGGCACCTTCAAACGCAACTCCAGCCGCTCCCACCACCGGTGATGCAGTCAACATCGCGGAATTGCTTCCAAGCAAAGATCCGATCGATCCTGTTTGGCAACGATGGAACGATTATGGGATCGGATTATTTCTGACCGGTACAGCTCAAATCAAACAAGCGGTAGAAGCTTTTTCCCAAGTCGAGAAACTTGGCAGGTACGACGGCCCATTGAATTTGGCCAGAGCGTATTTCGCCGAAGGAAACTTGGATGCGGCCACCCAAGCGTTAAGTCGAGCCGCAACGATGGATCCACCTCCGCCAGCTTGGACAATGGCTTGGCTGAGCGGTGAAGTTGCGCGGCAACAAGGTCAGTTCGACGCAGCAGCAGAGAACTTCAAAAGCGTCCTTTATGACCAAAACCAAGAGCGGCGAGATCGTAAGTTCGATTTCTCCATGGACTATTTTGTACGCAACCAACTCGGGGCAACCTACCTTGATCTTGCCCTTGCCGCTGCCGGCGCCGAGAACACTTCCGAAGCTCAACGCTACTTGGATCTTGCCAAATCGGAGTTCCAACAAGTTCTCACCATCGACAGTGAAAACTTGATGGCTCACGCGAACCTTGTAACCGTATTCGAACGGCTTGGTGATGAGAAGCAAGCTGCGTTCCATCGAGCAGAGAACTTGAAGTACAAGCCGGATGACAACGCGAGCAACTTGGCTCGTCGTCCGGCGCGGCAAAAGTATCCTGCGGCAAATAAGGCGGCTGAAGCGTTGGTGATCTATCCGTTGCAACGCAGCGGAGCTCCCGAGTTACCCCCGCAGGCCGCAAGTGACGCTTTTACACTTTCCGAATCGCGTTGATGTTCATTCGCAGCCCCCTTGTCTCCCTTATCGCCTTCTTCACCTAAATTTTTGAAATTCGAAATGGCCAAAAAAAACTCAACGCGAAAACCCGAGTCAGGGCGAGCAACACATGACACGGCGACGCAGGATACGGGTGACGATGCGATAATCGGCAAAATGTTCTGGCGATCGATCGGGATCGCTGGCGCACTGGCAGCAACGGGAGCAATCGCATACTTCTTAAGCCGCCCGTCCACCGAGAAAGCGATTGAAAAAAAGACCCAAACGGTTCTTCCGCAACAACGCGAAACGCAAACGGCCAAACTGGTCATCCCAGAGATTCCTTTTGTCGATATTACCAGTGAAGCAGGAATCGAATACACCCATTACGATGGCAAGCGAGGCGAACGCCTTCTGCCAGAGACCATGGGGGGTGGCTGCGGGTTCTTCGATTACGACAACGATGGTGATCAAGACATCTTATTTGTGAATTCTTGCGACTGGCCTTGGAGTCCGAAAACCGAAGGGCAAGTACCCCCAACAATGCGACTGTACCAAAATGACGGTCGAGGTAAGTTTCAGGATGTGACACAGTCCGCAGGCTTGAGCGCAACCTTCTACGGCATGGGGGTCGCGTTCGGCGATTACGACAACGACGGGTGGGTCGACGTTTTCTTCACAGCTGTTGGCAAAAATCATTTGTATCGCAATGAGGGTGGCAAGTTTGTGGATGTCACAGAAGATGCCGGGGTTGGAGGTGTTCCGACCCAGTGGAGCTGCCCAGCGATGTGGTTCGACTATGACCGAGACGGCAAGCTCGACTTGATCGTCGGCAATTACGTCTCATGGAGCCGCGAAACCGACCTGTCGCTAGCTTCAACATTGATGGGAATGGAACGCTCCTATGGACAGCCTACCAACTTCGATGGCGTCCACATGTACTTGTACCACAATGAAGGCAATGGACGATTTCGCGAAGTAGGAGAGCAAGCTGGCTTGCACGTCCTAAACGCAGCGACACAGGTTCCCGAAGCAAAATGCTTGGGAATTGCTTTACTGGATGCAAACCATGATGGCTGGCCAGATGTTTGCGTGGCTAATGACACCGTCAAGAACTTCTTGTTCATCAACAAACAAGATGGCACGTTTGACGACCAAGGCATATCGATGGGAGTAGCCCTGACGCGCGACGGGCAGGCCACCGGGGCGATGGGAATCGACTGCGGTAATTTCCGAAACGATGATTGTTGTGGAATTGTCATAGGAAACTTTGCTAACGAACAGTCGAGCCTTTACCTAAGCGATGGCTTGAAACCAAGTTTCACCGACGTAGCCCCGACCACTGGCTTTGGCCCGCAAACGCGCATTCGCTTGACCTTCGGAACTCTATTCGCTGATATCGATCTAGATGGCAGACTGGATATTGTCTGTTCAAATGGCCACCTCGAACCTGAAATCCAAAAGGTCTACGCCACTCAGCAATATGAGCAACCTTGCCAGCTCTTTTGGAACGCAGGAAAGAAGCAGCCAACACAATTCATCGCCTTGGGGGAAGACAAAACGGGAAAGATGTTTCAAGCACCCATGGTCGGACGTGGCGCGACCTATGCAGATATCGATGCAGATGGCGATCTTGATTTGCTTTTCGTCGCCAACGGTGGAAAAGCACGATTATTGCGGAACGACCAAAAGTCTGGGAACCATTGGCTACGCGTGCGACTTCAAGACAAAGCGAAAACAGGAGCAATTGGAGCGAGAATCGAGATGGATTTTGGCGACGGAGAGAAAATGGTTCGGACCATCAGCTCCACGCGAAGCTATCTCTCAGGAACTGAATTGACCGCCACCTTCGGACTTGCAGATCGCAAACCATCGAACCTCAAAATCCGCTGGCCAGATGGTTCAGAGCAAACCCTTCCAGTCGAGCAACTCGACCGCGAATGGTTGATCGAACAATAAACGGACGAGTCGCTTGCAACGGTAATCGACGAGCGAAGAGCCATAATCGAGACGTCTCCAATCGATCATTAAAAAACCCAACCTCGATCCCTAGGCCAATCATGCTCGAAGTATGTGTCGATTCGCTCGATGGAGCGCGTCGAGCGATCACCGCTGGTGCACAGCGAATCGAACTAAGTAGTTGCTTGAGGGTAGGGGGGCTTACACCCAGCTCACAACTCGTTCAAGAAGTTCGTTCGATCTGCCACCTGCCATTGATCGCCCTTGTTCGCTGCCGCGAGGGAGACTTTTGTTACCGCGACGACGAGCTCCAAGAAATGCTTGCCGATATTCGGCTCATGATGGAACTCGGTTGCGATGGCGTTGCCATTGGTGCTTGCGACTCAGAGGCAAACCTCGACATGCATTTCATGGAGCAAGCAGTCTTAGTCGCTCGCAAGTTCCATCTCGCCCCCCAGGTGCCGATTACTGGAAATTCCCTTGATCAAAAGCCCCTCAACCTCAGTCCCAATCCACAGTTGGTGGTTCACCGTGTCTTCGATGCAGTTCCAAAGAAATTCGAAGCTTTAGATCGATTGATCGAGTTAGGGTACGAGCGAGTTTTGACAAGTGGTGGTCAACCACATGCAAAGGACAGCTTGACGGTACTTCGTTCCCTGCAAGCCCATGGAAAGGGGCGCATCACGATTCTTCCGGCTGGAGGAATCCAAGCCGCCAATGCGGAGTCGATTTTGCAAGCCACTCGATGCGTGGAATTGCATGGTTCATTTACTCGCAGAAGCACTGTTGGTGGCTTAGAGCAAACTGTAGCCACCGCTACGACTCACACCGACCCAGGCTTGCCAATCGAAGATGAAGTCCGCGAGGTTCGTGAAATCTTAGACAACTGGCTCAAAACGAACGCTTTTTAGTCGTAGGCGGATTTTAGTAGTAGGCTGATTGCCAACTCGTAGCTGGTCAGGTTGAAGTTGAGCAGGTTGAAACGCAGCATTCAAAGCATGCTTGGATCGATCCCTGCGAGGAAATTCCCGATTCTGAGCATTCTCGGTTTTTTTTCTGCAACCAAGTCAACTCTGGCGGTGTCTAACGGGTAAGGGGCAGAGCAGGGGGGCTGGAGAGTCTCTGCGGGCTGCAAATGTTTTTGCCAGCGGGCGGACGAAAATTGTTAAATGCATCAATGCATTGGAGGGAGGAACAGTATGAATCGACTACCCATGGACTCAACTGGCCCGGACGACAATCACAAGCCAGAGAACAGCCACAATTCCAAGGATGGCCATAGAGACCAATCAATCTACGGGGAGCCCAGCGAGCAAAACGCAGGTGGACTCCTGACGGGTTGCGTTCTTGCATCCTCACCCTCATTTAGCGATCCAGACCTCGATCACTCGGTCTGCTTGATCATCGAGCAAAACGATGAAGTCACGGTCGGCGTGTTTCTCAATCGACCGATCATGGTCGATCCCAAGCCTTTCTGGAATTTGTTGATGGATGAAGGGACGATCGAAGCGAAGTCGGGAGGTCACTTCAATTTCGGAGGGCCGAACAATGGCCCAATATTGGCGATCCATAGCAACTCGGAGTTAGCCGAAGGAGGCAACGACCAAGGTGTCTATTTGTCAGCACAAGCCGAGATTTTGAAAAAGCTTGCGGTCGTAGAATCCGAACACCTTCGCTGGGTTATCGGAAATGCAACGTGGGAAAAAGGAGAACTAGAACGTGAGATTATCGAAGGGAGATGGGTTGTGGTACCTACAGCTCCCTCGCTTGTCTTTGCCGACGAGAAGGAAATGTGGAGTCAAGCTATGAAAATCCACGGCAAAGAACTCTTGCGATCGTTCCTCGGCACACGCGAACTGCCAGTCGATCCACGCAGCAACTAGAACCCAATGGGAAAGAGCAAAGGAACTTCGGTCCAAGAGGATCCTTGCGCAAGCGGACAACTTCTCCCAGCTTGCCTGGTTTCCTTGCCGAAGGGTAACTTCTTGCAAGAATTGAGCGTTGTAGGGGTTTTTTGTTCGGATCCGACCGCTGTTTTGGTCGAAAAGCTAGACGAAGGTAGGAATTTTTCTTCGGACGGAACTTTGCGGGTTTTACCACCTCTAAGTTCCTGGTGAAAAGGATTTCGTTGGATTTTGCGACTTGCATGGTCCAAACGAAGCCAGGCTGAATTAGGGATGAACTGGGTTTTGTGCACCCGTAATTCGTTGAATTCCGAATTTGGTCGAACTACCCTCGATGGTCGCCGATCGAGTCTGCTAACCGGGCTGGGCGATCAAGCTGGGCCGCAGGGCTAACTAGACGGCGGAGCTAAACAGTGGACTTGTGGCTCCAAAAAGCTTTGTAACTTTATTGAAAATGGTGGAAGCATCGATGAGCGCGTCTCTTAATCGCAGACTTCGGAATCGTCAGGCACAGAAAAATAACAGCAAGGGCTTGCTCAGCCGCATGCTCAAGCTTGAGACACTCGAGCGACGCGAGCTGATGGCATCCGACGTCGCGCCGTTCCACAACTATCTGGCTCCAACCGACGTCGACGGCGACTTTAAAATCTCCCCGCTTGACGCTCTGGTTGTTATCAACGCCTTGAACTCGACCGGTTCTGGGTCGCTTGCTAATCGTCAAGCACCCTCGTCCCGCACCGGCTTGGTCGACTCCGATGCAGATAACGTCCTTTCCCCATTGGACGCTTTGAATGTGATCAACTCGATCAACCGAGGCGAAGGGGTCGGCGAACTGGCAGAAGTGCAGTATCAGTTTTATGCCCTGAACGCGGACGGGACGATCGGTCGAAACCTTGACCCAAACCCAGACGACTTCGTCTCCGAAGCAATCGTTAGCACCGGCGAACTCTTCGTCGTACGTACACTGATGGCCGACTTGCGAGGCAATCCTTCTGGTGTCTTCAGCGCCTATCACGATTTGAACTTCACCAACCGCGATGGCACTTCGGCTGAGAAGATGCAATTGCAATGGTCGGAATACAATGCGTTGAAGCTTACCCAAAGCGATCCTAACGGTTCGATCAGCGGGAACTTTAAGCTCAACTATGGCGCAGAGACCACCGGTACAATCGTCATTGCAACCACATCGCCGCGACCAGGTGTTGTGATTCCTAGCAAGTCCGGGACAGCCGCTAACATTAAAGCTGCTTTGGAAGCTCTGCCAAGCATCGGCGCTGGTAACGTCGTTGTAAACGTCAATGACATCGATCCAGATCCAGGCTTCAATTTCGATATTTACTTCCGCAATGCGAAAGCTCGCCAAGACATTCCAAACGCAAGCGTTGTCGAAAACAACTTGACCGCATCCCTTGGAATCATCAACCCGACGATCAGCTCTCAAAGCAGTCCTACCCCGGCGTCGGCTGTTGTCGCTCGAGCAGCGATGAACTACAAACCGATTCCAAATCAGTTCCCATTGTACGTCAACGGCCCCAACGGCGTTCTTGATGAATCGGCTGTTGCTACCGGCAAGCGTACCGTAAAGAACCTCGGCAGCTTCTCGAACTCCAGTGCACCGATCGCCAGCGGCTCTGCTTCGAACCTCTTCGGGATCGTCGATACCGCTTTCCGTGCAGGAAACTCCGGTGTGATCGACGTTCTCGGTTCGATTTCGCAGTTGCCTCCTCCAGGTAGCGGATCGGGCGAAAACCTCGGTATCGCTTTGTATAACGCTCAAGGCGTGTACTTGAACTCCACTCAAGTCGTGCTGCCGGTTGCAACGATCACGATCCAAGATCGACTCACCGCCGTCAATGACTTGTTCACCATGAACGAAGACGGCCCGGCAACTTCGTTCAACGTCGTTGCAAACGACACCGATAGGTTCGGTACTTCGCGCGGAATCATCTCGATCACGCAACCTGCCCAAGGTGGTACGGTCAGCTTCGAAGGTGTCGGTACAGCTCAAACTGTTCGATTCACGCCAGCAGCGAATTACAACGGCCCAGTTGTATTCACCTACACGATTCGCAATAACCTCAACGATGAATCGACCGGTACAGTTACGATCAACGTAACCGCAGTTAACGATGCTCCGATCGTTGTCAACACGAACTTCACAGTTGCAGAAGATCCAGCGTCCCCGCTGTTGATCGCTCCGACAGATGTCTTCTCGCCAGGTGCGGAAAACGAATCTTCGCAAACTATCGCAATGGCGATCGTAACGGCTCCATCGGCAGCCCAAGGCACTGCCATCATCAACGGATCTGGCGTTCTGGAATTCACCCCGGCAGCGAACTTCGTCGGAACCGTGACGATGGTCGTTAGTGGCACCGACAACGGCACGCCACCTCTTACCACCAACGCTACCATCACAGTAACTGTCACTGCCGTCAACGACGCTCCTGTGATCGTTAAAACAGATTTCAGTGTTGCAGAAGACTCAGCTTCGCCGCTGGTTATTCAGCCAACACAAATCTTCGCTCCAGGCCCAGCTAACGAATCGGCCCAAACGATCACCTTGAGCTTGATCACCACGCCAGATGCGTCCCAAGGCATGGCAACCATCCTGCCAAACGGATCGTTGCAATTCGTTCCAGCATTGAACTACTTTGGAACAGTGAACTTCATCGTTCGCGGTACGGACAATGGCACCCCGCCACTTTCGACCGATGCGAACTTGACCATCACCGTAACTCCGGTGAACGATGGTCCAACCGCAGTCGATGACGTCGGTCCTGCAGATCGATTTAATGTCGCTGGTCTTACCGGTGCAACCGCTTCGCTCGACGTGATGCGAAACGATAGTGCTGGCCCAGGTGAAGCGAGCATCGATTCGATCAAGATCAAGCCGTTTACGGTAACGACCACCACCTTGGGTGGAACCGTTGCTGTCAATGCTGACCGAACGCGAGTGATCTATACTCCACCGGTTGGAATCATCAATCAACTCGACTCATTCAATTATTCGATCGAAGACCTCGGTGGCTTGAGCTCCTCGGCTCGTACCGAAGTCTTCATTCTGCCGCCAACCTTCCCGTTCGCAGCAGATGACTCGTTCTCCACCTCGGAGAAGACGGTTGACACCAGCTACCCAATCAACGTCCTAGCGAACGACTTTGTGAACGAAGGGTTCGTTCCAAAGCTTCTGTCGATTGTTACACAGCCAGCTGCTGGTAAAGGTACGGCAACGGTCGTCGGAACCGATACACCGAACGATCCAAGTGACGATCGCGTGGTGTACACCGCTCCAGCCCACGTCTTCGGTGGACCGATCTTGATCGTCTATCAAATGACGGACACCAAAACTGACAGCGTTCCAGTCAACGCCACAATCACGATCAACATCTCCGAAGTCAACGATCCGCCCGCGCCATTCGGTAAGAATGCTTCGGTCGCCGAAGACACTTCGCTGACGATCGACGGTCAAGCGTTCACCAGCGACATAAGCCGAGGTCCTTTCGAGGATAGCCAAACGCTGAGCATTACCGGAGCTGAATTGCTCACCGCGGGTGCAGGAACCGTCTCGGTAGTTGGTGGTAACATCCAATTCGTTCCAACCCGTGA
>Ga0214163_1000633_pt1 | contig 15847 bp, 9 predicted proteins | sample LakMenepilimnion_2_FD_153001 | JGI IMG/M metagenome (GOLD analysis project Ga0214163, IMG submission 153001) | Freshwater microbial communities from Lake Mendota, WI - Practice 15JUN2010 epilimnion v4 | ecosystem: Environmental > Aquatic > Freshwater > Lake > Epilimnion/Euphotic zone | place... | reverse complement strand
GTCCGTTTACTTGGTGCGCGGGGGCTGTCGGAGAGGGTTGTCCTAGCGATTGAAGTTGATGGGCGTATTGCCTTTGGAGAGCAGTTGGAAAGCTCGCTGCATTGCTCGAATCGGCTACGGGGATATCCAATGCATCGTGCCGGACTTGGTCTACCATCAAATGGCAGTGCCATTCCATTGGGTGATGCGATGTAAGGTTTGAATGGAGGGCATTGCTCGGAGGGACGATTCGCCATGCGGGAGTCTTGAGGTTATTTTGGCGGTCGGCGGACCACAAGTGCATCAACCATTCCATCCCACCCCGAAGTGTATTATTCCAGTAGTGCAGTTGCCTTGGTGCACCGATGGTCTGAACAAGTACGTTCCAAGCGGTCCATCGCAGGATCGGGTTTTCAGAAGCTGGTTTAAGCTGGAATTCCTTAGAAATGAAGCTTGCACCTGCGAGTAATTCCATGATGTTGACCCCAAGGATCGCTGCCGGGAGCAGGCCGACGATCGAGAATGGGGAGTACAATTCGCGGATGTAGGATGGTAGATCGGAGTTGCCCGGGTTGTCGTAACACGGGTAGTCGTAATACGGTGCGTTGTAACACGGTGCGTCGTAACACAGAGCCGAGCAATCGGTCCATAGATCATCGTCAGGTTGAGTATCGATAGCTGGAGTATCGATAGGTAGAGTGCAGGCCGATTCGACGGGGTTTGATGGAAGTTCATCAGAAGCGATCTGATTGGATTCGAATCGGTTGTGCGTTGCGCGAGTAGCGCGCAAGTTTTTGAGTATAGAAGCGAAGGCATCTACTGAGTCGTCAGGGCGCGAAGGGGTGAGTTTCACAACACCCCAATCAAAATCTTCGAAACGATTGCAAGCTCTTTGCGGGGCAAAGAGCTCTAGCAAAGCTTGATGTGAATCGTTGTCAAAGGATTCACCTGCAAAATACATCCGAGGTTTGCTTCCCCGCTCAGCACGAGTCCGTTCATTCCAATATGGATCGCAACATGCGTCGACGATACAGCGGACGATTGATTGGCTGTGAGCGTTTCCGAGGAAAACCACTCGGTCGGAGTTCGACTGGTGTCTTGATGCGAGCTCAAAGATTTGTGTCAGGACGCTTTGCGAACGCTGTGTTGTGTACTTGGTTAACGTGTCTGTAGGTAATGCAGCGATTCGCCCGGCAATGGTGCTAATCGACGTTGGTTCAGCGTTTGGCAGTGTTTCAAACCATCGATTGCGAATGGCGTCGAGGCGTGCGAGTATCGTCTCGAATAGTGGTTTTAGGGGACCGTGCGAACTAGATTCCTGCAACCACAGGGACTGAGCAAACCGCTCGTCGAGTTTTAGAGGTGAGAGTTTGTTTTGCCTGAGTTTCATGAAATTTCGGCGGGTGTTGGAACGGTCAGCTTACGATTCGCCAAGGAGTCGGATGCGGGGCTTTGGGCGAATGCCGAGAATTAGTGATAGCAAAGGTCACGCATAAGGTGAGTTCAATTGTCGGTTTTCGATGGGTAACGAGCAAGCCGTATCCTGAGTGTGTGGGTGGGGAGAAGGGATGCTAGCATGACGGTGTTTGGGCGATAAGGAGAAATACGCAGGCTGGGAAAGGTTTGGCAAAATAGGCAGGTTCTTGTCAGATCGGTGGGGAATTCGTGTCGAACTTAAGATGGGATGGGCGATGGAAAATTGACGCAGAGCAACCTAGACATCGACTGCCAGAAGGTTCTAGCATTCATCGTCCGGTTGAAGTGGAACTCGAAAGGACGACAGGAACGGGGAAGATGGGTTTTTCAACGCAGCTTCAGATACAAAAAGAATGGTGCCGTTACTGGGTTCGAACGAAGTATGGGTTTCGAGCAAATTCCGCTTTGGTTTTGATACTGACGGCTGACCGCGAGGACAAGCCTGAGGCGGCCGAAAGGGAGTTAGCGCAGGCACTTAGAGAAATACGTTGGAATTTCGCGGTTCCGACGTTCATTCAGTTGCACCTTGAGTTTGAATACAGTGCCGCTCGAGTTGGGGTATGCCGCGCAAGCACGATGCAAGTGCGCGATGGCGAGGGTTCAGACGGTGAAAACTCCATCGGTGAATGTTCCGGAGGCATGGGGGAATCGGTTCGCGAAATACCACACCTGCGACTTGATGGGTTGATTGAATCGACCGAATTAGTGTCGAATGCCGAGGACCTTTGCGCATGGATGTGTGCAGCGGATAGTCTCGTGTTTTTCGGGGGAAGCGAGTTTGGTGATGCCAAACGGGAAGACCGCATTTTCGAAACGCTATGGGAAGTGGCTTATGGGATTGGCAGGCCATTGAACCGTTTGGGTGGCCAAATCACTGAGGAGTCTTCACGCCGCCGAGAGGTTGGTGAAGCAGCAACGAGCAGCGATCCTGCCGCAGATTGCATACGAATTCACGGGGGAGCTTTCACATGGGAATCGGTTCACCAGCCTCGAATCCCAGATCATCTACCGGAACCTAGCCGAATCGGGCTTAGCCGTAATCGAGGTCCGGATGGTATGTCCTATGAAGAAGGTCGCTTGCATTTGCAGTCACTTTGGAAGGTAGCCAACCAAAGTGATCAAAACGATGGCGATGCAGGAAAATCGAATGCTCGGAAGGTAGCTTAGGCCATGAATTCGCATGATAAGCAACTCACCGGAAGGTTCACGCGTCATGGTTCCGATTATAGCGGCAGTACCCAAATTCCTAGTTCTAGGAAGCGAGAAGGCTCGATAGAGAGATTGGCGGTCCGGGATGGACTCTTTGGAAAGAGCCACTCAGGGAATGGTCTCGGAGAAATATTCGCGTGCGAATTGACCGCTTGCAGGATCCCGAAGGGAGTGAGAGTTTTGATGAGTCAGCAAAGTAAAAGATTCGTTCGTGCCACGATTTTGGGTTTGGCGTCGATCGTCGGGGGTGGCTTAACTCCTAGTTTCGGCCAAGAAACACCGGTTACGAATCCGAATCTGACGGAACCGGTCCTTCGCGTTTCCAAAAATGTTCCTTTCAATTTACCTGCTGGGGCGGCTACGACTGCACCCCACCCGCTCGATCCAGCGTTGGAACTCGCTCGCCAATCGCTCGGTCTGATGCAGAGCCACGTAAACGACTACACGGCGGTGCTCGTCAAGCGAGAGCGAATTGGCGACGAACTCGGAGATAACGAGTTCATGTTCGTCAAAATCCGCAACAGGAAAATGGAAGGGGATCAAGTCAAGGTTCCGTTCTCGGTTTACCTTGCGTTCCTCAAGCCAGCATCGGTCAAAGGCCGAGAAGTTATCTACATAGAAAATGCACACGAAGGAAAACTCGTGGCTCACGAAGGTGGTATGAAGCGAATGCTCGGAACTCACTTCCTTGAGCCAGATGGGTACCTCGCTATGGCCGGCCAAAAGTATCCTTTGACCGATATCGGTTTGGAAAACCTTCTGCTCAAACTCATTGAAAAAGGGGAGCGCGATAAGCAACATGGTCATTGCCATGTGAAGCTTGAAGGTGGAGCAAAGGTTGGAGGTCGGGAGTGCTCGATTTTGGAAGTCGTGCATCCTGTGAAGAAGCCACATTACGAATTCCACAAGGCTCAGGTCTTCATGGATAACGAATGGAAGATCCCTGTTCGGTACGCAGCTTTCGGATGGCCAGAAGGGTCTGAAGAAGAGTTGGAAGTGATCGAAGAGTACACCTATCAGAACGTGAAGATCAACGTCGGGTTGACCGACAAGGACTTCGACGTTGCGAACTCCGACTACAACTTCCACAAGCGATAATCACCGCAAGCGATAATCAATCGCTCCATGGCTTTGCTAGAAAAAAGAACCGCCGATGAAGATCATCGGCGGTTCTTTAGTTTTGTGGATTGATCAGCAAACGATTTCTTAAACTTTGAAAACAGTGCATCGAGCCATCGCATTGGGATTCGATGCTAACGAATCAAAGTTCGAGAAGAAGTTACTTCTTCTTCGCTGCTTCTTCCTTGAGTTCTTCCAAGAAGTCATTCATGTCAGGGGATGCTTGCTCTCCAGCAGCCTTGATGGCTTCTTCTTGCGTTGCAACGGCCTTGGCCAAATCACCTAAGGCGTAATAAAGGTGGGCAGCGGTATCGAGTGTTGCACCCTTCGATGGGCCTTCAAGCTTGCCAGCGGAAGTCGTGGCGAGTTTCAGTGCATCGTTGAGCAAGGCTTCGTTCTTTTCGAGTTTACCTTGTTCGATCATTTCCCAAACCATCCAAGCAATTTGGTTGCCCATCATCGGTTCGGCACTTCCAAGATCCATTGCTTGCTTGAGCGTTTTCGCAAGTTCTTCTTGTTTGCTGCCAGCGATCTGATGAAGATTGACCTTCATCATCGTGAATTGCAACTTGTTCATTGGGTTCTTGACCGATTCGGTTAGCTCATCGAATTTTGCAAGAGCTTCGTCGAACTTCTTTGCGCGAAGCAATCCGCCGACTTCCTTTTGAACCTTCATTTGCAGAGCAGCAATTTGCTGGGATTCGACGAATTGCTCAGCAAACTTTTCTCGATCCCACTTGTTTTCTACAACTGCCTTCAAAGGGGCATCGAGTTCCATCGGGTGACCGATCCATTCGATCTTGCCGTCCTTGCCTACGAGAAACGCGCAAGGGATGCCGTTTTGCGAAGCTGCTTCCATGTAGTCCTTGTTCGACGAACCGTCTGGATCGGTGGTCAAGCAATAGGACTTGGTCAGATCCGCGAAAGTCATTTCCTTCTCAGAGCGTGGAACGCTACGATCGAGGAATTCTTTGACGGTATCGAGCGGTTCATCGCTGATGCTGATGATCTGCACGCCCTTCTCGCTGTATTCCTTTTGCATTTCGACGATGTGCGGCATGCTTGCAACGCAAGGTCCACACCAGGTTGCCCAGAACTCAACGACGTAGACTTTGTCTTTTTGGAAATCGGTGACCTTGGAGAATTTACCTTCCCCATTTTGTACCCAATGCTCAACATCGAGCGCCGGTGCTTTGCTACCGATGGTCAACGTGTCGTCGGCGAATGCCAAGGAGCTCATTGCGCTGACGGTTCCCAAGAAGCCGACGGCTGCAGTGTTACGAACGATTGAAAAGAATCGCTTCATGGACGATTGTCCTTTACTTACCAAAAGGTGACTGAAATGACTTGAACAGGCGCAGTGCAACACCGCAGGAACTACCACTGGCTCGCCGTTTTGCATCGCATCCGTACTTTGCCCGGTTCCCGTGCCTAGATGACGTCCCAGTATACGTATTTTTTATTCTTGGGGTAGGAATTCGAACCGTTGCGACCGGAAAATTCCGATGTGTCAACTCAGTTCCTACAAGCGGTAGGAAGAGGTGGTTATCTGATCGGATCGGTGGGAGAAAGAGCTAGATTTCACCGATAAAGTGGAAGAATTAAAAACCGGCGGATTTTCTAAAGGAAATCGGATCGGTAGCCGAAGGGCTCGATTTTCCCAGTTTCCTATTGATGGGTCATTCGTGCGTCGGCGTGATAATTCCCTTGTTGTGCAATTCGCTTCCGAAAGGTTTCAAACTCAATGCCAGTTGAATTCTTGAGTGCTACTTTGAGTTTACTATTCCTCGCTGTATGGCTGTTTGTCGGCCATATCATCGCGGCAGATTACTTTTAGGGAAAAATACAGATCGCGATGATCCTGCGGTTTGTATAGCCCATTTGTTCATTATCAAGCAACGAGCGATTGGAGAGTTTTCGTTGCTCTATGGTTGTACCGGACGCACAGGTGCGCCCTGTTGGTCCACCGGGTAAAGGGCTTTTTGTTGATCGAGTGAGCTTGTCATCAGTGCGACGAGTTCCTTGAGAACGGCAGGATTTGATTCAGCTAAATCGCGCTGTTCGAATGGGTCCTCGCTGAGTGAAAAGAGTTGGTAGCGGGATGCTTGGCCAGGGGCGGCCGGCCCAGGTGCTGCCGGCCCAGGGGCTGCCGGGAAATAATGGTAAATCAGTTTCCAATCCCCTTTTCGAAAGATGGTGAAGTAGTCGGAGCGATGAGGAGCATGAGGAAAGTGCATCAGGAACTCTCGGTCGCCGGTATGCGAATTCGAATTTGAATTTGAATCGCTCAGAAGACTTCGTAAAGATCGGCCATCGATTCGGTGTGTGGCGGGAATCTCTCGGTGGATCAGCTCAGCAACCGTTGGTAGGACATCATAGATCGCGCCCCATTGTCGTACGATGGAACCGGCTGGGATCTTGAATTCATTCTGAATGTCGTTCGGCGCGGGTTTCGCCCATGAAATCAAGAATGGGACACGGACGCCCCCTTCGTAATGAGATCCTTTCTTACCTCGAAGAGGCGCGGAGCTTGCGACTTCATGTGGCCCCCCCAAAGGTGCATCGGATCCGTTATCGCCAAGGAATATAACTAACGTGTTTTCTGCTACACCAAGGCTTTCGAAATGCGCAAGCATTTTGCCAAGTGAATCATCCATGCTTTGAATTAACGAAGCGTACGCTTGGGCGTTTTTATTCTTGAACTCGGGGTGTGAATCGGCTGGGAAGCTCGGATCGGGTTGGAAGGGGGCATGAACAGCGTAGTGTGGAAAGTACAGAAAGAACGGTTTGGAGTCCTGAACCGATTCCGTAACGTATCGCTTGGCTTCTAGGGTTAATGCTTCGTTTAAGAAAATTTCCTTGCCGTGGTAAGCTTCTAAACTTGGTACTCCATGTGTGGGTTTAGGCCCGATGTTTCCGAAATTCTTCGTTCCGTAATAGCTTCCAGGCTGACCGATGGAGGATCCCCCTACGTTGATATCAAAACCAAGGTTGGTTGGGTCTTCTCCCGGAGTGTTTCTTGGCCCGAAGTGCCCTTTGCCGACATGGATGGTGCGATAGCCCGCATCGCGAAACCAACGGGCCATTGTGAAGCTGTTTTTATCGAGTCCCTGCCAATTCCATTCCGGCGGACCATTGGGGCCTTTGTTGTTTGTGTCGGGATTGATCCAAGTCGTTGTGCGATGCCGGGCGCTATTCTGACCGGTCATCAACGAAATCCTCGAAGGGGAGCACACGCTCATTGCGTAAAACTCCGTAAACCTTGCTCCTTGCTCAGCAAGCCTTTCCATATTCGGTGTGCTATAAGCATCGTTCAGGGGGTAGCGGACGGGCTTTCCAGCCTTGTCAACAAGAAACGGGACTGAGGTGTCCATCAGCCCCATGTCGTCGATGAGCATGATCATCACGTTGGGCTGCTCAGATCCTTTTGATTTTCCACCGGTGGCTTCAGTGCGATCCGCAGCGAGAACGGTATTCAAGTGTGTCGCGGTGCAATAGCTCGCCATGGTTAAGACGATGCAGGCAAGGCTCAAGAAGAATCGTCTATAGGCATACATGTTCGTGGTCTCCGTTCGACTTTATTTTTGAGGGGCTTCCAATTTTGAAACCGATCCCCCCTGCCCTTCAACCCACAGAATGCGCTGGTTGGAATCGATGTTTTCCAGCGTCTCGGTTTCGCCGCTCGGCCATCGTACTTCAAGGCGATCGACATGAGTTGCTTTGCCCAATCCCACATGGATCAAGTGTTGGTTTGTTCCATAGTACCCGTCGCCAACGGTACTAGCTGCAACCCAACGCTCTTGGCCTGCGACTACCGTGACGATCGCTCCAATTGCATTTCGTTCTGATTTCGTTCCGATCAACTCGAGTTGCAGGAATCGATTGTCATTGACGGTGCGGTTTTCAAGGACTGCGGTGGGGCGATCAAGGTGCGTAATAGCGAAATCCATTTTCCCATCTCGATTCCAATCGAGCGCCGTTAGTGATCGTCCGACATTGTCATGCTTGAAATACTCTCCAGGGCTTGGTGTCTTGAGCCATTCGAATTTACCTTGCTGATTCCGAAGAACCTGTGGTGGCATTTGCCAGGGATCCAGGTAATCGATGTGTCCGTTGACGGTGATGAAGTCGAGCCAGCCGTCATTATCTATATCACTTAATTGGCATCCGAAACTCAACCACTCGAGGGTCGGCTCTCCAAGCTTCGCTTGCCGAGTCGCATCCATAAAAAACCCGGGTTGGACTTGAAGGTACAACGTGGAGACTTCGTATCGAAAATTCGTCACGATCAAGTCGATTAATCCATCGCGGTTTTGATCACCAGAAGCGATGCCCATCGAGGCTTGTGCACGTCCGAGTAGATCGACAGCAACGCCGGCCCGGATCGCTTCTTCGGACAGTGTCCACCTGTTTTTCTCGGATGCGTTTTGACTTACCAAGTAGTGATTCGGTGAGACGTCATTTGCGATAAACAAATCGTTGCCATGCTGTTGATCGAGGTTGGTAATCAGCGCTCCCAATGCATACCCATCGACCAGTGACTCGAGAAGCTCTGCGTCTGCAACAGTCCAGTTGCCATCCCCGTTATTGAAATGAATTCGGGTGTGACCTGCGGGAAAACGTTTTGGGTGGCAAAACATCGAATCGGGATTCGCTGGCGTGGGGCACTTGCGAGTTAAAAATTCTTCTCCGTCGATATACTCGCACTGGACGATATCCGGCAACGTATCACCGTTTAAATCGGCTGCTTGGATTGCACTGTTCCAGATTCCTGAAGTGGACGTAGGGAGTTGAGACAATGGGGCAAGTTCAAAAGTACCGTCTCCTTGGTTGCGATACCATCGGATTGAACCGATGTTGGCGATCAATAGATCATCGAAACCATCTTGGTCCAAATCCGCAACACCGGTGCCTTGACCATATCCGAGATCCGCGACCATTGCGGAACCTTCGACCGCTACGAATTTCTCGCCGCGATCCGATCGATACAGTTGTTTCGGAAGGAACATCGAAGCGGGATCTGAGGTTGCTTGATCGGTTCCTTGGACGCTCTTCGGCTCTTGTGATTGAGGTTTCGGTGACTGACCCGCTTGGGAGTAATACAAGTCAGGCCATCCATCTCGATCATAATCCAGCGATGAGACTCCTCCCCCGATGCCTTCCAGCGTCGTCCAGCTACGTCGTCCTTGTGCGCCGTTTTGATACATCGCGGTAATACCTATTTCTTCAGCGACATCTTCGAGTGCAATCGGGACGCTGGAAGAGGATGCTTGGGAGCCCGATGTATGCGGCTCACGTGTTGTTACTAAATCAGGTGTTGTTGCTAAATCTGAACCAGTTTTCTGATTGGTGCTTGCGAGTTCTTGAGGAATGGTCCAGCTATCGAGTGGAAGTTTCGCAAGCAGCGGGAGCGGTTGTGGTTTGCTGCTCTTGAGTTCGCGCTGCACATTGAGCAATCGTTCAGGGATAGGCTGCTTTGTATTGGTAAGTCCGATCGCTTCCCATCCAAAACTTGGGACAAGATCATTCAATTCGCCATAGAGTTTTGCGATTTCAAAGAAAGCGTCATCTTTCGCTTGGCCGCGTTGCAGTTGAAATGTCAGATCCTTGATTCGAATCAGTTTGCCTGTCTCTTCGCGCACCTCGAGAGCGAGTTGTGGTTGCTTGAGTTCCAGGAGACATTCAGCGAGCGACTGCATCGACGCAACGTGCCTACGGTCGAGTAGGAGAGACTCCGAGAAGCATTTTGCGGCAGCAGTCCAATTGTTGCGTTGCATCCAATATCGGCCGACGATGTACCAGTACTCGGGGTGTTTTGTATTTCCGCTAGGAGGCTTGGTGATCCAAGATTCAAGCAATTCGAATTGATTGGTTTCCAGAAGAGCTTCCGTATACCAAACCCATACTTCAAGTTGATTCGGAGCGGCTTGTACGCTTGATTCGAGTCTGGCAAGGGAATCCTTCCAACGGTCTGCGAAGAGCAAGAGTCGTATCTCACCTAATTGACTCATAGGGTCGTCGGGATGCCGAGTGCGAAATGCAGTGCGAAACTTTTCTTGATCGACCGGTTCGCGTAGATCGACCAATCGCATGAGATCTTCGGTTGTGAAATCTCCGATTCGGACGAGTCGGTCTAGCACCTTGCTGGCGTCCCAACGACGGCCTTGAGCATGAAGCACATCGACGAGAAGTCTCAGGGCGGGTACGGCGCTTGGGTAATCCTTGAGGATAGATCTTAGCAACGCCTCGGCTTGTGGAATTTCCCCGGCTTGGGCAAGCCATTCCGCATGTTGTCCGGCGGCAGCCGCACCGGCTTGCGGATCATCTCTTGGGATTTTGGAGATCAGTTGGATTGCACCGGAGAGGTTGTTCCTCGATGCCATAATCCTCGACGCAATGAATATCGCTGGATTCGATCCGGGTTGTTCGACCAAAAGCCCTTTAGCTAGTTCCCATGCTTCATCGAACTTCTTCGTTGCGTATAGCGATTCCGCTTTTTTCAGCCGTTCCTCAAAGCTACCTTCGGATGAGCTTGCCGTGCGATCAGGCTTGGAAGATTGATTAGCAGGAGCGGCGGCGGTTGGTTGATCGGAAGCGACTTGTTGCTCCGTTCGATTGCAACTAATCAAGGAGCACAAAGCCAATCCTAGAAGTCCTAATCGCCAATGCAAGTAAGGAGTTGGCATCGACGAAGGGGACAGTGAGGATTGAGAAGTCATGCTTGAAACTCCTGATGTGGGCGAGGGCAATTCATCGAGGAAAGTCGATCGTGAATCATACAATCCCACCGCATAGGCTTCTTGAGATTAGGTCATACGGGATTGATATTCGTGGACAGATTTTATGATCTTCTCGAGGCTGTAGCGTGGCTCGTAGTCGATAGCCGATTTAAGCCGCGACAAATCCGGAACTCGGCGTCGGATGTCTTCAAAGTCTTCGTCGTAGGCTTGCGCGTACGATTGAAACTCGATGGATGCTTTTGGATTGACCAATTCGATCACTTTCTTGGCCATATCCAGAATCGAGACTGGGGTGTCTGAACCGATGTTATAGATTCTCCCGAAGCAATCCGTGCTTTGCATTAAGGACGTCACTGCGTGCACCACGTCCGAGACATGCGCAAAGCAACGCGTTTGTTGGCCATCGTCATGGACGATCAGTGACTTACCCTTCATCGCGGCATCAACGAATCGGGGTAGTACCATCCCATAGGCACCGGTTTGTCGGGGACCGACGACGTTAAAGAACCGGCCTATGATGATCTTCATTCCGTACTCGCGCACACAAGCCATGCAGAGGAATTCGTCGATGGCTTTGCTTGCACCGTAGCTCCAACGGGGTTTGGTGGTGGGGCCGAAGACCAAGTCGTCGTTTTCGTTCCACATCGGTTTCGGGTTCTTGCCGTAGACTTCGCTGGTGCTAGCCAAGAACAGCGGAATGGAAGTACCTGCAAGATGTTGTCTGCGAAGTTCGTCGAGCAGCAATTGCGTTGGGTAGATGTTTCGGTGGATTGTTTGCGTAGGTTGCTTTGCGATCAAGGCTACACCGACGGCGGCTGCGAGATGGTAGACCGCATCGATCCCGTGGCAAAGCTCCTGGATACGGCCCGGTTGAGCGAGATCCGAAGGGATGACAGTCAACCGAGGATTGCCTTGATGGTGTTCCAGGTTTCGAGGGTTACCGGTGCTAAAATCGTCAACGACGAGAACTTCGTCCCCTCGATTCAAAAAGTAATCTGTCAGGTGCGAGCCGATGAATCCGCCCCCGCCTGTTACCAGTATTCGCATGAAATAAAACCTAATTACAGAACGGACTTGCAGTACGGAGCGGGCGTAGGACCGAGCGTTAGGTAGGGTCCGATCCGAATGATTGCGGAGGTGGTAAAAAACGTGCGGTTCATTGTACTAGCAAACTTCCGTTTGCAACGTACCCGTCGGCTGGGTTTCAGCTTCATCCTCGCAAGATGTAGGTTGTGCCCGTGGTCTGGGCATCTGGGCCCGGATGTCAAAACAAAGTCTATTTTTTGCGTGGGTGGGTATTCGAAGAATGGGAGGTGTGCGGGAATTGTCGACGTTCAACGCTTATCTAACCGATCTTGGTAAACTTTAACGATCGTATGGCTTGGGATGGTAAAGGATTCCGAGCCCGTAGATTCCGTCGATGTGTACCCTATCTTTCTGCCGATGTTGGACGAAGCACCGGAGGACACTGTTAGACGCGATTTTTCAATCCGAGTCTTTTGGTGCTAAAATCGCAGGATTCAGACCTTTTTCTAAAGGGTCTTTTTCTTGCGGCGGGCAATTCGGTACATTACATGGATCAGTTTGTAACCGATGTCCGGAAATTTGAAGACCAACTTTCGACCTGACCATCAAGGGAATGCTGGGTATGAATCGATTTTCTCCACGGAATTCTGACCGCAGGAAACTCGTTGTCTGGACCCTCGCTTCCATGACAACCTTCGGGGGCTTCGCATTCGATGAGTCTCCCTTTGCCGGGATGGACCTTTTGTCAAACCGCTGCGCTGGGCAAACACGGCAGCAGCCGCCGAATACGGGCAGACCTGGAACCCCTCAGCCAAACAACCCTGGAACCAATCGTGGGAACACTGGCAGTCCAAGGCAGACTCCCGGTACGCAACGCCCCGCTGGACAAGGATCGGCAGGACCGGGCGCATCGGGTGCCACCGCAAAAAATCCACAAGCTCCCGCAGCCAAGAAAGTCAGCGAAGAAGATAAACGTAAGGAGCGGGCCCGCGCGCTCTTTGCCGATGCTGCTAATGCCCAAAACAACGGTGCTTATGCGCTGGCGATGGAACAGTGGTCGAAATTGATCAAAGAGTTCCCCACCGACCCGCTCGCTTCGAGCGCTCGCTATTACCTTGGGCTCTGCTACCAGGAGCAAGAAACCCCGGATTACAACAACGCGGTGGGGACGTTCCGCAAGGCTCTTGAGGATAAGAACCTCAAGGAGCAAGAAGAGGCGATGCTAAATCTCGGCTGGTGCTTGGTCCAATTGGGGACACTGGAAGACTCCCAGTCAGATGAAGCGAAACGAAAGGCATCGTTGGCCGAGGGTGCGAAAGTTCTCGCTGCCTACTTAGAAAAGTACCCAGATAGCAATTCGGTCGATCGAGCGATGTTCTATGCGGCTGAAGCCGAGTCGCGGTTAGGGAATTCCGAGAAAGCAATCGGGCTCTACAACCAATTGGTGCAGAACAAGAAACTGGCTCAATCCCCTTGGATTCCCGAAGCACTTTTCGCCATAGGGTTTTCGTACGAAGAGATCAAGCAGCCGAAATTGGCAGGTGAGAACTACGACGCGCTGATCGCGAATCATCCGAAACACCCGTTGGTGCGGGATGCAAATCTACGACTCGGGGAAATATCGCTTCAGTCCGATAAACCCGCCCTGGCTGTTGAGAGATACAAAAAGGTAGTCGAGTCCCCAGAATTTTTGAAAGCTCCGTTGGCGGATTACATCCTCTCGCGATATGCATTTGCGTTGGCCAAGTCGGGTGATTACGCGAAGTCGGCAGAAGTCTACAAACAGCTTGCAACACAATTTCCGAAGTCAAAGTATGCACAAAATGCATCGTTAGCCACCGCACAGACGCTACTTCGTGACAAGAAGTATGAGCAAGCTGCGGAAGCTTTCAAGCAAGTTGTTGAAGGCAAAGATGAGAAGGCGATCGAAGCGGCACATTGGCTTTGCCAAATCGCAGTTCTGCAAAATCGACCCGCCGATGCGGTTCCAATCGCTCGCGATGCACTTGGATGGATTGCCAAACTGAACAATCAAGCTTTGTCGACTGAAGCGAAAAATCAAATCGGTTTGCTGCGTATGGACCTTGCCGACGGCTTGTTTGCAACAGCCGAAGGTAAGCTTGAGGCAAGGCGATTGTACGAGCAAGTCGCTTTGGAATATGCAGACCAACCCATTTCGCCAAGGGCAACCTATAACGCAGCGTTTGCTGCATTGCAGACGGGTGACTTGCCAGAGGCTCAGCGATGGTCGGAAGCTTTCACGAAGCAGTTCCCAACCAATGATCTTGGACTCGACGTCGCATACGTTCGGGCGGAAGCTCTGTTGCAGCAAGGCCAGCATGCACCTGCTTCCGAAGCGTTTGAGAAACTCGTGTCCGCCGGCAAAGAGCATCCTTCCCGGGATGCTTGGGAACTGCGTGGTATCACCGCCCAATATCTAGCAGGAGAGCCTGAGAAAGCGATCGCTAGAATCGACGCTTTGATGGCAAGCCCAGCACTGAAGGACAATCCGCAATCGCCGATGCTTGCAGAAGCGTTATTCCTTAAGGGTGCTTCGCTGTTGCGATTGACCAAGTCAGAGGATTCCATTCCTGTCCTGGAAAAGTCTCTTCAAGCTAGCACTAGTTGGGGGCAAGCCGATGAGGTGCTGCTGGTCTTGGCACAGGCCTACGAAGCGAAACAAGATAAAGAAAAGGCCAAAGCAACGCTTGAGAAGCTATTGAAGGATTTTCCTAAGTCGCGATTCAAGGGACAGGCAGAATTTCGGCTTGGACAACTCTCCGCCCAGTTGGGTAATGCCAAGGAAGCCATCGGTTGGTATGAACGGTTGCTTGGAAGCGATGCTGATGTGGGTTTAAAAGAGTTTGCCAAATTCGATTCGGCGTACTTGATGATTCAAGAGGGGCAGACTGCCAAAGCCAAAGCCTTGTTCGATGACTTGATTAGCACGTCGAAGAACGCGGGATTGGTTCAGGAAGCGACAGTAGCGAGCGCGATTTGTTTGCGAGAAGCCAACGAATACGAGAGAGCCGGTAGTTTACTATCGAAACTCCTTACGGAGAGCCTGTCAAAGCCAACGCTTTCGAAAGTCCTCTACGAACTCGGGGTCGTACAAGCTCAGTCTGGGAAGTATCAAGATGCCATCGTGAGCTTCGATCGACTCGAGCAAGAGTCCCCGCAGTATGCTTTGATGGATCGCGTTCTGTTCGAGCGTGCTTGGGCTTTCAAAGAGTCCGGCGATGTTGAAAAAGCGAACCGCGACTTTCAGCAATTAGCACAAAAGTTTCCTGAGAGCCCTTTGGCCGCCGAGTCCTACTTCCATGTTGGCCAAGCGGAATTTGAGAACGCGAGTTTTGATACGGCAGTGAAGGCGTACTCGGTCGCCGCTAAGAAGTCGTCGAACAAAGAGTTGCAAGAGAAGTCAACTTACAAGATTGGGTTGGCTCTTTTTCAGCTCGGGCAATTCGACGATGCTGGAAAGCAATTCAGCAAACAAATCAGTGAATTCCCGAAGGGGTCACTTACATTGGATGCGAAGTTGATGGTTGCTGAATGCGCGTTCAAACAGCGACAATTTCCGACCGCCATGATGCACTATGAGGTAGCACGCAAAGCGATTGAAGGTGCGCAAAAGCAGAGCGAAGCTGACGGGCAAGATCCAAGGATCAACGAGCAAGTGCAAGCTTTGGTGTATCTCCATGGAGCGCAGACGGCGAGTGAGTTGAAGAAGTGGGCGGACGTTGAATCGTGGGTCGAGCAAATGCAGAAGACGGTGCCGAATTCAACACTGCTTCCCGTGGCGAAATATGAGCAAGCAGTTGCATTGCAGAACCTTCGAAAGAATGCTGAGGCTTTAAAGACGTTCGAAGCTATCGCAGAGGAGCAACGCAACGAGCTTGGTGCACGCTCGCGGTTTATGGCAGGAGAGCTAAATTTCGCACAGAAGGAATTTGGGCTCGCTGTTAACGAATTCCAAAAAGTGATGTATGGGTTTGGTGGGACGCAAGCTCCGGCTGAAATAAAGAATTGGCAAGCTCGATCGGCATACGAAGCCGGTCGATGCTCAGAGGTCTTGATCGGTGAGTTGACCGGAGAGCGTCGTAAGAAGGGGATCGAGGCAGCTAAGAAGTTTTATGAGTTCTTGCTGGAGAATCATGCGGAGCATGAACTAACGCAGCAAGCCAAAGAGCGTATTGGCGAACTGAGCCGAGAGTAGAACTGCTCATCCCCTGGCCCCTTGCTCCCGCCAGCGCAATACTGTTCGGCACGAGATTTGGGTGTAGTGGCATTCGTTAGGC
>Ga0214163_1000632_pt1 | contig 15852 bp, 23 predicted proteins | sample LakMenepilimnion_2_FD_153001 | JGI IMG/M metagenome (GOLD analysis project Ga0214163, IMG submission 153001) | Freshwater microbial communities from Lake Mendota, WI - Practice 15JUN2010 epilimnion v4 | ecosystem: Environmental > Aquatic > Freshwater > Lake > Epilimnion/Euphotic zone | place... | reverse complement strand
CTTGCCCGATTTTCTTCAGGAAGTCAGCGTTTTCTTGTTCCCACTCGGACATGTTTAGCTCCAACTCGTTAGGATTGATACGGACATCTCGCAGCTGAGTAGGTCACCCGAAGCAGCGTTGAGAATACTTGGTGCGCTTATTGCGCTTACATTATAGGTCAAAGATGATGCTGCGAGCTTTGCGAACACGCCACAAACTGTATCTTCAATCCCGTTAAGGTTTCCCTCATTGTCAAACAGTGGCACAGTCATAACGATCTTAAAGTTAGCCATTGGGCTAATGCTTATGTGCTGATTGTTGCTAGGTGTCAGATACGGATCGTCCGGTGACACGATGACAGAGTTAGCAAGGACTGTTGCAGGTGGAAAGGCAAAGGTCTGCCATTTAGCGTTATCTACTAGGGCAGTTGCTAGTGTGGTTCTAAGAGTCGTTATGGCTACTGGTGGCATTATCCCACCATTGAGTTAGGACTCAGCGCGTGAGCAATCAATCCTCTTACCTTAGCGAGTAGCTGTGCGCTCATTCGATAAGGTGAGGGCTGGAAATCAACAGCATTTGACCCGCTCAAAGTAGCGGTTCTTGCTTGCCAGATTTCAACAGCGATCATCAAAGATGCTTGCTGAATTGCCATGTCTAAAGCCCAGTCCACATAAGTATCTGCTGATACTGTTCCAAAAGGTTGAACTGGATGCTCTACTGCTGGAGTATTGTTGTTGCCTGAAATGTTATAGGTGATCGTGTAGTCGCCTACTCCAGTGAGAGTCTTTGATCCATTGTGCTTAGATCCATTGCCTGTGATGTTCACAGTCTGACCTACATAAAAGACCTTCTCTACCTTGTCCTCAAAGTAAAGTGTTCCTGTTGTTGCTGTGTTGCTATGTGCAATGTTAAAAGTAGTGTTAGTCCAGAGCATCGGAAGCAATACTGCATCCGTAGCATCACAGACTTCTTGCAAGGTAGCATCTGGGTACAGCGTACCGACTCCGAGTGTTGATCGGAGTTCTGCAACTGTTGTTAGTGCCATTCCTTGTCCTTTCTAAAGACTCTGAGGGGTAGAGGGCTACTACCCCTCAGAGCGTACTTAGTTACCTATGTTGATTAAGTTAGGTTGAACTTACGAACACCCTTACCTGACTTAGCAAGATAGATTGCCAAGTATCCGTAAAGGTTAATCTCGATCTCGCCTGATGTTAGAACATTCACGCGAAGCTGTGTCTGTGGTGATTCCCAGACATAGACTGAAGATGGTGCAACCAAGAACATTGAGTTATCGATTACGCCAGATGTTGTGATGTTGTGATCCACGATTAGATCAGTGCCAAGAACATTTCCGCGAACAGATGAAGCTACTGCTGAACCTGAAGCGTTCTGTGTTGCGCCTTGTGCTGAGTATAGTGCGCGCCCAGTAGTATCAGCGAAACCAGCAATTGCTGCCCAAGCGTCTGTCGATGCGACTAGCTTGTTAGCAAAGTCTCCGCCAGTACCCTTGTATGCTGCTGCGCCTTCTACTGAGATGAATGACTGCAATCCAGCTGCTGTTGCTGCTGTAGTTGCTGCAGTTGTTCCATTAGCAACATAAGCTGCTAGAAGTGCTGCATCTGTAGCCTTCTCGTAAGATTTACGAAGTTCCGCCATCAAAAGCTCCATGAAGGCTGGCTGGCTGCGGTCAACGAGCTCAAAACTCACTCGGTTTAGCGCACTGAACTTGTTGATGTCAATCGTGTCATAAGATGAAGTCATCCCTGTTTCTGATGGTGCTGCACCTTCGTTTGTGTCTGCTGTTGTTGGAGCAACATTTGCAGGATCTGCATTGGTGTAAAGGCGAGGCACAGTGAAGCTCATACCTGATGGCAAAAGAGCTGATCGGGTTGCTGCTTCAAATGCTGGACGACCTGTGAAGGTGTCTGTGATGAATGTGTCTAGGTGTGGTGCAAGTGTCAAGCCTGTGTTTGTTGATGTTGAGTCATCGGCTGCGCGTACTACTCTGCGAGCCTCGTCATCACCAAGAGCTGCCTTGATGTTTGCTTCTAGGTATTGTGCTGATGTAATTGGTGCTACGCGCTCGCGCACGAATGTAGTTGCTGTCACTACAGTTGGGCGAGCAGCTTCAACCGCTGCTGCTTCTACTGCTGGTGCTGCAACTGTCTCTGGAGTATTCTCCACAGCTGTCTCGCTTTCTGTTGGTGTGATTTCTTCTTCTACTGCCTCTGGAGTTTCCTCAGCAGCTACATCGAGAACCTGAGCAGACTTAAATGCTGGCTCGGTTACCAATGAAACCTCTAACAATTTAGCAGCGGAAACGAACATAACATTTCCCTTCTGCTTTGATTTAATAACTTCTACTCCAACAGACAGACCTGCTTGCAAGCCTTCTTCTGCGAGTATAAGAGCTTCTGTTCCACGATTAGATCGTGAGACTTTGAAAGATGCATAGATGCCATCTTCTTGCTCTGAGAATTGTGTTGCCTTGCCTAGTGGCTGGCGTGAGTCGTGCTGATTGAGAAGCTTGACAGTCTTAGGATCTTCTGGAAGTGCAATTGCGCCCTTCTCGAATACGACTTTACCTGCTGAAGTGTTACCCACTTCGCCTGTTCCTGCTGGAACGATCTTGCCTGAGATTAAGCGTTCTTCAACATTGGCAATGAGTCCAGATGAGAAGGTGATTACTTGGTTTTCCATTATTCGATTCCTTCACTGCCGTTAGGCGTTAGATCTTCCATCTCCATAGCTTGCTCAACTGTGATCAAGCCTAGAGATAACATCTTTTCAATTACTAGCAAGCGTTCCATTGGTTCAGTCTTTAAGAATGAAGAATCAACATCGAACTTAACTGCGTTACCGCGAGCAGTGATGTCATCCATTGAAAGACGATCTTGAATTGCATTTACATAGGGAGCGACAGATAGAGAGTAGAACTGCTTGCGCTCATCTAAAACATTTGCGTATGTCATTGATGAATTGGCTTCTGCGCTTACTAGGTAGGCAGGGATCGAGCATAGGCGAGCAATCTCAGTTGCTAGGAACTGTTGCGCTTCGTCATACATCATGTCTTTAGGTGAGAATGATGTTGGTTGATACTCCAGAGTAGAAGTCAAGTAAGCAGTGCTGCGATTGTTACGAGCGTTCTTCCATGCTGCAAGTAACCCTGCAACTTCTTTAGGATCTAGGTCTGCTCCGTTATTGCGTAGCACTCCAGAAGGCATCGGTGTGCTGGCTGCTAATACTGCTGCTTTGCGAAGATCGATTGCAGCTCTGATTGTTTCAGATCCGCGTTCTAAGATTCCTTCGTCATAAGCTTGAAAGGTAACGATTGATCCAAGTCCGGACATTGGAACTGCAACTGCATCGATAAAGTATTGGGTGACAGTCATTCCATAAAGGTCTGTCGTAAATGTAACCTTGACATTTGGAATCCATTGGAAGCGAGAAGGTCTGCCATCTTCTGCATACAGTTCTGTAACCTGCCAGTAAGCGACTCCGTACATCATCAATGAATCAACAGTCCACGCCATTGTTACTGAACGCGGTTGATTGATTGCTGGCTGATCAACCCAGACTGGATTGCCTAGTTCTTCACCTGTGGACTTGCGATAGAGGTTAAGTGGAAGATCTCCGACAACTCCAGCAATAAGATTGCGGCATCGAGCTACAGATGGAACAGACATCGCCTCATTGCGATTAACGCGAGGCAGGATGTAGTTATAGAGCGAGTTAAGATTCTCGCCCATAATAGAAGGGGCGTATTGCGCTAAAAGCGATGAACGCTTATCTTCAGAGATTGCTTCAGTTTTGCGAAATAGACCCATAGACAGAAAGTGTAGCATTTGTCAAGCAATTAGACAATGTGCTAGGGCGTGTCTAAGTATAAATCTGAGGCTTAGGTTGAGGAATCATCAACTTGCTAACACACATTGCTAATCCAATCGGCGCGCTAATATCGCCGCTGCTGCGCCTTTTTATGATACGCCACGCGGAGTCATTAGTTTTAGCAGCCGTATTCTGGAACTGCTCTATAAGTTCTTTTTGCCCATTGTGAACGACCCTGAGGTTGGTCAATCCTTCAAGCAAGTCCCCACACGCTTTATAGAACTGCTGACCCGAAACGTCTTCCACGATCACGCCAGAATTGGAGAGCCTGTCCGCAATAGTTTGTGTGGCGTACTTGTCAAAACAGACTATGCGCGGTTTATATATGTCACACCATGCCTTTATACTCGCTGCCATCTTTAGCTCATCGATAGCGACCTGCGAGCTGTAAGTCTCCAGAATTCCGATGCCAATCCGCCCATCTGGGAGAAGCTGTCCTGCGACCAATGATCCGTTCCGCCGTGACGGACTGACATCGAAACCGAATACAGTATAAGCCCCGACTGCCATTTCAAGAGTGCTATCCGAACTGTTTTCAAGTATCTCTGTGCTGAACGGGCAATTTAGTGCGCTTATCCATTGGCACAAGGTCTCCGTCCGAGCAGCATCGGCAGTTGAAGATGCGATTGTTTCTTCGATTGCTTCTACGCTGATCAGGTAGCCCATCGATGGATTCGCAAGTGCCCATGCGTTTTTATCCCAGATGTCGCAAAAGTCTGGTGCAGAATACTCGTAATAACCAAGGCTCTTAGGTGGGTAATTTTTACAAGCCTCGTGCAGCGAATTCAGTTCGGTGGAATACGCATCACCAGCATTGCTAGTAAATAATCGCTGGCTGTTCATTCTTGCAAGCGTTACGCTTTTTGCAGCATCCATTGCGGCTGAACTGACCTCGCGTAACTCATCGATCCAGAGGAAATCTGCCGTCCTGCCTCTTGCGCCGTCTGAGGTTGCCGCAGCTACCTCAAGCTGCGCTCCGTTAGCCAAGATGATTCGTTCATCGCCATTGGTGCGCCGAATACCCTTCTTAGGATCTCCATCTTTGAGCTGTGCCCTCATCCAGTCATTGCGCTCGATGATGTCTGCCATGATGTTAAAGGACTTCATTGCCATAGCTCTATTAGAGGACATGATCAAGATGTCCTTCTCACCGAACATGAACAACCCTGCTAAACAGCGCATACGCGCTAGATGGCTCTTTCCGGACTGACGGGCTATGAGTAATAGGTTTGTCTTGCGAATAAACATCTGATTCTTGTCCACGGTACACATGTCATCAAGGATTAGTTTCTGCCAGTCTAATAAAGGCTGCCCAATACGCTCCGCTAACTCGGCAATCTGTGTGCCTTTAGTTTCGCCCTTCAACCATGGGCTGTGAAGCCTTGGTTTCAATGCCCCTCGTAAGGGTTTGCTCTTTCTGGTCTTAGTTGTCATTGACTCGGACTAGGTCGGAGCTTAAACGGACTGTCTTGGTGAATCTCGGACTGTGTCAGGGAGAGATCGGAAGAAAAGACAGGGGGGGTAGCCGTCTGTGCTAAAAAAACGCCCTCATTGAGCGCACCCTTGCGTAGGTTGCATGACTTGCATAACACTCTAAGATTATCAAGGCTATGGTCGCCACCTGCTTTGCGTGGGATGATGTGGTCGATGTGCATCTCGCCCTCATCTGTGCCACACAACTGGCATGCTCTACCATCACGCATGAACACGCGTTCGCGCTGCTCGCGGTAACGCCTACTGTTCAGCTTATCTAATGCCATCCCTTAGCCTTCCAATGATTCAAGGCTATGCATGGCTCACCATACCTATGACCTATGTACTTCAATCCCCATTGTATCTGAGTATAACCATCTTGGTCTTTAAGCCATTCACTCTTACCTTGAGGAATACCATAGTGAGATCCATTAGCTGCTTTAGGATTCCATGCAGATTCTTTACCATAGAGTATTGCTAAGCATTTATATTCTTTAAAATTATAGCCTAATAAATGTAATGCATATTCTTTGTGTGTTACATATTGCTTAGGTTTAGATCCACCTGCTTCAGGCATAAAGCATAGAGCTATCCCAATAGCTACTAGCACCCCGCGAGCTACGCCCCTCAGGGGCTCGCGGTGAGCCTTTGAGAGGCTCTGCGCCGTTAGCGTACCATCAATGTCAAATTCATTTGTATAAGTCCTGCTCAGAGCGGTGTGTCGTTTCATAATGTCTCCTTATCATTACCCTGTGGATAACTTCTGTGGATAACTATTTATCTGTTGAGTAGAAGCCTTTGCCCTTAAAGTGAGTAGCTGCAGCCCCTATGACCTTAACCATTGGCTCGTTACAATAGTTACATAACACTACTGGTCTATTGTGCCATCCATGATTGATCTCTTGATTAAGATTGCATCGTGAGCATTTGTAGTCATAGGTTGGCAAGTTAAGCACTTCCTTATCATGTATGACCCACATCCAGAGCATCGGTCTATGTCTGCTTCAGTAGGTTCTTTGTCTAAGTGACCGTACTTTAATATGAGTAGTGGCAAGAGATCCTCTACACGGATGATGGCGGCATACTCACGCGCATCTTCACCCTGACCATTGAGTCTAATTACTCCGAAGCCTAATTCCCCCGAAATGGCTGTCCGAGCTTTCAATTGCTTTATGTATGCAAGAGGTTGAAATCCAGCGCGAGCTTTCACTTCAACATCGAACGGCACATTAACAATATCCTTGCCACTACCCCTTCCCACACATGCGCCCTGCCACCAAGTCGATAGGTACTCAGCTACTACGCGCTCTGTGCGGAAACCTCTGTGCTTCCTTGCTTGACTAGCCATTGAGCATTAAGCCCATAGTTACGCCTGCAATAAACATCACAATAATCATAGCCGTGAATAGGTTTTCTCTATCCATTGACTGCCTTGCACTTCCTGCATTGCCATGTGCCGACAATAGGCTGATCATCCTTGAACTTAATCTCAGCTACAATGTCATGCGCTTCTGTAGGCTCATTGCATAACTGACAGTTAATCGTGTCGAACATTGGCACATCTTCTAAGTTAGTCCATGCGCCTGTGGTTTCATCAAAATACTCTACATGCCCCATAATTAGCCCCTTGCCTTTTGTGGTTGCCATTTTCCATCGCTACCTACTACATACCAGAGCGCAGGGCACTTAGGCTCGCCCCCTTGATGATTAACGACAGAGCACATAAAGCCACCCCATGCCTTGCCATTCTTCTCACCCTCACGCCATTGCATGTGTCCATGCTTGCATGATGGGCTTTCCTGTGCTTCACCTGTTCCCATTACAGCTGCAATAGTCTCCATAGCCTTATCAAGTGTGACAGGCGCAGCGACTACTTTGTTATATTCATTGACAGGCGTTGTCCAGTAATCCTGATCGTCTGCCTTGACTTCTTGAACAGGTGGCTTTACTACTTTTGTAGCAACAACCTTGTTCATTTCTTCTCTGCTTGGTCTCTTTCCTTTAGGCGCATAACCTGCATTTGCAAGTGCTCTGCCGATTGCCGAAGTCTCGCAATTCTCCAATGCTGAAGTCTGATTAACACCGCGACTAGAAACTGTCTCCTCAGCGTATCCCGTTGCCCACGCAACGCCATCGCCAGCATCCTTAAATAGATACGCCTTAACAATGTATCGACTTGCCTCGACCACTTCCAACTCAGTTGCAATACGGAACGCTGGATAATCCTTAATAAACTTCTCAAGTCTCACCTCGACTGGCTCGTAATCGGCTAAATTAAACATCTAAATCCTCTCTCACACGAATGAAATGACACAACTGCTCAATCGCGGCAAGCTGCCCTAAATTGTAGAAATCTTCTCGCCCGATTTCTTCATTTCTGTGCATACTTTCATGACAGTGTTGTCTCATAGTAAGCAGATAATCGTAGATTTCTGAGTTAGACATAGAGTTCATCCTCTTCTGTGGCTAGTTGTCCTGCAAGTGCGCCGTAGCTGCACAAATCTACCCAGTTATCAATGTGCTGGGCTGATTGATTAGTCCTTGCAAGTTTAACGAGCACCATGATCCCTGCCACTTGATAGTCATGTATCGGTGTTTGTAAGTATGCTGAGAGCAGCATTGCGGTGTGTTGCAGGTTATCCGCAGGGTGGCCGTATGAAAGCCCACGATCACGGATTGTGTCTGTGGCTGTGAGTAAGATTTCATTGGCTCTCATTCTTCGCCCTTGATACTGCGACCTCGGTGATAGCCATCGCGTACGCCTTTTTCATAACTTCTGCGCTGAACATCTATGGTAATCATAATGAAGCCTATGATCATACCTAACATGCAGATTAACAGCAGCTTGTCTGTGTTTGCCATTCTTTTACCTATCTGCCCCAATGCCCTTGATTGGGTACAAACTTAGTGTGACATAACTGTGGCTACATTGTGGCTACATTGTGTAACGAAACGATAACAATTTAGACCTAAATTTAGACCTATCTTGGTCTGCCGTAGGACTTTCCAGCCACAATGAATGTGCCGTCCTTCTCAATGTTGATTAGATCTACCTGAACCTTAGCCTTGTTTATATAGATGATAGCGAAAGCCTGTTGCCAGTTAGCCACACCCTTAGTGTAAGCAGCCTGCTTAAAGTCCATGAGATTGCCTACCTCGACACCATGCAGGACACGCCCTATACGGCCTCCAGAAGCCTCTGAGAAGGCCGATCTGCCTGCTCTGTGAGTATGTCCTGAGATAACGTTCTTGCCATGCCTACGAGCCGCTTCTAGGGCTGATAAGCCCCCATGTGGCTTGATAGGGGTATGGTCTCCATGTACTGCTATCCAGTTAGGTGCAATAGGCATAGGGTTCTTATGAAAGGTAATACCTAGTTCATCAAACTTCATAAACTTCTCAAAGCGTAGCTCAGGCAATGCCCCGAATGCAGGCACTTTAGCCATGATGATGTTATATAGGCGATCTGTGTGATTAGATCTAATGCAATCTGTAACGCCTAAATCCCAGAGAAGCTGCACAGCCTCATTACGATCATCATCTAGGGTCTGGGCATATGAGCCCATGCGACCCTCTTCCCACTTGCTTATCTGTGGTAGATCAATCTCATCGCCAATGGTTACTACTTGGTCAGGCTTAAACTTAGAGATAAAGCTTGCAAGGTTACGGGTTGCAACCCTGTCATGGTAAGGGACTTGTAAGTCCGAGACTACGACTATTCGCTTAATCGTCATCCTCATCTTCGTAATCGCCTAACTTCTCAGGCGGTACTTGATCAGGCAGAATCCAATGAGGGTAAGCCTGTGGTTCTGTAATCATGAACATAGCAATATCTTCTGCGAAACCTGCTCGCTTTAACGATAGGAAGTATTCATAAAGCCCAATGCAGTAAGCATCAAGCTTTGAGTAGCCTTGCTCCTCTAATGCCTTAGTTGCTTTTCTTGCCATGGCACTATGCTACCTGTCAAGTAATATGTTATAGATCTCATCGACTCGCGTGTTGAGTCTTTTGATCTCAGACAACAGGTGAGTAATTACATAGCCAGACAAGCCACCGAGTGCTGCAATAGTGGCAAGGTAAAGCGTGAAGAAGTCTGACTGTGTCACTTCTTAATGCCCATAGAAGGATCATTAGGAGATAGGTAGCGCAGTACAGGTGGAAGGATCGATGCAATACCGGCAGCGATGAGTGCCTGTGGATCTGTCACTCCTGCTGCGTACATTGAGATTGCTGCTACTAAGAAGGCTCTCGCCCAAGATCCTGCTGCTGTCTTTAGTTCATTCATTACTCGCTCCTAACATAGGTACTTGAAAAAAAGCCCCATCATTGTCAGCTTCTTTCGCAAACGAGATGTGGCAGTGGTGGTTGTGCTTGTTAGCCCCTGTGTATTCTCTCCATGCCCAAGCCTTTTTGCTGGATGCAATTCGACCATCAAAGATAATGTAGGTAATTCTGCGTTCCTTTTTTGACTTGCATAAGAGACGAATCTGATCTGCAATATCTGGCATGAGGTCTGGTTTGCTCCGACCACTGACATCACGATCAACATCGATGGCACGAACCCAGCCATTAGCATCGGGATTATGATCGCTAGGCTTAGCCTGATGTCTGGTATCACCGATCCAACCATCCGATGTGCGGTCACGACTTGGGAATGTGTCATCAAACTGTTCCCGCAGTTGCTTAGCAGCTTTACTTAGCTGTGGCTTCATCTGCTTGAATAGCCTCGTAATGTGCTTTAGTCATAGAGGTAAACTCGCCGTTGCCGTGGTCAATAATGGCATGAGTGATCGTACCTTGTAAGGATTCAATTTCTACAAATGATACATTTTCCATATTATAGCTCCGCACTAAATCCGACATAGCCTGCCGAATTATTGTTGTTGATCATTCTACAAGGAATTGTATTAGTCCAAGTTGATGCTGTTGTTGCTATCAAAGATGCAGATTGTAAACCTAACTGCTCTACCGCTAAAGTCGAAAGAGCTGTGACACTACCACCTGACGGTTGTACTGCCACATTAGCGTACTCTAAACTTGTTGGAGTTCTTCTCATCTGTACAGGATATTGATAATGCAAATAAGCCTGAGTAGTGCTTACTGTTCCACCATTGGCATGATTTCCATAAGCAACACTTGGAGTGTGTCGGAAATAATAACGCTGACACATAGCTAGTTCAGCCTGTGAGCTTCCACCGCTTGCAGTCTGGAATGGAGTTGCCTTTGAGCCGTATTCGACCTGCACACCCCAGATTTGGAAAGTGTTGTTCTGGATACCAATAGATGAAGATCTAGTAGCAAAAGTTGAACCTGCTGAAACCCATAAAATTAATTGCAAGGAATCATCCTTATCAGTTCCAACAGTTTTTCCGCTTAATGATGGAACTGCTATTGTTGCTGTATATCGAACCCAATTTGTCGAAATAGTTACGGCAGAAACAGGAATTGAATTAAAAGGTGAAGGCCCGCCACCTGTTCCAAATTCTTGCGCTAGTTCAATACCGATCTTAGGAGTTCCTGTTGCGGCCTTTGCGTAAAATGAAATGGTTGCTGTTTGACCTGCAAAGGTTCGGACAGATTCAATTTTTTGTCTAAATCTTGCGTTGTCTCCTACGGCACTTTGACCTGCGCTAATACCCTGTATAAAGGTGCTGCCTTCATAACCTGCAACAGGTGCAGCTCCAGTTGTAAATGTTTGGGGTGTGACTGTGAAACTTCCACCACTATTTACTTGAGTCCATCGATCAAAATTAAAAGTATCATTAGTCGTATTGCTAGTGAAGTTTCTTTGATTCACTGAAAAATCACCATTGATGATCTTATTCTTAGCAGCTTGACCATAGCCGACATTCCAGACTGAGGTGTCAATAGCATCGCCTAATGCGCGGATGTCCTGTGCGCCATTTTTTACAAGGCTTGAGTTATCTGGTTCAGCCCAGCCATAGTTTGGTGAAAGTGCCATTAGGTTAGTGCTCCGATCGCGTTAGTCCAGTCAAGTGTACCATTTACGCCTGTCCAGATGAGAGAGGCTGGGAATACTGTTTCCCATTGTGTTGTCGATAATGAGAAGTCTGTTGCTGAAATGTATAGGGTGATCTCCACAAAGCTAGGGGTTGCTCGTAATGCAACATTCTCCACAAAGCCATCGAACTGCCCATCAAGCAAGTTAGAAGGCAAGTTCGTGATAAGCATAGGCTGACCAAAAAAGACCCCGATAAGACTGTCAAGCATCGCACTCGGCATGTCTGGATTATCTAGGCGAAAGGTAATTGCACCTAGTGAGCCGCGTGGATTCTTACGCAGTAGAAGCTCTCTAGTGCCGATCTGAGTGATGTCTGCAAGGTTCTTAATGTTAGAGTCGAATGAACGCTCAAAGAGCCCGTAAGAGGCTATAGAGTCGCTATCTGAGACACTGTAGGTTGAGCCGTATCCTGTGGAGTATCGATAGATAAGGCTGTTACGGATGCGAGCAATCTGAGTTGTGCTAGTGATAGAGGATGGTGTTGCATATGAGCCATCGAGGTTAGTAAAGCCGTTTGCTGCAAGATAGTTAGATCTGTGGTCTGCATCGTCATAGGAGACATCCCCATCCTTTTCCTCGTAAAGCTGACCTAATGCGCTAGTAGCAATCTGGTCTGCAAGGGTCTGAGACTTAGCAGAAGCGTTAGCAGCTAAAGCAATCATCGTGTAAAAGCCTGAGTCAATAGTGCCGATGTATGACTCAGCATCTACCCATGTTTGTGTGGCTGGGTATGTATCCCATGTGACAGTAGGTGTGACCTCTGCCCATGTCAGGTTAAGAGCAGCACCTAGAATCTCTGCGATCTGTGCGCCATCTAAACCTTCTGCAAGTGCTGTGTTATAGATAGCCTTGGTAAGTTTAGCTAGGGAGCCAATGCCTAAGATAGTGCCAGTAGTTATGTAGCCTGCTTCTTCAGGGCTACGCACTCCGATGTTGAAGTCTGATACCTCGCCACCGAATACAGTCACATAAGTGCCAGAAGTGTTCTTAAGCTCTAAAGTGATTGGCTCTGTGACATTAATAGTAAAGGGTGCATTTGTTGCATTGATGATCTGTACTTGACAGTAACCTGCTGTGGCTTGTCGGTCAATGTCTAAACGACCAGATGCGAAAGAGACAGAAGTGACAGTCGTATAAACATCATCACCAACTGTCACGCGCCATTCTGGGAGCCATGTCATGGAGTCGCGTACTGCCTTAATGTGCCACGTTGGGCTGCATCTGTGAGGACTTGATCAATAGCTTCAGCAATAGCGTTAGGATCGCCAATGCCTGTATTAACAATTATTGTGTTGCCAGATGTGCTACCAGATGAAGATGAAGCAGGTAGCATGCCACTAAATTGATACTCACTAGCAGCTTCAAAATATTGCAGTTCTTCATTAGTAAAGGCTCTAGGCTCTCTTAGATAGCCCGATCCCATTGGTCTAGGTTGCAGGCTCTTAGGCATTGAAGGAGCGGCTAAGGATGATCCAGTTGAACCGCTACCGAGAGCGATCTGCTTTAACAAAGCCAATGCTTCTCTGAGGTTATCTAAGTTGATTAGATCCTTTGGCTTGAGAGTGTCAAGGATTGATTTGATAGTGGTGAGTTGGGCATCTTGTCCAGTCAAAGCAGCAAGGATTCCAAGATCTGCATTGAGTTTAGCTGTTGCAGCTTTAATAGCCGCTTCATCCTTAGCAGCGATAGCATCCTCAAGGGCAAGCATTGAACGCTTGACATTTAGACGAGCAGTATCGTTAGCAATCTGAAGTATTTGTGAGCCGTTAGTTGCCTTACCTAATTGCTCAGCTTGGTTAGCAAGGGCTGCTGCATTTTGGATCTTGTCGATGTCAAAGACATCTTGGCTCTTGTTAAGAACAAGGTTAGCTTTATCAATAAGAGCGCCGAGGCGCTTATCTTTTAGCATCTTAGCTTCTAAAGCTTGTTGTCTGCGCTTGATTGCTAATAGTTCAGCAGCTCTACGCTTGGCTTCTTCCTCTGCTTTGGCTAATGCATCTGCGTTCTTTTGAGCATCGGCATAAAAAGTTTTGCCATTAAATCCAGTAGAAGGTGCAGATGATGGTGCAGGTGGCTTCTTTGTCATAAAGCCAGAAGGATCACCCTCAATAATGAGATTAACGAATGGGCTTGTTTTTTCTACAAAATTTGCTATAACTTCCGATAGACCTTTTATAGGTGCATTAATTGCTTTGGCTAGATCTACAACACTCTTAGTAAAAGCTGACGTGTTACGAGCCGCATCCAGCATGTCTTCGGCCAGTTCATCAACATTTGTGTTATTGCTAAGTATTAGTAATGAATCAACCAAACCCTTACCAATAATTTCTGAAGCTTGTTCAGATGCAATGGCAAGCTTGTTCATCTGACCGACATAAGATTCCGCTGCTGCTTTGCCTTGTCCTGCAAACAACTCGGTGATGCGCTTCTGAATAGTCTCAAAATCTGCGCTGTTTAATTCTGCTGTTGTAAGACCAAGATTAAGACTACGCAAACCTTTAGCATTGCCTATGTAAGCTTGTGCTAATTTTGTGCTCACGCTAGCAACATCTTCACCTGTACCGGCTGCAACATCTAACGAAAGGTTAAGCAATTCTTGGCTTTTAGTAAGTGACCCAGTGGTCTGAAGTAATGTAAGCAATGAAGGCTGCAAAAGATCACGATTAACGCCTGTTGCCAGTTCTACGTTGTCAATGTAGCGATCAATTTGAGGAGCAGCAAAAGCTAATCCTAGATTGGAGACTGCTGTAGTTAAGCGTGTTGCTTCTAATTCTGAATCCGCAAAAGCTTTAACTGCTCGTTTGCCATAACTAACAATTTGTTGTGTACCAAAAGCAACACCTAAAGACCCAGCAAGTTTTTTAACACTCTTACCTAGTTTGTCTGTTGAAGCTTCTGCTTGCTTAAAAGCCTTTTTACCTGTGAACTCGGCAAGGATGTCAATAAATACATTAGCCATGATTAACCCCTCACTGTCGCTCTGTCGTTAAGTTTGGCTGCTGTCGATTCGATTGCCTTGATAACTGCAACTGTTGCCTTGCCGTTGTTTTCTTCATAGGCGCGATAAAGAGCGCGACCTTCCAACTGCTTTTTGCCAACCATTTTTGCAGGATATTTTCCATCTTGATTTTTTACAAACCGACTGTCTGGAGTATTACGCCCCATGATTTCATAAATAGCACCTGCTCTGCTTTTATTAAAGACACGAGCAAGGGATCTAAAACCTCTGTTATTAGCCTTAGAAGGAGTTGTCTTATATCCGACTCCAGCTTTAACTATTGAAGCATTGTAGGTCGGAAATGTTCCCTCTGACATTTGACGTGGCAACCATCCGCTGAGAACTTCCCTTTGATCTGGAAGATACCCTTTAGCGGATCTAGTAATAGGTTTCAACGCCATGCCAATTTGAGCAGACATTTTCTTAGATAAGTCAGGAGTAAACTTTCTCAAAGCTTTACGAAGTTCAACGGCGCCCTTTACGCTTGCTGGCATCGCTCACCTCTTTCGCTTCATCCTTGAGCCCTTGCACTAATGCATCGAGCATGGTCTTATCTAGATCTAATAACTGCTGTGGCGCGATTCCCAACCTAATGCTTAGCCTAGCAATTAGATAGGTGAATGGAAGATCGCGCTTTAAGCTAAAGGGTCTGAATCAAGCACCTCGACACTTTTGAGTGTCTCAATGAAATCCATACCGAAAGGCTTAACAGTTTCACCTGACCTGCGTGTTATTTCCCAAGCTAACCAGTAGACCATTGTCTGCTCTTCTTTTTCGCGAAAAGCGCGATGAAATCCTAGCTTATGGTGTAACTCGAAGGAATATTCCACAGCAGGTGTGATTTCGCCTTCGAGTTCGCTTCCATCTGTACGAACGATCTTTAGTTTAGCCATTGTTTTGCCCCTTTGTTTAGTTTCTTAGAATGTGCCAGTTGTGGCTACTGCAACAGTTGAGTTAGCAGTAAATGTGATTGACTGAGTAGACATATCGCCAACAGCGCCGTTAATGTCTGTTGTGTTGTTTACTAGTAGTGAGACAGTGTAAAGAGGGTTAGTCGCTGAGACTGCTGTTCCCTTTTCCTGTAGGAATACACATGTGACTGTTGTACCCCATGCAGCTTGTAGTGTTGCCAATACATTTGCTGATGCTGTGTCGTTTAGGAAGTCGATTGTTACGGATGATGCTTCCAAGCCCTTTACGAACTTGTGTGAAGAATCGCCCATAGCTGTAACTTCTAGCTCGTCGAATGTGCGGTTAAGAGTAATGCTTGTAACGTGGTCTGAAAGATCGACAGTGTTAATCTTCACGCCGACCTTGTTGTTTAGAAATACAGCCATGAGATTATTCCTCGTCTTTCTTAGTAGTTACTGGCTTAGGTGCTGGTGTGCTTACTTGCCCGATTTTCTTCAGGAAGTCAGCGTTTTCTTGTTCCCACTCGGACATGTTTAGCTCCAACTCGTTAGGATTGATACGGACATCTCGCAGCTGAG
>Ga0214163_1000629_pt1 | contig 15908 bp, 13 predicted proteins | sample LakMenepilimnion_2_FD_153001 | JGI IMG/M metagenome (GOLD analysis project Ga0214163, IMG submission 153001) | Freshwater microbial communities from Lake Mendota, WI - Practice 15JUN2010 epilimnion v4 | ecosystem: Environmental > Aquatic > Freshwater > Lake > Epilimnion/Euphotic zone | place... | reverse complement strand
TAACAATAAATGACAAAAAGAACGCTCGTACTTATCGGATTTTTAGCCTTAGCAGTAGCCAGTAGATTATTTATTTTAGGAGGAACTTCTTGGGTAAATTTCTCGCCAATTGCCTCTATGGCATTGTTTGCAGGGATCTATTTTAATCAAAAAATTCAAGCTATTTCTTGGACCCTATTAGCAGTTTGGTTGTCCAATTTAATTTTAAATAATTTCTTGTATACCGAATTTTATCCTCGTTTTTCTTTTGGATTTGATGGAGTTCACATGGGCATTTTTGCGCTCATTACTTATTTAGGAAGTACTTTAAATCAGAGAAAAATAACAGCCTTAAATTTTTTCAGTACCAATTTAGTTTCGGGTATCGGATTTTTTCTATTGTCTAATTTCGCCGTTTGGCTTTCAAGTGATATCACTTATGCGAAATCCATTCAAGGATTAATGACTTGTTATGCTGCAGGTATTCCCTTTCTGAAGAATACGCTAGCGAGCCAATTTATATTTTCGGCTATTTTCTTAGGTGCCTTTGAATACCTGAAAAATCGAATTCCCGCTCTGAATTAATTTTTGTTTTTTACGACTGTTCCATCGCGCATGACAAATTTAACCTTGCTCATCGACTGAACCGTTTCTACAGGGTTACCCTCTACCGCAATGATGTCAGCTGACTTGCCGACTTCAATGGTCCCTAAACTTTGGGATTGGCCTAATAAGTCCGCAGCATTTAAGGTGGCACTTTGAATGGCTTCCAACACAGGCATTCCGGCTTCATGCATTAACTCAAATTCCCGCGCATTTTTTCCATGTAAAAAGACACCCGCATCAGTCCCAAAAGCAATTTTCACTCCCGCTTTATAGGCTTTCCCAAAAGTTGATTGAATAATTGGACCGATTTCCAGTGCTTTCTTTTTAACCATTTCCGGATAGTAATTGGGTATCAAGGCTGAATCAGCAACCGACCGACCAGCGATGATCGTCGGCACAAAATAAGTTCCTCTTTCTTTCATCAAGTTCATGACCTCAGTCGTCATAAAGGTGCCGTGTTCAATCGAACTAACTCCTCCTAAAACAGCTCTTTTCATCCCCTCAGCCCCGTGGGCATGCGCTGCCACTTTAAACCCATAATCTTTAGCTGTTTGCACGATAGCCCGAATTTCCTCTTCCGTAAATTGAGCCCCCATCCCATCTTTGGCATAACTTAAAACTCCACCCGTCGCCGTAATTTTTATTAAATCAGAACCTTCTTTATATCGCTGACGAACGGCTTTAGCTGCATCATCGACCCCATTCACCACTCCATCTTCAGGTCCTAAATCTTTTTTAAAGGTTTCATTGATTCCATTTGTATCATCCGCGTGACCTCCCGTAGTCCCTATGGTAACACCCGCTGTAAAAACCCTTGGGCCTTCCACGAGTCCCTTATTAATGGCATTGCGTAAACTAATCACAACATGGGTGCCCCCTAAATCTCGCACGGTGGTAAATCCAGCCATTAAATTTTTCCTGGCATTGACTAACGCTTGGTATGCGATATCACCCGGATTTTTTGTAAAACGATCCAAATAAGCACTTGGATTTGTTTCACTTTCTAAATGAACGTGCATATCAATCAAACCCGGCATAACCGTTTTGTTTTTCAAATTAATCACTTGTACCCCTTTCGCGGCATCCTGATATCCCGGTACCACCGCAGTGATTTTCTTTCCTTCAATGACGATGGACATGTTCGTCAATACTTGCAAAGACTTGACGTCAATTAATTTGCCGCAGTGAATAATCGTCTTTTGTGAAAGAGCCAGCAATGGACTTAAAATCAAAACTAAAAGGATTCTTTTCATAGCGTTTATTTCTTTATCTAATCTGAATTTCAAGAATGGCCATCCAAAGAAACTTGAAGATTGTTATGCCGACTTCAAAATTTTGTTTAAGTGATTCCAGAAACTTGGGTATGATTTAGCAACCACTCCCGGTTCATGTATGATTAATTCACATAAAAGTCCCACCGGTGCAAAAGCCATGGCCATTCGGTGATCATCGTAGGTTTTAATTTCTGGGCATGTATCTCGAGCAGCAAAATCACCCGATAATTGGTATAAATGATTTTTCTCAAGCTCCACTAATTGGGTCCCCAATTTAGCTAGCTCATTTTGTAGGGCGAATACCCGATCTGTCTCCTTAACTTTTAATGACTCGATTCCGGTCAATGTAAACGTAATATTTTTAACTGCTGCCACGACACATATAGTCTGCGCTAAATCAGGACAGTCGGTAAAGTCCCATGCCGCTGACTGCTTAGAAGGACATTTAGTTAAAAGATACCCCCGACCCGTATAGGTGCTTTTAACACCCAAAAGCTCCATGATTGACTTAATGTCTGAATCCCCTTGCAACGAATTTTCTTTGAGTCCCAAGAGTTCCAATGAAGTATCTTCGAAAGGAGAAATGGCCACCATGGAATACCAATAACTTGCCCCCGACCAATCAGATTCGACTGCAAATGGGATTGATTTATAGGTCTGATGCGCAATATCAATCTCGCCATTGTCCCAATCCACCTTAGCCTCAATGCCAAAATGCTTCATTTGAGCCAAAGTCATTTCGATGTAGGGCTTAGAACCTAAAGATCCCATTATTTTCAAATGAATTCCTTCGGGTAATAAGGGGGCCAACATCAATATCGCTGAGATAAATTGTGAACTCACATCTCCCCGCATAGCGAGGGAACGAGTCCCAGAATATTCAAATCCTCTTAAAAGTAAGGGTGGATAACCCCATTGGTTTTCATATTCGATATCAGCACCCAAGCTTTTTAAAGCATCTACTAAAATACCGATTGGTCGCTCACACATGCGAGGCGTACCTGTCATTCGCTTTTTTTGACCCGTTATCGCATAATAGGCAGTTAAAAAACGCATGGTCGTTCCAGCATCCAACACATCTGCTTCTTCTTGCCCATTTTGGGATAACAAACGAATCATCGTTTGGGTATCCCGCGCCTCAGCTAAATTAGATAAGTTATTCAACTCTCCCCCAGCTAAAGCATTCAGGATTAATGACCGATTACTTTCTGATTTTGATGCAGGAAGCGGAATTATTTCTTGAAAAGAGTGTTCAATGGGAAATAGGCGAATTTGATCCAAAATAGAATACGTGATTAACGCAATTTTAATGTTACTAATGATACAACGGCTAAAATAATTCCAACAATCAAGAATCGAATAACGATTTTAGACTCATGGTAATTTTTCTTTTGAAAATGATGATGCAATGGCGACATCAGAAAAACTCGCCTACCTTCTCCATATTTCCGTTTGGTATATTTAAAATAGCCTACTTGAATAATGACAGACAAATTTTCAATAAGAAATATCCCACATAAAACGGGAATCAACATTTCTTTTCGAATAACAATAGCCAATGTCGCGATCACTCCTCCCAACATTAGACTTCCTGTATCGCCCATAAAAACCTGAGCCGGATACGTATTGTACCATAAAAAGCCAATGCAAGCGCCGACAAAAGCCGCACAAAAAATGGCTAATTCCCCAGAATTGGGAATAAACATCACATTTAAATATTGAGAAAAGACTTTGTTTCCAGACACATAAGCCAAAATCGCCAAGGTAAGTCCAATAATTACGGAAGTCCCAGCGGCTAATCCATCCAATCCATCCGTTATATTAGCTCCGTTGGATACCGCGGTAATGATAAAAATGACTACCAACACGTATACAACCCAAACGTAATGATCAGGAATAAAACTGGGCAATAACATATTATAATCAAACTGATTATTTTTCAAAAATGGAACCGTCGTCATTAAAGATTTAGAATCTGTATAAGTCTGAACTTGTGTCCCATCGGCCAGCATCGTTAATTTCGAAAAGACCCTTACTTTAATGTGCTCGTTATAATACATGGTCAGGCCCACAATTAAGCCTAAACCTATCTGACCTACAATCTTAAATTTACCTGAAAGTCCTTCTTTATTTTTTTTAAATACCTTGATATAATCATCTAGAAAACCCACGGCTCCTAACCAAACGGCCGATAACAATAATAAGACAATATATACATTGGTTATTTTGGCAAATAAAACGGTCGGGATGATTAATGAAAGTAAAATAATGAATCCACCCATTGTAGGCGTACCTTTTTTCTGCATTTGGCCTTCCAAACCAAGATCACGAATTTCCTCCCCTATTTGCAATCTTTGTAATCGATAAATAACAGATTTCCCCCAAATCGCTGCAATTCCAAGGGACGTAATAGTGGCTGCAAATGCACGAAAAGTAATGTATTGAAATACCCCAGCTCCAGGAACGTTTAGTGTTTTGTCTAAGTATTCAAAAAGGTAATAAAACATTCCTTAGCTAATTTTAGGTTGAAAAAAACTAAAAACAAAGTTGCAAAATTTTGATTGCTTGTACAAATTAGCTCTCAAAAGCGAGGGCCAACATTAATTTATCGTCAAAATCGTATTTAACCCCTTTAATGTCTTGATAAGTTTCATGCCCTTTCCCTGCAATCAAAATAACATCACCCGCCTTTGCTATTTCCTTAACGGCTGTCATGATGGCCAATTTCCGATCACTTATTCGAGTAACTTTATGGGCATCTTCTATAGGTACACCTAATTCCATTTGGTCCAAAATATCTTCTGGATCTTCAAACCTAGGATTGTCTGATGTTAAAATAACGGCATCGCTGTAATGAGTGGCTAGTTCCGCCATTATTGGTCTCTTTCCTGCATCCCGATTTCCACCACAGCCGACCACGGTAATAATCTTTTGGGACTTGTTCCGAATGGCCTGAATCGTTTTAAGTACATTCTCTAAGGCATCTGGCGTATGTGCGTAATCGATAATCCCCATTTTATGATGGGGTCCGGCTAATTGGTCAAATCTCCCGGGAGCCGTTTTCAACGCAGACATTTGGACTAAAACTTCTTCTTTGTCCTCCCCTAACAGAATCGCTGTTGAATAGATGGCCAATAAATTATAGGCATTAAAGGTGCCGATCAATTGGGCATGTATCGCCTCACCGTCAAATTCTACTTGCAATCCGCCAATTCCATTACTAATTATTTTCGATTTAAAATCGGCTGAATTTAAAATACCATAGCTATATTTCTTGGCCTTCGTATTTTGAAGCATAATTTGGCCTCTTTTGTCATCTTGATTCGTCAGCGCAAAAGCTGTCTCCCCTAATGCATCAAAGAAACCCTTTTTTGCTTTAATGTATTCATCAAAAGTTTCGTGAAAATCTAAATGGTCGCGCGTGATATTTGAAAAAATAGCCCCCTTAAAACGCAGGCCATGAATTCTTTTTTGGACGACCGCATGTGAACTTACTTCCATAAAAACATGGGTGCATCCAGATGATAGCATTTCAGCCAAAAGTTTATTAAGGTTTAAGGCGTCTGGTGTGGTATGCGTAGCGGGGATCACTCGATCTTGAATCATATTCTGAACCGTAGAAATTAATCCACAACGATGCCCAAGCTTTTTAAATAATTCAAATAAAAGTGTAACACTGGTCGTCTTTCCATTCGTCCCCGTGATTCCTATTAAATTTAATTTGGAAGAAGGATGATCATAAAAAGCACAAGAAACCTCCGCTAATGCAGCATTAGAATCAGCTACTTGGATACATGTCACGTCAACAGCTAAATCCGAAGGAATATCTTGCACCAAGAAGGCCTTACAACCTTGTGCATAAACTTGGGATAAAAAATGATGTCCATCAACTTGAGTACCCGGAATGGCAAAAAACAAAGATCCTTCTTTTGCTTGTCTTGAATCAAAACATAAAGAATGAATATCTTGATCCTTCCCATGAGTAGATAAAATGCTAAGCCCTTTACAGAGAGAAAATAATGAGCCCATTTTATTTAAGTTGGATATTCATAAGGAGATTTTTTCTGCTAGGAGTTCCCGGGGCAACTGACTGAGATACCACAGCACCCATACCGGTTGCCCGTACTCTTAAACCTCTATTTTCTAAGGCAAACAGTGCGTCTCTCAAGTTCATGCCTACGACATTAGGAACCGTTTTAGCAGGAAATGAAATGGCTGAATTTTGTATTTGCTTTTTATCTTGACTAAATAAAACCCAGCGACCATCTTCCTCTACTTTGGGCAAATTGAAATTAGAAAAAAGTATTTTTTGGTCCAATGGATGAATCGTATGAGAAAGCTTCGCATTGTTTAATGAGTCTGGCAAAGTACCTGATAAGGTTCTTTGCAATTTCATATCACGAGAGTAAATGTGATTTGAAATATCCAAGAAAACCGGAGCCGTTACTTGGCGTGCATAGGTCCCTTCAGAACCCCCTTCAGGCTTATCCATAGCAACCAAAACCGTGTATTTAGGTTTTGCAACAGGAAAATATCCAATGAAAGATACGTAATAAGTTCCTTTGATATAATGACCGTTGACCAAGCGTTGCGCCGTCCCCGTCTTCCCTGCAATTCCGTAAGGCGTTCCATTTAAGTTATTTCCCGTTCCTCGTAAAACAACACCCTCTAACATCGTTTTGATTTTTTTCAACGTTTCCGCTGAGCATAAGGGCTCCTTATCCTTCTTTTGAGATTCGGTATAATCCTTGACTACTTTATTCCCTACCGTTGCACTTTTCACAATGATCGGCTGAATCCAATATCCATTGTTAGCAATCGCATTATAAAACGATATCATGTGCATGGGAGAAGTATTTGACGAATAACCCACAGAAGACCACATGTATTGCAAAGCATCCCATTTAGCAGGTACTGGAAATTTAGGAGTTTTATAACGTGGGGTAATCTGAAAATTAAGCGGGTCAATTAGATGGAATTTCTTCAAATAATCGTAGTATTTTGCCTGTTTTGAGCCAAAAACTCGTTGCATTAATTTGATTGTACCGATATTGGATGAATGCTCAATAACTCCTTGGACGGAAATCGTTCCATAGTCATGTGAATCGGTCATGGTTTTAGTGAAAACCGTATACTTTCCACCTGTCGTGACCATATCAGTCAAAGGCATGTTTGATTCTTCTAACATCGCCATCATAGAAGGCAACTTAAATACAGATCCTGGATCGTTTTCAGAAACATCAATGGCATAATTAGCAAACTCAGAATAACCCGTTGGCGAACTTGCTTCCTTAGTCAAATTAGAAATAGCTTTTATTTCTCCTGTAGCAGTTTCCATAACAATCGCTGTGGCATAATTTCCCTTAAATGTAGCTAGGGCTTTCATGAGTGCAAGTTCCACGATATCTTGAATGTCGACATCGATCGTTGTTTGTAAATCATATCCAGGTGTAGGAATTAACTCTGTTCCATTTTCCATAGGACGCCAAGTATTTTTGTCCATTTTTTGAAACAATCCTTTGCCTGGAATTCCTTTCAAATCTTTATCAAAAGCTCCTTCTAGGCCTACAGCTAATTTATCTTTAAGGTATCCAATCGTCCGATAAGCCATTTGGCCAAAGGGAGCATATCGTACATTTACTTTGTCAAATACCACCCCAGTCTTCGTCGCATTTCTTTTGCCTTCTTTGAAAAGCGGAAAATTTAAAACAGCTTTTCGTTCTTGAAAATCTAGCAATCGATTGTTCAATAAGATGTACGTTTTGTTAGAATTTTTTGCCAACAAAATTTTGTTGTAGTATTCATCTGAAGACCGGTCCTTAAATAAAAGGGCCAATTGATCACAAAGGGCATGAATATGCGTTTTGAAAAGTTTTTCAGACGTAACTGAAACGTTAAAAACGGATGGATCCATCCCTAATCGATATTTAGGAAGTGAAGTGGCTAATAAACTACCATCATCAGAATATATATTACCTCTACTGGCTTCTACACTTCTTTCTTTGATGTAGGTAGCGGCCGCTTCAGATCTCAACTCCTCCCCTTGAAGAAAGACTAGTTTATATAAATTGAAAATTAATATCAAAAACATCAGCAATACCACCATGAAGAAAATGTAAAATCTCCTGGTAATAATTGCTCGAATATTTAAACGCTTATCAGCTGCCATATACTAAAACTGTATTTACTCCTTTTTACTTTCGTCGACCATTTTGTAAGGGGGTGTCAAACTCACCTCCAGTTTATATTTTTTCATCGCCTCAGCTAAATAGCTTTGCTTCCCCTTCTTCATAAACTCTGCCTTTTGAGTCGTATAGTCAGCCCTTAATTCTTCCAATTCTGCCTTATTTTTAACAATTTGGTGGATTTTTCCATCAGCCAACATGGAATAATAGATATAAATTAAGATTAAGAAGGCAATGAAAACGATTTTTTTAATCCATTCTACAGGTAACTCTCCTCCCGTTAAATGGTCGATGTCGAATAACATTTCCAAGGGATCCTCCTTGAGATTTGATTTTTTAGAAGAAGCTTCTGTTTTGGGTACTGATGTCGCCATTTTATCGTTTTATAGCAATGCGTAATTTCGCACTTCTAGATCTAGGATTTTCTTTTAATTCTACTTCGGAAGCTGTAATAGGTTTCCTCGTCACAGAATCCAAGGGTTTATGAACTACACCAAACATATCTTTATCCTCATTTCCTAAACAATCCCCCGTTTTAATATAATTTTTTACCAATCGGTCCTCTAATGAATGAAACGAAATAATAACCAATCGTCCGTTTTCATTAAGCACATGAGGCACCTGGGTTAAAAATTCTTCAATAACAGCTAGTTCTTGATTTACTTCAATTCTAATCGCCTGGAAAACCTGGGCGAAATACTTGAATTCCCGTGACCTTGGAGCTAATTTAAAAAGAATTTCTTTAAATTCCGAAGTCGTTTCCAAGGGTTTTTGAGTCCTCGCTTGAATGATGGCAAGGGCTAATGTTTTTGCATTTTTCACCTCCCCATACATACCCAAAATTTTCTGCAATTGTTCTGCCGAATAGGTATTTAAAACGGACTTTGCATCCAAAGAGGCTGAAGGCCCCATGCGCATGTCTAATGGCCCATCAAACCGAGTAGAAAATCCGCGTTCCGGAGCATCCAATTGATAAGATGACACCCCAAAATCTGCTAAAATTCCATCTACTTTTTTGATCCCTTCAAGTCTCAGATACTTATCTAAATGTCTAAAATTTGCGGTAATCAAGGTCAATCGGGAATCATCAATCTTGTCTGCCTCTTTCCAAGCATCGGGGTCTTGATCAAATGCAATGAGACGCCCTTCAGGTCCTAAATGTTTTAAAATTTCTTTGCTATGTCCACCACCTCCAAAAGTCACATCTATATAAATACCTTGAGGATTAATGGCAAGTCCCTCGATGCATTCGTTCAATAAAACAGAGGTGTGATACGTTGATGTAGACATAAGTTCAAATTTACAAAATATCCAATGGCAATCTCAATTTTTATAAATTCACGACAATTTTTTTATGACCGATAGGATTCATCTATCTTTGAACCAGAAAATTAAATTAGATGTATAAATTTCTCCTTTCGATCCTTTTATTTGTTACCCTTTTTGATTCCTTAAGTCAAAATAAGATAAGGCCACAAATTGGCCCATGGCGGGTGGAAATGAAGCATTTTAGTGGGGATCTCCCCTTTAACTTGATCATCAATAAAGGTAAAACAACCCAAACATTTCAAATAAAACTTCAAAATGGAATTGAAAAGTTCTCCTTAGGGGAATCATTTTTCAGAGGTGATTCACTCGTGATCCCTTTTGACCTATATGATTCTGAGATCGTTTGCTTTTTGACAAATGCAAAAAAAATGAATGGGTATTGGATCATGAAAAGAAATGACAAAGCTATTTTTCGCATTCCATTAGAAGCAAGCGCAGGTTCTACAGAGCGTTACAAAAACCTAAAACCTTCAAAAATAAATGTAACAGGAAATTGGAAGGCTGATTTTTGGAGCGACGAAAATGTCCACAGTCCTGGAATTGGTATGTTCAAGCAGGTAGGCAATTCCGTCACAGGCACCTTTCTGAAGCCGAGTGGCGACTACCGATTTTTACAGGGAAATGTAAGCGGAGACAGCTTATTTCTGAGTTATTTTGACGGAAGCTATTGCATGCAAATCCGTGTCAAAGTAAAAAACAATGAGTTTAACGGAAATTTCTACACGGGATTAGCAGGGAAAAGAAATTTGAAAGCAACATTAGATCCTAAAGCCAGCTTACCTGATCTAAAAAAAGTGACTTATTTAAAACCTGGATTTGATCGCATCGATTTCACTTTACCAGATCCGGATGGACAAACGATACGACTTCAAGATGCAAGATTTAAAGGCAAAGTAGTAGTCATCGAATTGATGGGATCCTGGTGTCCTAATTGCATCGATGAATCCAGATTTCTAGGCCCTTACTATAAAAAAAATAAAGATAAAGGTTTAGAAGTCATCGGTTTATCGTTTGAATATTCAGATGATATAAAAATCTCAGGACCCAAAATCAAAAACTTCATTCGTAAAATTGGTATCCCTTATCCGATTGTATTGGCGGGTACTCCCGAAGATGCTACCATTGGAAAAGTATTGCCAATGTTGCATAAAATAAATGGATATCCCACGACCTTCATTATTGATAAACAAGGAAAAGTGCGTGAAATTCATACCGGTTTTTCTGGACCAGGAACTGGCGTTTACTACACGGATTGGATTCAGGAATTTGACAAAACGATTCAGGCACTTCTAGTTGAAAAACCATGAAAATTAATACCCTTATTTTAGCTATATTCCTTTGCCTTCCTTTAAAAAATGTAGCGCAAAAACCAACAAAAAAAATACATTGGAAAGCTCCTGTAGCCCTAGGAGTGGCTAGTTTACTGTTGTACAATTCTTCCGCTAAGGATGCCCAAAGGACGCTCTACAGAGACAATTTTTCGAGTTTCTCCACTAAGTTGGATAACGTATTGCAATACACCCCCACAATCTTGAATGTTGGCCTCTCAGCCTTCGGAATGAAGACAAAAAATACGAGAGCAGATCGCTTAGGAATGTTTGTAATAGGTACAGGAATGTATGTAATTGCGACACAAGGTTTAAAATATGCCATCAATGAAACTAGACCCAATGGAAGCGAACATTCATACCCCTCGGGTCACACAGCTACTGCTTTTTTCGGTGCCACCCTTCTTGCGAAGGAATATGGGGAAAATTATCCGTGGATTGCTGTAGGCGGATATACCTTAGCCGGAACAACGGCCATATTAAGATTAGCAAATAACCAACATTGGGCAAGCGATGTTTTAATGGGTGCAGGAATAGGCATTGCCTCTGCTGAAATGGCTAGCTTCCTTTATCCTAAAATAAAAACTAAGATTTTTGATGCGAAATCGGCTTGGAATTTTGAACCACAAATTGCCCCTAATTATTACGTGGCCCGATTAAATTATTCGTTTTAAACAAGCAATAAATACGTAGCAGCACCCGCAAAGTACCCCAATAGGGCCAGAATCCCGATCTTTTTAGCATACCAAATAAAATCGATTTTTTCCATTCCCATCACAGCTACTCCCGCAGCTGAGCCAATAATTAAAATACTTCCTCCAGTACCCGCACAAAAAGCCAAATATTCCCACATGGTATGGTCCAACGGGAAATCCGTCAAATGATACATTCCCATCGTGGCAGCCACAAGGGGCACATTATCCACTACTGAAGAAGCTATGCCAATGATCGTCACGATAAGGTATTGATTCCCTAAGGTATTTTCGAGGAAAACAGCTAAAGACTCCAAATACCCAAAGGATTCTAAGGCACCGATAGCCAGTAAAATACCTAGGAAGAAAAGCACGCTAGACGTGTCTACTTTGCTTAGAGCGAAGCCAACGGTATAAGGTTTTTTGGTAGCTTCATCTTTGTCCGAATGCAAAATTTCAGATAGGATCCAGACAATCCCTAAACCTAATAAAATCCCCATATAAGGCGGCAGGTGAGTGATTGACTTAAAGATAGGCACGCCTAATAAGCTAGCTACTCCAGCAAAAAGCATGATTTTCCCCTCCTTTTCTTCTGCTTGACTTAAGGCTGGAAGGGCATGTGGCTCTCCTAATTTTTCATTGCGAACCCAATAAGATCCTACGGCCAATGGGACCAATAACGAAATTAAAGAAGGTAAGAATAAAACCTTAATAATGCCTAAAGCTGATATCTGACCACCAATCCAAAGCATGGTCGTTGTGACATCACCGATCGGAGACCATGCACCTCCGGCATTTGCCGCTATGACCACCATACCCACAAAATATTTCCTCGTTTTAGTATCTGAAATTAATTTACGCAAGAGAGTCACCATCACAATGGCAGTCGTCAAATTATCCAAAGCTGCTGAAATGAAAAAGGTAACTATCCCAACAATCCACAATAATTTGGCCGAATTTTTTGTCTGTATTAATTGGTTCACAAATCGGAAACCCTGATGCGCATCGATTAACTCCACCAAAGTCATCGCGCCTAAAAGAAAAAATAAAATCTCAGAAGTACTTCCCAAATGGTGTGAAAGTTGGCCCAATTCGCCCTCCCCCTTCACCAAAGCAAATACCACCCAAACAAGGACGCCAGTCAATAAAGCCGTTGCCGTTTTATTGATTTTTAATGGATGTTCAAAAGCAATTGCTAGATAGCCTATTGCAAAAATGATGACTGAAATTATTTCCATACCCCTAAATATAAACAAAGAAAGTCAGAGATTCTTCCCTGACTTTCCTAAATATTACAATCTTTTTACTCATTATTTCAATTTAGCAACCGCTGCTTTGATACGATCACAGGCTTCCTCCAATTGTTCATCGGCCGCCGCAGTGGAAATACGCATGCAATCAGGCGCCCCAAAACCAGAACCCGCAACTGTGGCTACAAAAGCATCCATCAACAACCAAGTACAAAAATCATCTGAATCCTTGATCGTTGTTTTGCCATCTGATTTACCAAAATAATAAGAAATATCAGGAAAAGCATAAAACGCTCCATCAGGCATATTCACTTTAAAACCAGGTATTTCTCTTAATTTACCCACCACTAATTTTCTACGACGATCGTAGGCTTCCTTCATCTCATGCGCATGATCTAAAGGACCATTAAATGCAGCAACAGATGCTTTTTGTGCAATAGAGTTGGTTCCCGAAGTCACTTGACCCTGCAATTTTTCTACTCCATCAGCAATCCATTTGGCGGCTGCAATGAATCCAATTCTCCAACCCGTCATCGCATGACCTTTCGCCACTCCATTGACTGTAATAACGCGTTCTTTTATTTCAGGAATTGATCCGATTGAAAAGTGACCCCCCTGTGTGAAGTTGATGTACTCATAAATCTCATCCGCTAAAACAAAAATCTTTTCATGACGAGCCACTACATTGGCGATATCCCTTAATTCCGATTCAGTATAGACTGAGCCTGTTGGGTTATTAGGTGATGAAAACATCACCATTTTAGTTTTTGGCGTTATAGCAGCTTCAAACTGCTCTGCTGTCACTTTAAAATTATTGTCAAAAGCACCTTGCACAAGCACCGATTTTCCCTCGGCCAACTTCACCATCTCAGAATACGACACCCAATAGGGCGAGAAAATAATGACTTCATCACCCGGATTAATTAATGCCGCAATGGCATTAGCTAACGAATGCTTCGCACCGGTCGAAACCACAATATTTTCTGAACCCCACTCTAAATTATTATCCCGCTTCAATTTATTGGCAATCGCCATACGTAAATCAGGATAACCTGCTACTGGAGAATATCCGTGAAATCCATCATCGATGGCTTTTTTTGCCGCATCACAGATGTGAGCTGGTGTTTTAAAATCTGGCTCGCCGACCGATAAACTAATTACTTGATGACCCTGAGAGGCAAGTTCACGAGCTTTTTTTGTCATCCCTAACGTGGAAGACTCTTCTAATGCTTGAATGCGTTTAGCTAATAAAGAAACTGACATAAGTTGATTTGAACTATAACTGATAATTTGTGCAAAAATACCCTTAAAAATCCTGAATAACTAATAAAAATTACAAAAAAGGACTTAGGTTAATTGGCTCAATTTTGCATAAATACCCTTTTTATTAGCCATCAATTCAAGGTGAGTACCCCTTTCTACCATATTTCCTTGATCCATCACCAGTATTTGATCCGCATGCTGAATAGTACTCAAACGATGTGCGATGACAAGCACAGTCCGATTTTTCATTAAATTTCCCAGGGCGGCTTGAACTAATTTTTCGGATTCATTGTCAAGCGCGCTCGTAGCTTCATCCAAAATCAAAATGGGGGGATTTTTCAAAACAGCTCTAGCGATGGAAATCCGTTGGCGCTGGCCACCAGATAATTTGGATCCACGGTCGCCTATAATAGTCTGATATCCATCAGCGCTCTCGGAAATAAATTCGTGGGCATTGGCAATTTTTGCAGCAGCTTCCACTTCGCTGATCGTTGCCTCTGTTCCAAAAGCAATGTTGTTAAAAATTGTATCATTGAACAATACAGATTCTTGGGTAACGATACCCATTAAGCCTCTTAAATCATCTAAGGGGATGTGTTTTATATCATGCCCATCAATCTTTACTTGGCCTAGAGTTGGATCATAAAACCGTGGAAGCAGATCGGCTAAAGTGGACTTGCCTCCTCCAGAAGCACCTACAAGAGCAATAGTTTGTCCTTTGGGGATATCAAAACTAATGTCATGTAAGATTTCCCTTCCTGGCGTATATTCAAAACCAACCTGTTCGAATGAAATTTTATCTTTAAAATCTTTCAAAGAAACGATCGGCTCAATCACGTTAATTTGAGATGTTGTATCCAGAATTTCAATGATTCGATCCGCTGAAGCGATGCCTCTTTGAATTCCAGAAAATGCGTCTGCAATAGCCTTAGCGGGTCGCATAACTTGAGAAAATGTGGCAATAAAGGCGATAAAAGTAGATGCACTTAATTCCCCTTCTCCAGAAATAACCAAACTACCTCCGTACATTAAAATACCTGTAACGACTAAAACTCCAAGCGTTTCCGAAACGGGAGAAGTAAGTTCTTGTCGGAATACCATTTTCAATAAAGAATGACGATACTTTTGATTTCCTTCCCCAAATCGCTCATCCATCATTTTTTCAGCCCTAAATGCCTTAACCACTCGCATCGCACCAAAAATCTCATCCAACAAGCTGATCAAACCACTCAAATGCTGCTGAACTTCCCCTGCAGCTCTACGTAAACGCCGGGTGATTGTAGCTATAACACCTCCTGAAAGAGGTAAAATAAGTAAAGAGAATAAGGTCAATTTCACTGACATGCTGGCCAGAAAAACAAAAAATAGGATTAACGTGAAAATTTCTTTGAAGGTCGCGGTAAAGGCGCGGCCGATACTATTTTCTACCTCTTGAACGTCCGTGGTCAACCTCGACATGAGATTTCCCTTTTTCTGTTCCGTAAAATAACTCAAATCCAAGCGAATAGCTCGTTGGAAAACGGCTTGTCTCAAAGATGCAATGGTATCCGCTTCTACCGTTTTTAAAACTCTTTGAGAAAAATACCTAAAAATATTAGCCAAGACTACGGAGATCATAATCGCTCCGCAAGCATACTTTAAAGCACCTAAGCGACCAAATTGTTCCAATGAACCATAAAAATAATGGTTAAACAAAAATGAAAAATAATGTGGGCTAAGTGAAAAATCAGGAATCGTCCGGTATATTTGAACGTTAGCTTCCGATGCTTGATTAAATAAAACATTCAGCAATGGAATCAATAAAGTGAAATTTAAAATCCCAAATAAGCTGCCTAATAAAGAAAATCCAAAATACGGAAAAACATATTTACGGATAGAGACAGCATAGGATAATAAACGGAAATATGTTTTCAACGTTAAATATTTTGGAAATCCGCCTCAAATTACGACAATTTTCAGGATAAAAGTAAAAATTCTTAGCCCACAAATTGAGGGTGCATTC
>Ga0214163_1000628_pt1 | contig 15909 bp, 11 predicted proteins | sample LakMenepilimnion_2_FD_153001 | JGI IMG/M metagenome (GOLD analysis project Ga0214163, IMG submission 153001) | Freshwater microbial communities from Lake Mendota, WI - Practice 15JUN2010 epilimnion v4 | ecosystem: Environmental > Aquatic > Freshwater > Lake > Epilimnion/Euphotic zone | place... | reverse complement strand
AGGAGTAGTAACAGGCGTAGCAGCAGGTAGCACCACCATTACTTACACGGTAACCTCTATCGATGGATGTTCTACATCGGTGACTACCACGGTAACAGTGAATCCATTGCCAACTGTAGTAATAACTGCAGATAATCAACTAGTGATTTGCCCAAGCGGTTCTGTGACATTAACGGCGCCTGCAGGAATGACTTACGTATGGTATCCGAACGGAGAATTAACTCAAAGTATTACGGTTTCTCAAGCTGGACAATACTATGTTGTTGCAACGAACACCAACGGCTGTTCTAACACGTCTAATACACTAGAGGTATTTGTTCAAGACAACATTGCACCTCAGTTCACATCAACACCAGCAACAATAGCTGTAAACGTTGGTCAAAACTGTGATGCGATAGTTAATCTTAGCACACCTACTGCAACAGACGATTGTACATCAGTCGTATCGGTTACAAACGATGCGCCAGCAGTATTTAACGTAGGCGTTACCGTAGTTACTTGGACAGCGACAGACGCAAGTGGAAACACCGCAACAATCATTCAGCTAGTTACTGTAATCGATAACATTAACCCAACAGTTACTGCTCCAGCAGGAGTAACAGCGAATACAGCTGGAAGCTGTGCAGTCGCAGTTAACTTATCGGCGCCAGTGAGCTCTGACAATTGCGGTGTGGCTTCAGTTGTTAATGACGCACCTGCATTGTTCCCTGTTGGAAACACCTTGGTAACTTGGATTATAACAGATAACTCTGGAAACTTTGTTACGGTAGGACAGTGGGTTACTGTAGTAGATAATGAACTTCCAACTATTCTAGCTCCTAGTGACGTGAACATATCAATAACTGCAGGTTGTGACATTACTGGGGTGGCTTTAGGCACACCAACAGTGAATGACAACTGCGGAATATGGTCAGTCACTAATAACGCTCCAATCACTTATCCTATTGGTACAACAACTGTAACATGGACAGTAGTGGATCTTTACGGAAACACAACGACTACAACTCAGAATGTTACTGTGGTTGACGCTATTCTTCCAAGTATAGTGGCGCCGAATGACATCACTGTGCCAATTAACCTTGGTTGCGAAGTTGTTGGTCAGTACCTTGGAACGCCAGTAGTCGCTGACAACTGTGGAATAGCTTCAGTAGCGAATGATGCTCCAGCGGCCTTCCCGGTAGGATTAACCGTAGTAACTTGGACAATAACAGATTTGAGTGGAAACGTTGTAACGGATACTCAGAACATCAATGTTGTTGACAATGAAAACCCGGTTGCTGTTCTAGTAAGTACCACATTAGTTCTTGATCAAATAGGCACGACAACACTTAGTGTTGCTGCGATTGACTTGGGATCATACGATAACTGTGGTATAGCGAGCATAACACTTGGTCAAACTCAATTCGATTGCTCTGATTTAGGTCCTAACGACGTGACAGTGACAATCACGGATAATAACGGAAACGTTACTGTGCAATCTATTACTATCTACGTAATCGGTTCTAGTGTTGACACGGATGTCGATGGTATCGATAACTCATGTGATTCTGATGACGACAATGACGGTATTTCAGACACTGATGAGGGCTTCTTAGTTGATACAGACGGAGATGGAATCCTGGATTATCTAGATACAGATGATGACAATGATGGAATACCTACGGTAATCGAAACGAATGACGACTTCGACGGCGATGGAATACCTAATCATCAGGATTTAGATAGTGACAATGACGGAGCATCGGATCAATACGAGTGGAACACCGGCGGTATATTACCTGATGGGGTGGATTGCGATAACGATGGATGGTACGACTTCATTGATGTGGATATGTGTGGAGCAATTGTTCCAGAAGCATTTACCCCTAATGGAAACAACATTAATGATTTACTTGTAATCGCAGGTCTAGAGAGATATGACAGTAACACCTTAAGCATCTTCAATAGATACGGTGATATTGTTTTCGAAAGCGAGAATTATGACAATACTTGGGATGGAACCTCGAAAGATGGGTTGCCGCTTCCAGATGGCACTTACTACTACGTGCTTGAACTGAAGGATGCAACGCCTCAATACGGATTCATCTATATTAATCGTGTTAGATAATAATTAAATCAAATAAGTTGATGAAACTAATAAAGGCCACATTAATTCTATTAACGGTAGTTGCAACATCAGTTGCAACTGCCCAAGTAGATCCAAATTACAGGCAGTATCGATTCAATGCTTTGCTGTTGAACCCTGCTCACGCCGGTGCTAACGCATACTCAGACGTGTCAATGCTCGCTTCAAGCCAATGGGTTGGTATGCCTGGTGCGCCAAGAACTGTTACGGCTTCAGGGAACTTTTTACCAATTAAAAATTTTGGAATTGGTTTCACTGTGATTGCAGACGAAGCGGGGCCTATGAAATCAAATATGTCAGCTGTTAATTTAGCTTACCATCTTAAAATTTCTGAAACCATTAGATTTTCGGTTGGAATCAAAGGCTCTGTTGGGTCATTGAATGTTCGTTTGAGCGGATTGTCAACTACAGATCCAAATGATCCTGATATGAATAACCTAACTTCTGGTATTGCATACAATGCTGGCTTTGGTGCATTATTGCACGGTGAGAAGTTTTTCATTGGAGTTTCGCAACCACGAGTAGTGAGCAATACCTTTAACGGAGATTTAACTTATTACGTTGAAACGAAAGGTGGGTTATTGGCATATGGAGGAATGAATTTGAAGTTGAGTGAAAGTTTGATGTTCCGCCCAAGTATAATGTCTAGATTTAGAACGAATGCGCCCTCAACGTTTGACGCTAATGGGATTTTCACAATTAACAACAAAGTGGATGTTGGATTGGTTTACCATTCAAATTCTAACTTCCAGCTGAATGACGCTGCTGCAGGAGCAATCTTTGGCGTTGAGTTCGACAAACGTATGTATCTCGGGTATAGCTACACCTACCCTACAAACAAATTGAATATCGTTACCCCGCAATGTCATGAACTAGTTTTAAGACTAAAGCTTAAGTCTATTGGAATTGGAAATGGAACGTCGAATAACACAAGGTTTTTTAATTGATTGTATTTTCTGATCGTGATTTGATATGAAAAATTCCATCGCCCTTTTATTCATTTTGACTGCAAACATGTTTTGTTTTGGGCAGGACAATGTAGCGTTGAATAAAATGTGCTTTAATACTGGGTTTGATGAATTTGGTCTTCGAATCATTGACGGAAAATTTCACTTGGTTAGTGCAAATCGTGATACCATAGAAGGAGGCCCTTACATTGATGAATCGATCGGCAAGCCTTTTTTCGATTTGTATACTGTGGCCCAGTGTAAGCTAGCTCCTGCGGATATATATTCTGAAGAAAAGGGTGTAAAATTATTGATGAGTTCAGAATTTCATGATGGACCAATTTCTTCTGGAAAAAATGGACAACTTCTTTTCTTTTCTTGTAATCAGTATTTTAATAATTACGCAGGAACATTAGGTATTTTTTACTCAACAAAAGGGCCTAAAGGCTGGAGCAAACCTGTTCCGTTGCCAATAAATAGCTTTGATTATAACGTGACTCATCCTTATTTCTCTGATGCTGAGAACAAGTTGTATTTCTGTTCTGATAAACCAGGAGGAAAGGGTGGAATGGACATTTACTCAGTAACATATAGATTTGATGAGTGGTTTGCTTTAAAGAATATTGCCGCAGCAAATTCACCATTGAACGAAACTTTTCCATTCGCAATAGATAAGAAATTATATTTTACAACAGATAGAAATAAGAGTATTAGCGGCATGGATATCTATTACCTTGAAACAGATTCTCTTGCCTCTAAGGGAGTTAGTTTCAATTCGGACAAAGATGATTTAGCAATCTTTTTTGAGAATGCTACACACGGATATTTTTCAAGCAGACGAGAAACAGAAGGTTTGAATGACGATGTTTTTGAGTTTACAATTACGGTAGTAGAGAAAGAGCCTGCAATAGAGTCAATAATTGAGCCTGTAGCTGTAGTTCAAGAATTGCCAAAGGAGGCTGTGTCAGTAGAAGATAGAAGTTTAATAAATGCACAATTGGATCAATTGGTTCCTAGATTGGAAGCACTGGACCAATCTCTTGTGGGCTCAAATGCATTAGGTCTTTCTGTTGATTTCATAGGTTTAATGCAAAAGGCGACGAAGAATATTGGAATTGAAATAAATGACACCTATAATCTCAAAGAACCGAAGGTGAGCGAAGAGATATCTAGAATTTCTGTTGAAATTACTTCTTTGGAGCAATTAGTTGAGGGAGAAGTAAGAAAATTGAATTCAATGGTAACAGAGGTTCCAGTGATTTCTAGCATCGAAAATACAATTGGAGCGAATTTACTAATTGATAAAACCAATGTACAAAACATCTTGTTTGTGACAAACAAATGGGAAATACCAGCGATTCATCAGAAAGAACTATCCGCTGTTGCTGCACTTTTGAAGACGAATGACACGTGGAAAATAAAAGTGTCAGGACATACAGATAACGTAGGCGGAGCAGATATTAACATGACTCTTTCAAGGAACAGGGCAGAGTCTGTAAAAAGATATTTGGTTTCTCAAGGTGTTTCAAGTGGTCGTATTGATGTGGAGTACTTTGGACTCACTCGTCCCTTAGCTTCAAATGATGCAGAAGAAGGGCGTTTGCAAAACAGAAGGGTTGAACTCGAAATCCGATCTAATTTGGAAACCTACAGCACAATTGTTTGGGAAGATTTAAGTGATGAAGCAATAAATTTCAAAGTTCAAATATTAAGTTCTTCCAAGAAAGTCAATAAAGGAGCTCTAGAATTAAACGGTATACCGCGTGTGGAAGAAATCATTCAGAATAATTCTTACAAATATTTGGTAGGTAAAACGTCAAGTTTGGATTTAGCTAAAAAGAATCAGGATATTCTAATAAAAGCAGGTTTTAAAGGCGCGTTCGTAGTTGCCTTTGAAGGCAACAAGCCCATTACTATAAAGGACGCATTGAGCAAGCAGAAATAATCATCGAACGCTTTACTCCACCGTTACACTCTTCGCCAAATTTCTGGGCTGATCTACATTGCAACCACGCATGATGGCCACGTGATACGAGAACAATTGTAATGGAATAACAGACACAATTGGAACAAGACTATCGTCAGTCCTAGGAATTTCAATTACGTGATCGGCCATGCCTTTAACGGTTTTGTCTCCTTCTGTTACTATGGCAATGATTTGACCTTTTCGCGCTTTCACTTCTTGAATATTGCTAACTACCTTTTCATAAGACGCACCTTCGGTGGCAATTACAATTACCGGCATGTTCTCATCAATAAGAGCAATTGGCCCGTGCTTCATTTCAGCCGCAGGGTATCCTTCAGCATGGATATATGAAATCTCCTTAAGCTTCAAAGCGCCCTCTAGCGCCACCGGAAAGCTGTATCCCCTCCCTAGGTATAGAGCGTTGGAGCAATGCTGGTAAATAGCCGCTATGGACTCTGTAAGGGCGTTTGTCTTCAGCACTTGCTCGACCTTTAGCGGCAGAGATCCTAATTCAGCCATTAAGCGAGTGGTTCTTTCATTCGAAATTACCCCACGTTTTTGAGCAACGCTCAATGCAATTTGATAAAGAACGACAACCTGAGCGGTAAACGCTTTAGTTGATGCTACCCCGATTTCAGGACCAGCGTGAGTGTATGCTCCGCAATGTGTTGCTCTTGAAATAGAACTTCCTACAACATTACACACCCCGAAAATTAACGCCCCGCGTTCTTTCGCTAATTCAACAGCTGCTAAAGTATCTGCTGTTTCACCAGATTGCGAAATGGCGATTACAATGTCAGTAGGATAGATAATAGGATTTCTATATCTAAACTCACTAGCGTATTCTACTTCAACCGGAATGCGAGCAAAGTCTTCCAATAAATATTCAGCAACCAACCCAGCATGCCAAGAAGTGCCACAGGCAACAATTAATATTCTTTGTGCTGTTTTCCAACGCTCTTCGTGCTCATCTATTCCGCTCATTTTAATGAGTCCTGTTTTTAAGTTCACACGTCCACGAATAGAGTCTTCAATGCTGCGAGGTTGCTCGTGAATTTCTTTTAACATGAAAGAATCATACCCACCTTTTTCAATGGCTTCAAGCCTTAACTCTAGAGCTTGAATATAGGGGGTTTGACTTTGATTGTCAATATTGACAATGGTTAAGCCAGTCTTACGATCTACACGCGCCACCTCATCATCATTCAAATAAACCACATTTTTGGTATACTCGATAATTGGTGTTGCGTCACTGGCTATGTAGAAATCGTCGTGCGCCCCAATTCCAATGACTAACGGACTGGATTTCTTCGCTACGATAAGTTGATCTGCATTTGATTTGTCTATGACAACGATAGCATAAGCCCCATGCACTTCAGATAGCGCAAGTCTCACCGCTTCGAAAAGACTAACACCCTCAGCGTTACGAACATCTTCAATTAGGTGCACTAAAACTTCTGTATCTGTATCGCTTAAAAACACATGTCCACGATTCATTAACTCTTGTTTAATGGTCGCGTAATTTTCAATAATTCCGTTGTGAATTAAAGCGATGCTCCCATCGCCGCTGCAATGCGGGTGAGCATTTGCATCGTTCGGAACACCGTGGGTAGCCCAACGCGTATGTCCGATTCCAATGTGTGAAAGAGGCTTTACAGCGCCTACGACATTTTCTAGGTCTACAACTTTTCCCTTACATTTCTTAACTATGAGATCGCCATTTTCGATATACGCCATTCCTGCGCTGTCATACCCACGGTATTCTAATCGGCTAAGCCCTTTGATAACTTTTTCGTAAACAGGCTCATTGCCTAAATACCCAACGATTCCACACATAATTTTTTAGTTTGAGTATGTAATAATCAAGCGCAAATTCTCAACATTATTATCTGAAAACTCGGGGCCGTGGATTATAGTTCTGTTAACAGATACACCAGCTGCGCCCGATACAATGAATAACGGTACGTTTTCTAATTCTCCTGAGATAACTTTTTGAATATATTGGGTAATGTTTAAACGATATCTCTTATTTGATTCTTCAAGCCCTCCCCCAATGTTTCCGCTGAATTGATCAGGAAGAGCAACCAAAGTTCCTTCACTGTTTTGATAGAAAATGAAAATTTGTGAAGTGGGCGCATACCTTGAATCGGGTTCGTAAGGCACAATTAATTCGGCCTTGTTTACGATTCTACCCTCGTTCATTTGAAGATCTAGCAGGTTTGGAAGTACCAGCTTAGTTTTGATTCCAGCACCAGCTTGTAAAAACATCATGCTTTGATTGGCAAGGGTGTCTGTTGTAACTAGACCCTGTAATTCAGGCTGAGTAGCGTATTGATAAAAATGTTGAATTTGTGAATACCTGCCGCAATCCGAAGTAACCGGGAATTCGTAGAAGGTAGTATCTGCTAAACCGCCGTTGTCGAAACGATAGTAAACGGTTATTTTGCTGTTGATGTTTGTGAGATCCATCGCCACCACACCCATGGGGTATGAACCCGCCTCCACTTTCAAACCCTTGAAATAAGTTTGAAAATTCTCGTCAGATTCCAATACCGTTGTATCTGCTGGTTGCAACAACCGAGCACCTAAACTTGGTTTTAATGGGATACGCAATTGCGGTGCAAGCGAATCTACGGTGCCGAATAAGTATGTTTTAGGCTTGAATTGAAATGTTTGTGAAGCGTCGGCGAGCAAATTTTCGTTCAAGACAGGTGCATTATACGAACTGTTGAAGCTTCCTGATTTAGGCAAGTCGGCGCTTAATTCTTTCACAGACAAATATCCTTCGCCAAGAGAACCATAAGAATACCCCGAGTAGGCAACGGAGAAAATAACAGAATCCACTTCAAACACTTCTGGAAAACTAGGGTTTGCGCCAGAAAGAGCGAATTGCGTCGAAAAACTAGCTAACGTGCGGCCAAAAGTTTCGTCGGTATACGAACCCAACAAGCAAGCCGAAAGCTCATCTGTAGAAAGGGTATCTTCCCGAACGATATAGCTCGTAATAGTGGCCGTATCAGTTTGATTGGCATACAACACATCTTCTTCAGGAAGAAGGCCATCTGCCTGCAAATCTGTTGGTTTTTTACAAGAACCAATGAATAGCAAGGTTAGCGCAAAAATCAAGAAGAGGACGTTCCTCATGGGTTAGTCGATCAAAATTGGTTTTGCGGCGTGAATAGTATCAAAAAACTCATCGATGGCTCCGTGAAAGTCTTCGCACTCATATGCTTTCAGAACAGGAACACTCAGGTTGTTTACCTCTTCCATAAGCTTGGGATTAATATCTGCCTCGTGAATAACTACGCCGTCTGCATGGGCAAGAGCAACCTTCATTAGGTTAACATAATTAGATGTAGAAAGATCTCCGAGGTGTTGCTGTCCAATTTGGTCGAATTGAACTTTTTTAGATAGACCCTTGTCTATAGACCCCGCGAAATCATCTTTATATAGTGAAACAACTATTTTACTTTCAGCAAAATGAGGGTCTCCTGCGAATACATGCTTCACGTATAGTGGCATTAATGCAGAGAACCAACCGTGGCAATGCACGATATCGGGAGCCCAACCTAATTTTTTAACAGTTTCAAGTACCCCCTTCGAAAAGAAAATCATACGTTCTCCGTTGTCCGAGAATGGTTTGCCCGCTTCGTCATGCAAATAGGCTTTGCGATGAAAGAACTCTTCATTGTCTATGAAGTACACTTGCAAACGAATTTGAGGAATACTAGCAACCTTAATGATTAAAGGGTGATCGGTGTCATCGACAATCAAATTCATTCCAGAAAGGCGAATAACTTCATGTAGCTGATGTCTGCGTTCGTTAATCTTTCCAAACCGCGGCATAAAGATGCGAGTCTCTTTGCCTCTTTCGTGCATGGCTTGAGGAATTTGACGAACTTGATTCGCTAGTGTAGATTCCGGAGTGAATGGAAAAATTTCTTGACTTACAAAAAGAACTTTTGTTTTTTGCATAGAGATGTTTAGGTTTGCCTGAATTCAGTTTGCAAAGATATTATAAATCTTTTTTGAATTTTGCAACTTTTTGGCCTTAAAATATTGAAATGAAGGGAACTTCGTGCGAAATAGCTGTTTTACAGCATGTTGATGAGATGATGACGTTCAGCACGAAGTGCAGAAACGAAAACCTTTCCATAGGTTTTGTTCCCACAATGGGGGCTTTGCATGAGGGTCACCTGTCTTTGATTGCAAAAGCGAAGACATTGTGCGATGTTGTTATCTGTTCCATTTTCGTAAATCCTACTCAATTCAATGACCAGAAAGACCTGCTGCTTTATCCTAGAACAGAAGAGGCCGATATTGCTCTTTTGAAGAGTGCGGGTTGCGATGTGGTTTTTATTCCGGCGGTTTCAGCAATTTATCCGGAAGGACAAAAAGTGAAAAATTATGATTTCGGAACGCTAACCTCAGAATGGGAGGGGCGTTTTCGACCGGGACATTTCAACGGCGTCATTACAGTGGTTAAGCGATTGTTTGAAATAGTTCTTCCGCATAAATCCTTTTTTGGTAAGAAAGACTTCCAGCAATTTTCTGTAATACGCGAGTGGGTTACTCGCGCTGAAATAGAAGTGGAAATTGTAGGCTGCGAGACAATAAGAGCTTTTGACGGGCTTGCTCTGAGCTCAAGAAACAGCAGACTTTCAGCAGAACAAGCCACCATGGCTTTAGCTTTTTCTAAAGCTCTTTTGTTTATTCAAGAGAATAAACAAAGGAACAACGTGAAGTCACTGCTTGAAAAGGCAACGGAATTGTTCATTGAAAAAGAACAGATCGAACTCCAGTATTTTACAATAGCAAATTCTGAAACACTGGAGCCGCTAGAACAAATCACCGAAGCAAATTACCAAGTGGTGCTGATAGCAGGATTTATCGGCGGTGTTCGACTAATAGATGAACTCGAGTTGAACTAATCGTTCTCTTCATCTGGATTGTAGTTTTTCTCTTCCCAACGATTCACAGCAACAGCAGCTACTGCGTTTCCAACCACGTTGGTAGCAGATCTTCCCATGTCAAGAATGTGATCTACCCCAAGAAGCAAGAGAAGACCAGCCTCGGGAATTCCAAATGTGGCTAAGGTACCTGCAATAACAACAAGTGATGCACGCGGGACTCCGGCTATGCCCTTACTTGTGACCATAAGGGTGAGCAGCATAGCTGCTTGATCGGCCCAACTCAAGTCTATCCCATAACTCTGAGCAATGAACAAACTTGCAAAGGTCATATACATCATACTCCCGTCTAAGTTGAAACTATATCCGAGCGGAAGTACAAAACTCACGATACGATTTCTACACCCAAAACGCTCGAGCTCTTCCAATAATTTGGGGTAAGCCGCTTCGCTAGATGCAGTGGAGAAAGCGAGAAGCAAAGGAGATTTTATGCGAGCAGTTAGCTGAATCACGCGCTTTCCAACAATTAGAAAAGCGACGAACAACAGAATGATCCAAAGCAATAAAAGACCGCTGTAAAACTCTCCGATGAAAAGGGCGTATGAAGACAACACGCCAATTCCTTTTTTAGCAACCACAGAGGTCATTGCTGCGAACACTGCGAACGGCGCAACATACATGACCATAGAGGTTATTCGAAGCATGACGTGCCCAAGAGCATCCATGGCTTTTACGATGATCTCTCCTTTTTTTCCAAGTGCAGCTGTTGCAGTTCCGAAGAACAAAGCGAAAATGACTATTTGAAGAATTTCGTTTGTAGCCATAGACTCGATCACGCTTGAAGGCACAATGTGAACCACGAAACCTTTGAGGGTTAAGGCTGCTTTGTCTATTCCCGACTCCATAGCTTCAGGGGGAAGGGGCACTTGAAGTGATTTTCCAGGCTGGTAAAGATTCACCAACAGCGCTCCGAGCAATAAAGAAATAAAAGAGGCTGAAACAAACCAAAGCATGGTTTTTCCACCAATACGCCCCACTGTTTTCATGTCGCCTAATTTTGCAACTCCCGCTACCAAGGTGGCAAGCACAAGGGGTGCAATAATCATTTTAATCAGCCGAAGAAAGATATCCGTGAAAATCGAGAGAATCTCGAGTATTTTTTTTAGCGTTGCGTTTTGAACTTCAGAAACATCAATACTTTTCTGATATTTTGAAAGTTCACTTGAAGTATTTTTTGCTTTGTTTACGCAGGCAAGGGCTGCTTCGTATTTTTCATCTTCCGAAATAGAATCGTTTGCAACAATTGCAGCAAGCTCATCTGCAGTTGGGGTTGGCTGAGTCGACAGCTCTTTAACGAGCTGCTCTAACGCTTCCTTTTTTGTTTTTTGTGATGGAGCAGGATAGGAAACATTTAACGCGTAACCCACGCAAATCCCGATAAACAAAGCGATAAATATCCATGTGGAAAGACCTCCGAACTTTTTCATAAAAGAAAATTTCTCCGAAGATAGTGGCTTAGCTTACAATTCTTCTTGGAGGCGATGAAGAATTTTTCTCTCCAAAGAACCGGTTATTCCTGGAATACCAATACCGAGTTTGTTTGAACAACGAATTTCGACATCAACATTATCGCCAGCTTCTACAATGCGTATAACACACGCTCTTCCCAAAGAGAAAAAACGGAGCCCCTGTTGAGCATAAATAAATCCTTTTCTATCGTTAATGTCACGAATGTAAAAGCTCTCGCGATTCAAGAGATCCGTGAGAGTATTTATTACAGCGTGCTTGCTACAATGAAATGTTCCTTTCTGCATTATGAAAAAAGGTTAGTTAGGTTATGTAAATTTATAAACTAACTCCTTTGAAACCAAAAGTCTAGAAAAAATGCATGTTTAGCATATTGTGACTTTATTTTTATTCTCTTGCCGCGTCTCGGAATGACTTTGTGTCAATAATGACATACCCTCCCGTGCTATCTCCATACTTCGCAGGAACTCCGCCGGTGTATACGGTAATGTTACTTATTCCGCTTGACGGAATGTTCAATGGGCTGCCGTAAATCTTCACCCCATCGATGTAGTAAACAATGCTACCCGAGCGACTTCCACGGAAGTACAGCTCTTCTCCACGATCGCTTGTTTTAATATCACTTGACATGGACGAAAGAATAGATTTTAGAGAACCACCGTTTGCAGCTGCGTTATCTTTTAGTTCTTTCGCGCCAAGGGAAATAGCGGTGCCACCATTGATGTCAATAAGCGGTTTTTCGGCGCGAATAATAACGGGCCCCCCAGTTCCATAACTAGCTGTTGCCAGCATGAAATCAGAAAGTTTACGAATTTGGTCTGATTTAACTTCTACATTACTGACTTGAAGTTGGTTGTAACCAATGAGGTCATAAATGAGCGTGTATGTTCCAGGTTCAACTCCGTTGATTCGGTAAATACCCCTTTCATCTGTTGCAGCACCTACAACGATTCCGCTGTTTTCTGCGCGGACAATAACCCCTGCAATTGGGTTGTTCTGTTCATCGATGATTTTCCCGAAGATTTCACCGTGTGATTGTGCCGCCACTCCAACGGAGATAAGCAAACTTGCGAGTAGTGTAATTGTTTTCATAATCTTATTTTTTTCTAAGCTAACTTTTTTAGAGGGTGTATTTTTCCCAAGAAAAAAGAAAAATTACCGTTCCAAAATAAGAATTGGATTTAATTATTTCGAACATAGCCGAAGCATAGACTATCTTCGCAGCAAACTATTTTTCACTCCATGAGTGACGCTATCAAACACGAATGCGGGATTGCATTTTTAAGACTGAAGAAACCTCTTCAGTATTACACCGATAAATACGGAACTGCTTTTTACGGGCTAAACAAAATGTATCTCATTATGGAGAAACAGCATAACCGAGGCCAAGATGGTGCTGGGTTAGCGAACATTAAGTTAGACCCAGAACCGGGAAAAAAATACATTTCTAGAATTCGAAGCAACGATGCACAACCGGTTCGTGAAGTTTTTGCAAAAGTGATGAGTCGCTTTGCAGATTTAGCGAAAAAGCATCCAGACAAACTTAAGAATGCGCAACACTTAAAGAATAATTACGCTTTCACAGGTGAAGTATTCTTGGGTCATTTGAGATATGGAACTTATGGAGGAAATAGCATAGAAAATTGCCACCCTTTCCTTCGTCAAAATAATTGGATGACCCGCAATCTCGTGCTCGCAGGGAATTTCAATCTAACCAATGTAGATGAATTGTTTGGACTACTCGTGGACTTGGGACAACACCCGAAGGAAAGAACAGACACTGTAACAGTAATGGAAAAGATTGGACATTTTCTCGACGAAGAAAATCAAGTTCTTTTCAATCAATACAACCAACAAGGTTATTCAAATCAACAGATTTCTGAGTTAATCTCGAAGAATATAGACATTCAGCGTGTGCTTCAACGCGCAAGTAAAGATTGGGATGGTGGATTCGCCATGGTAGGAATGTTAGGTCATGGAGACGCCTTTGTTTATCGCGACCCGAACGGAATTCGCCCAGCGTTTTATTATGAAGACGAAGAGATTTGTGTTGTTGCAAGTGAGCGTCCACCTATTCAAAGTGCCTTCAATGTGCCGCTTGATCAGATAAAAGAAATTCCTGCGGGTTGCGCCTACGTTGTGAAAAAAGACGGAAGTACTTCCATGAAGGAAATAAAGCCTTCTTTGGCCTTAGCACCCTGCTCATTTGAACGTATTTATTTTTCTAGAGGAAATGACGCGTCGATATACCAAGAGCGTCAAGATCTAGGAAAAAACATTGTTCCTCGCGTTTTAAAAGAAGTGAATTACGATTTGGAAAACACGGTCTTTTCTTTCATTCCTAACACGGCCGAAACGGCTTTCTACGGAATGATTAAAGCACTTGAAGATCATTTGAATGATGTGAAAATTGAAAAATTGACTTCAGGAAAGTGGTCCAATGAAGAGATTGGAGCAATTGTTCGAAAGCGGGCGCGTATAGAAAAAATTGCGATCAAAGATGTAAAAATGCGCACCTTCATTACGCAAGATTCTGCGCGTGATGAAATGGTTTCGCACGTATACGATGTTACGCACGGCACCGTAAAACCGGGTGTTGACACCCTTGTCGTAATTGACGATTCGATTGTTCGCGGAACAACCTTGAAGAAGTCAATTATTAAAATGCTCGATCGTTTGGAACCGAAAAGAATCATTATTGTTTCTTCTGCTCCGCAAATTCGTTATCCGGATTGTTATGGAATAGACATGGCGAAAATGGGCGATTTCATTGCTTTTCAAGCAATCGTTGCTTTGTTGAAGCGCGATGGCAAAGAAGGAATTCTCGATGTTGTTTACTTGAAATGTAAAGAACAGGAAGATGTTCCGAAGGAACAGGTAAGGAATTACGTGAAGGAAGTTTACGAAGCGTATACGCAAGAAGAAATTTCAGAAATGGTAGCGAAGTTGGTTACACCGGAAGGCACGAAAGCTAGAGTGAGTGTGCTTTTCCAGACCATTGAAGGTCTTCATGACGCTTGCCCGAATAACCAAGGCGATTGGTATTTTTCAGGAAATTACCCAACACCTGGCGGAAATAAAGTCGTGAATAAAGCCTTCATTAATTACATGGAAGGCCGCACTGAGCGGGCTTACTAGAGGGCTAAGCCCATTCGGATGTAAGCGAAGAGATCTACCGGCATGTGATTAAGACGTTCTTTCGACTGCTGGTGTCCAATGCGAACAATGACCGTATTTTTTTCTGGAATCACAACAATGTATTGTCCGCGCATTCCACGTGCCGATTTGAATTTTACTCCGTCTACTTCGCCCATCCACCAGTGCAATCCGTACCAATCGCAGACGGTATTTTTTTCGTCTTGAATGTTCCACGAGTCGAAAGATTGAGCTAAAAAAGCAGAATCGATTACTACGTCTCCATTTACCTTTCCGTGGTGCAAGATGCATTGCCCTAGCATTCCGAAGTCTTTCGCTGTAGCATATACACCGGTGAAAGGTTTTTCAAATCCGTTTTCTGCATCTAAATTCCAATAGGCCGGAGAAGCCGCGCCAATTTTCGACCAAATTTTTTCTTCGAAATAATTTGAAATGTTCTTTTGTGTGGCCGCCTCTAAAACCATCCCCAACAAGACGGTGTTTCCTCCTTCATAAGACCAGGAGGTGCCTGGCGTTGCTTCTACTTTATATGGTGAGGTAATGGTTTTCAAATCACGACCATAATAAGCTTTCGCCATGTATCCGAAAGGACTGTTATAACTTTCTCCAAACGGAATTCCGCTGCTCATGTGCAGAAGTTGTTCCACGGAAACGTCCTTTCCGTTCCAAGGGATGTATTTTGAAATAGGATCTTGAAGAGAAGAAATTTTTCCATCTTGAAGCGCGCTGCCAATGAGCAGGGAAATAACACTTTTCGAAATGGAAAAAGAATTCCAATGGGACGAGTCGCCGCCATAACTGCCGTACCATTCAGACACAAGCGTGTCGTTCTTAAAAACTAAAAACGCTTCAGATTCTGTTGAGCTTAAGAACTGAATGTTTTCAGTTGAGAGGATTTTTAATTTGGCAGGGAGATTTATTGCATCTCCATGGTTTATTTTTCTTGTATGAAAAAGAGATTGGTCGTCAATGTCTGGCTTCGATTTTCCATGCAAATATGTGCAGTACACACCGCGAGGCAGATAGCCATTTCCGGTTACGAAAAGAATTCCAATAAGAATACCAATTGACCCGAAAACAATGAGAACAATTTTCAAGGCTTTTTTCATCGGGTCTATTTAAGAATCACCTCGGACTTGCCAATTAAATTACCACCTTCATAGATTTCCAGACGGTATGTCCCTTTGTCAAGTGTTGACGTTGGGGTGAAATAAATACTCACGTCGGTATCTTGCCCCTGATAATCAATTTCACGCGAAGCGCCGAAGGTATCGGCTT